>VAOY01025494.1_pt1 | contig 19352 bp, 20 predicted proteins | sample 3393881 | NCBI WGS metagenome assembly VAOY01 (sample SAMN08290430, study PRJNA428436) | hydrothermal vent metagenome | isolation source: Deep-sea hydrothermal vent chimney | place: Indian Ocean: Southwest Indian Ridge
CCAACCGCAGAGTTTCCAGGTAACGATCGACTACCGGCTTCAGACCCTTCAGTGCACCCGATCGAAGCCGCACGATCATTTTGAATCTTCTGAACCGCTGCTGGTTGTATCTGACTGTTGGAATGCCGGATCGAAGAGATATCAGCCGGCTCCGTATGGAACGGTGCAGATCCACGATCATGTCGAACTTCCCCGCCTTCACCCAGCTGATCAGTGATATGAGGGATTCTGCCTTTGAGTCGAAGGCCCTCACTTCATCGAGAAAAGGATTGTGACGATGGAGGTCGGCATAATCCACTTTGGTGAGAAATGTGGTGTGGATGTCATCGGGAGCGGACTTCAATACTTCAAAGACGGGTGCTGTCAGAACAACATCGCCCAGACTGGAGAACCGGACGACAAGGTAACGTCTGCTCACACAGTTCCAGCCTTGCAGATAGGAGCCAGCGTACCGGCAAGCCCTCTAAGAACTTCGTCCTGTCCCTTCAGTCTGACCGTCAGGTTGTACGACCTGCTCCGCATGCGTCCCGACTCGTTCACACCCATCCGCAGCGGTATCTGTGAACGCCAGAGCAGGTAGGGAACAAAGGGATGGGAGTCGAGGCTGAGATCAATCACAAGATCGTACGAGCGTTCTTTCAGCCCATTGACAAGATCCTTGCGTGGCAATCCCAGGGAGGAGACATCTTCGGTGGTAGCCCGTACGATTCCTATCCCCTTGAATTCCTCTTCTTCGGTGGGGACAGAGCCTCCGATGAAGAGCAGATCCAGATTCCACTGGGGGAAATCTGATTTGAACTGGAAGAGCTGGGGCAGCATTTGCTGCCTTTCGTTCTCATCCAGCGGAAGAACCAGAAGCACCTGCTTTACCACGTTGAGAGCATTCCCCATCCGAACCACGGGTCTGCGGTCTCTGCCGAGGGCAGCTACCGGGATCATCAGCTTGGAGAGAAGCCACTTCATACCCTTCATCAGTCAGAATCCTTTCTTCATCGCCCGTGGCAATGCTTGTACTTCTTCCCCGATCCGCAATGGCAGGGATCGTTCCTGCCCGGCTCCTTCTGAGCGACCATCGGTCTCAGCTTCATCGGGCCTCCCCCGGCACCTGCCCCCGGCTGTTCTGCCTGTGCAGTATCCGAAATGGCCCCCTTGAAGGCCATCCCAACCGCATCCTGGTGAACCGCCTGAACCACGCCCCTCGGAATCGGGCTCTCTCTCTGATGAAGCAGCCGGCTTTCCACTGCCGCCGATTCCTTGAAGAGGATCTGCAGAGTTTCGCGGGTCAGGATGCCAAGCATATCCATGAAGAGGTAGTACGCTTCCTGCTTGTATTCTACAAGAGGATCCTTCTGCCCGTAGGCCCTGAGGCTGATCCCTTCCTTCAGGCGATCCATCTCGTAGAGATGGTGCATCCACTTGTCATCCAGCACGCGCAGGATGGCGTACCTCTCGAGTCTCTCCGAGAATTCTTCACCGAGAGATTCTCTCCTGCGGCTCCAGGCCTGGCTTACCGATTCCCTTATCGTTTCGATGAGGGTTTCCTCATCGATCTCCGCACGTTCCTGGGGATCGACCTGAAGATCCACCAGGCAGGTCTCCAGCAGCTCCCGCTGCAGGCCATCCCAATCCCACTGGTCGGCGTATGTCTTCTCTTCGGTATACTTGTCTATCAGGTCGTGGGCAAAATCGAGTATCAATTCGTCAATATCCTCGGCCAGTGAGCTTTCATCGAGAGCATGGCCCCTGCGGTTGTATATCACCTCACGCTGGGTGTTCATCACGTCGTCGTATTCAAGCAGCCGTTTCCTGATGGAGAAGTTCTGTGTTTCAACCCTCTGCTGGGCTTTGCCGATGGCCTTGGTCACCATCGGATGCATGATGACCTCTCCCTCCTCCAGGCCCAGCCTGTCCATCACGCCGGCGATCCTGTCGGAACCGAAGAGCCGCATAAGGTCGTCTTCGAGAGAGAGATAAAAACGGCTCGAACCGGGATCGCCCTGCCTCCCCGACCTGCCGCGCAGCTGGCGGTCTATCCGGCGTGCTTCGTGCCTCTCCGTGGCAAGGATGTGAAGGCCGCCCAGTTCCCTGACACCTTCACCCAGTTTGATGTCGGTACCGCGTCCGGCCATGTTGGTGGCTATCGTCACAGATCCCCTGTGGCCCGCCTTGGCCACTATCTCGGCCTCACGCTGGTGCTGCTTGGCATTCAGCACTTCGTGAGGCACTCCGGCCCTTTTGAGCAGTCTGGAAAGGGTTTCCGACACTTCCACGCTGGTCGTACCCACCAGCACCGGACGCTGGTTCCGGTAACACTCACTTATCTCATCCACCACCGCGATGAATTTTTCGCGTTTGGTTCTGAAGATCACGTCGTCTTCATCGTCTCTTATGATCGGCTTGTTGGTCGGGATGACCAGTACATCCAGTTTGTAGATTTCCCAGAACTCCCCCGCCTCCGTTTCGGCCGTTCCGGTCATGCCGGCCAGCGTCTCGTACATCCTGAAGTAGTTCTGGATGGTGATCGTCGCCAGGGTCTGGGTTTCCTTCTCTATCCGGACCCCCTCCTTGGCCTCAAGCGCCTGGTGAAGTCCCTCCGAATAGCGACGGCCCGGCATCAGACGGCCGGTGAATTCGTCGACTATAATGACCTGCCCATCCTGAACGACGTAATCGTTGTCTACCTCGAAGAGCGCGTATGCCTTCAGGAGCTGGTGGATGTTGTGCAGGCGTTCGCTCTTGTCGGCATATTCGCGGTGGATCTGGTCGCGGCGCAGCTCGGTCTCTTCAGTCGAGATATCACCATCCTGGGCCTTCCCTTCGAGCTCGCTCATCTTCTCGGAAAGGTCGGGTAATACGAAAAGATCCGGGTCGTTGGGGCTGAGGTGCTGGCGGCCCTTCTCCTGCAGGTCGACGGTGTTTGCCTTCTCATCTATCGCGTAGAAGAGGTCTTCATCCAGCTCGTGCATCTTCTTATCACGAAGAAAATCATTCTCGACCTGTTCGATCAGCTTGATAATCCCTGTTTCCTTCTTCAGCTTCATCAACTGCTTATGCTTGGGAGCCCCCCGCTGCACCAGCAGCATCTTTATCCCGGCCAGGTATTCCTTCTGAGAATCTCCCTCCTCCTTACCTTCCTTCAACAGCTTCTCAGCCTCTGCAAACAGCGAATTGATGAAGATTGTCTGTGCGCGGACCAGTCCCTGCACTTTAGGCTTGTACTCATCGAACTTGTGGGTACTGCGGTCCACAGGCCCCGAGATGATCAGGGGGGTACGCGCTTCGTCTATCAGGACCGAGTCAACCTCATCCACGATGGCGAAGTGGTGCCCGCGCTGCACACGGTGCTCTGCGGTTATCGCCATGTTGTCGCGCAGGTAATCGAAACCGAACTCGTTGTTTGTTCCGTAGGTTATGTCGGCATTGTAAGCGACCCGTCTTTCATCGGGGATCATGTCGTGCTGGATTACGCCCACTTCGAGACCGAGCCAGTTATAGATCCCTCCCATCCACTCGGCGTCACGGCGGGCCAGGTAATCGTTCACCGTAACCAGATGGGCTCCATTGCCTGTCAATGCGTACAGATAGAGAGGCATTGTTGCAACAAGGGTCTTACCCTCACCGGTACCCATCTCGGCGATCTTGCCCTGATGCAGGGCGATCGCACCTGTCAGCTGAACATCATAGGGAACCATGTCCCATTCGACCTCGCGCCCGGTAACCATCCAGCGTCTGCCGAGCAGCCGCCTGCAGGCATCTTTGACCACTGCAAACGCCTCAGGGAGAATGTCATCGGTACTCTCTCCCGATTCGAATCGCTGTCTGAACTCAGCGGTCTTGGCCTTCAGCTGGTCGTCGGTGAGTTCACGGAACTGTTCCCAATACCTGTTGATCTCATCGACCAGAGGATTGAGCTTCCTGATCTCCCGCTCGTGCTGGGTTCCGAATATCTTTCTGTACAATCGGGCGAACATTACCAGTTATTTCCCCTCGCTGCCCTCTACCGGGCCATCTTCATGTTCTATCTATCTCCTAATATCCAACCAGCAAGCGGTCACCCAGTTCCTTCGGCAGTCCCGCTTCTATAATAGCATCACGCGCACCATCGACATCGTAATCGATCCGGATGAGTGTGAAGATCAGTTCATCCGTATCGAATATGGCCATGGCGGCCCGGGCATCGCCGTCCCTGGGCTGGCCGACACTGCCTGGATTCAATACAGCCCTGCGCCCCTTCAGATCGATGACTTCATCATGGATCATCTTCGTCCGCCCCTCCCCTTCGAGGAAACAACCCTGCATATGGCTGTGCCCGGTTACGACGTAACTCTGCTCCACCAGCTGCAGAGCCAGATCCGCCTGGTGACCATCGAGTATGTATAGCCAGGCCTCCGGAACCAACGGGTGACCGTGGATTACCGTGGCATCATCAACAACCTCGGAGATGGGCAGCCCACGCAGCCACTGCCTGTCTTCCTCCCTCAACTGATCGCCGGTCCACGCCAGAGCTGTATATGCCCTGGGATTGAAGTTGTACGCCTCTAAATGTTCCACAGCGTGAAAATCGTGATTGCCCTGGACCGTGAACTCGCAGTGCTCTCGCACCCAGTCGAGACATTCGAGAGGGTATGCACCGTAGCCGACAACGTCCCCGACACAGATGATCTTATCGGGAGCCTCCTGTTCCAAACGCTCTGCCGCTGCATTGAGTGCATGAATATTCGCATGGATATCGCTTATAAAGGCCAGTCTCATGCTTCCTCCCGAACCTGATCCCTATATATGGAATCGAGTATACCGTTTACAAACCTCTTTGCATCAGCCGATGAATACTTCTTAGCTATTTCGATCGACTCGTTTATGCAGACCTTCTGCGGGATATCGGGGAAGTGGATCAGTTCGCACAACCCCATCCTCAGAATCAGTTTGTCTATCAGTGCGATTCTTCCGATCTCCCAGTTATTAGCCGTCTCGGCTATCATCACATCCAGTTCCTCTTTCACCTCATCCACCTTGATCGCCAGCCGGCGGACGAAACTGGTTACCTCATCGTCGTACTCTGCCTGCGATAGTTGATCCTCTAGAACCTCCTCCATCGGATCGCCGTTGATCGCCTGTGCGTATAGTGTCTGAAGCACTATCTCGCGTGCTTTTCGCCGCCTGCCCATCCCTGTTACCTGTCTTCAATCCTGTGTAACAGGTTGATCATTTCAAGACATGCTTCGGCAGCTTCCCGGCCGCGGTGTCTCCGGCGTCCTTCTTTTCCGCCGGATGGATCGGGGTCGAGTCCGGACCTGATCCTGGCCTGATCCATATTCTCAACAGTCAGAATGCCGATAGCGACCGGCAGTCCGAGGTCGAGACCGATCCTGTTGAGACCGGAGATCGCCTCTCTGGACACATGCTCGAAATGCGCCGTCTCGCCTCTTATTACACATCCGAGGGCAACGATACCATCCACCCCTTCCCTTTCAACCAGCCTGCTCGCTGCCAGGGGCAGTTCGAGCGCACCTGGAACCCATGCAACAACAACATCACTATCTGTGACATCAGCCTCTTTCAGGACCTCCATGGCGCCATCCAGCAGTCCCTCAACGACCTCGCTGTTGAATCTGCCGGCGACGATACCGATCTTCAGCCCGGCGCCGGACCTCTCCCCTTCCAGAATCTTCACACTCATTCTTCACCACCCTTTTTGTCACCAATAGAGAGCAGGTGGCCCAGCTTGTCCTTCTTCGTCTGCAGGTACCTTGCATTCACTTCGTTCGGATCTATCTGCAGGGGTACCCTCTCCACGATCGACAGCCCGTGTCCCTGCAAACCGATTACCTTCTTGGGATTGTTCGTCATCAACCTTATCTGTCTCACACCCAGGTCCCACAGGATCTGGGCGCCGACACCGTAGTCGCGCAGGTCGACTCCAAAACCGAGTTCGACATTGGCCTCCACCGTATCTCTGCCCTGGTCCTGCAGCTCGTATGCCCTGATCTTGTTGGCCAGTCCTATCCCGCGGCCCTCCTGACGCATATAGAGCAGAACACCCTTGCCACCCTCCTCTATCTTCGAGAGGGCTGCCTCGAGCTGGTCACCGCAGTCACACCTCATGCTGTGGAAGAGATCACCGGTGAGGCACTGGCTGTGCGCACGGACCAGTACCGGTTCACCGTCAGCTACATTCCCTTTGACCACTGCCATGTGATGATGGTCGTCGACCTTGCTTTCATACAGGTGCAGTCTGAATCCGCCGAAACGGGTAGGGAAATCTACCTCGGCTACTTTCGATACGAGTGTTTCTGTTCTGCGACGATAGGCAATGAGATCCTTGATTGTGATTATCTTGAAACCGTGGCCTTTGGCGAATTCAAGCAGTTCGGGTACGCGGGCCATCGTGCCGTCAGTGCTCATGATCTCGCACAGCACACCTGCAGGGGTCAGACCAGCCATCCGTGCCAGATCCACAGATGCCTCCGTATGACCGGCTCTGCTCAGTACTCCACCGCGCTCGGCGCGGAGGGGGAAGATGTGTCCCGGGCGTGCCAGATCTGAGGGTTTCGTATCCGGCTTGAGCAACATCTCTATCGTCGTGGCCCTGTCGTGGGCGCTGATTCCCGTCGTAGTGCCCTCAACGGCATCCACCGATACCGTGAACGCCGTAGTCAGCTTGGCGGTGTTATCCGATACCATCGGTCCCAGATCGAGATGTTCGAGCCTTTCGGGAGTCAGCGCAACGCAGATCAATCCCCTGCCGTGTATGGCCATGAAGTTGACGGCTTCCGGTGTGGCTCTGTCGGCCGCCATCAACAGGTCCCCCTCATTCTCCCGATCCTCATCATCCACGACGATCAGCATCCGGCCTTCCCGCATCTCGATGATCGCCTCTTCGATGGCATTGAAGCCGGGAGTCGGAGCCAGCTGTGCCGGGCTCCCCTCTCCCTGTCGGGTCTCTGCTTCTGATTCACTCATTGTGCTCTTTGATCCTCCTGAGCTGTCACCTCTTTCATTTCTCCCCGGAGCAGTTGCAGGTAGGGCTCCAGCTGTTCCGCAACATACTTGGCGATCATATCGGCCTCCAGATTGACCCTCCCGCCGACCTGCAGCCGACCCAGGGTGGTTTCTTCAAGCGTATGGGGTATCAGCGCCACCGAGAATGCTTTGCCGGCAACGTCGACCACTGTAAGACTCACGCCTTCTACTGTGATCGAACCTTTCGGCACAAGGTAGCGCATCAGAGACTCTGGTGCCGAGTACCAGTGGATCACCTCTCCCTCTTCCAGCGGCCTTGCCTGATAGTCATCGGTGGGTCCATCGAGACGGACACCCGTTCCATCCACATGCCCTGAAACCAGGTGACCTCCCAGACCATCCATCAGAGTCAGAGAGAGTTCCAGGTTGACTCCATCTCCCTCCTTCAGATCACCAAGACTGGTCAACCGCAGTGTTTCAGGAATAGCCTCCACGCTGAAATCATCACCGGAAATCTCCACCACGGTCAGACAGACGCCTGCCGTGCTGACCGAATCACCGATCGAAAGCCGTTCGGTAATCTGCCTGGAAGTGACAGTAAAGCGGGTTACAGCTTCGCCCTCCTCGATCCTCCTGATTATCCCGATGGTTTCTACTATACCGCTGAACATGCAGCCATCCTCAACTTTCTGCCATCACTCCGGAAATGCACTGACAAGCAGGTCTTCCCCAACTTCCAATGTCTGTAAGGGACCCAGGCGAATCGGGGTTTCCAGTGCTTCAAACAATATTCCCCTCCCTGCCCCAATTATCTTCGGACCGATCCATATCTGCCAGAAATCAATTAAATCCTTTGCAGCCAGAGAGGAAAGCAGCTTGCCACCCCCCTCAACGAGTAAACTGTTCATCCCTTCACCGGCAAGTGCCCTCAACACTTTCAGAGCATCCAGACGACCGTCCGAATCAACCGGAACTCTCAGAATAGTGGCACCGGCATCTGCCAGTTTTTCAGCACGCGATTCATCTTCCAAGCCCTCCGCAGCCACCAGCACTACCTCCCCACCGGGCTCTGACAGCACCGTTGCATCATCGGGTGTATCGAGAGAAGCATCCACGACCACGCGTACAGGCTGGCGCGCCAGCAGTGAACCATCAGCTGCTCTGGCATTCAACCTGGGATCATCTGCGAGCAGAGTACCTATGCCCACCATTATCCCGTTCACTTCCGAGCGCCTGAGCCCGACGTACTGCTGTGCGGGCTCACCTGTGACAGCCAGGGTCTTAGGTCCGTGCAGGGCAGTCCTGCCATCGATGGTTCGGGCTACCTTGGCTACAACCGCGGGTCTTCCTTCCCCGGCAGCCTTGAAATGACGGGAGTTAAGTGTGTACGCCGCTTCACATTCAACTTCTTCCACTACTTTCACACCGGCTGCCCTGAGGCGTTCCAGTCCCCTGCCGCTGACGGCTGGAGAAGGATCCATGCAGGGCACAACGACCCTGCTTATTCCGGCTTCGATTATTGAGACAGTGCAGGGAGGTGTGCGACCGTGATGGTTGCACGGCTCCAGATTCACATAAAGAGTGGCGCCCCTCGCCTGATCGCCGGCTTTCTCGAGGGCGACGATCTCGGCATGCGGCATACCTGGTCGAAGGTGAAACCCTTCACCCACGATCGAGTCACCTGCCACAACGACGGCACCAACTGCTGGATTGGGAGGCGCTGACCACCGCCCGATTTCGGCGAGTTTCAACGCCCTGCGCATGAAATGCGTATCCCGGCTGCCTGCCGCAGATTCCGAAGAACGATTGTAGGTCATAAGGTATGTAAAATGTGGTAAGAGAAGCCCAGTTACAACATCGGCTTGAAATGCAATCTGCTTTCTGAAATGTAAACGAAGATTTTCCCTTGAGGTCAAGGAAGTCAACGGGTGACGCGGAGGCGTAATTACTGTACGCCGCACAAGGAAAACGGAAGGCTGACGCAGAGATCGAGGGAAAAGGCCGTTTACTATCTGAAAGGATTACTCGTAACGCAGTGCTTCGACCGGATCGAGCCTTGCAGCCCTCATGGCCGGATATACTCCAAATCCAACGCCGATGCCGCCGCACACGAGGATAGCCGCCAGAAGCGCCCAGACGGGAACCGCAGCCGGAAGCGGCGTAACGGCACCTGTCAGCAGACCCATTCCGACGCCAAGCAGAGTACCAACAGTTCCCCCGACCCCGCTCAGCACAATCGCTTCCACCAGAAACTGCCTTGTGATATCGCCCCTTCTGGCCCCTGTTGCCTTGCGGATCCCGATCTCACGCGTCCGTTCCGTAACAGAGACCAGCATGATATTCATGATGCCGATACCGCCGACCAGAAGGCTGATGCTGGCAATACCCACCATCACAAGGCTTATGCCGATTATCAGCGTGTCCATGGTCTTCTGGATCGCGTCTGCCGTCATTATCTCGAAATTGTTCGGTTCACCGGGCGGTACTTCCCTCCGGAGCCTCAGCACCACGATCGATTCGTCTATCGCCTCCTGCATACGACCCGTGCGGGCCATGACGGCCATCTGTATCTCACTGCGGCGGCCCCAGTACTTTCTGAAGGAGGAGACGGGAATGATGACCAGGTTGTCCTGGCTGAATCCCAGGAATTCTCCCTGACGTTCCAGTATGCCGATCACCCGGTAGCGGTGACTGTCTATCCGGATCTCCCTGCCCAGCGGATCGATATTGGGGAAGAGCGTCTCCACCACGTCGACTCCGAGGATCGCCACATTCCTGCGGTTGGTGTCATCTATCGGGGCCAGGAACCGTCCCGCATCCAGGTCGAGCCCCTGCAGTCTGGGCAGGTACTGGTCGGCGCCGTAGAGCAACACATTGGGATTGGTCTTTTCACCGCCGTAGCGGATCTCCACACCGAAGTGGGTGGAGTAGGCTGATACGAAGAGTATCGATGGAGCGTTGTCTTCCAGGGCCCTCTTGTCTTCGATTGTCAGGTCTTCCCAGTCCTGCCTGTTGCTGTGTCCCCCCACCTGGATCTCTATGCTGGGCCTTGATTGTATGTAGAATGTGTCGCTTCCGACCTGGCTCAGTTCGGTTGTGACGTACTGGTTCAATCCTTCTATCAGGCTGCTCATGCCCACAACGGCCAGCACACCGATGATTATACCCAGGCTGGTCAGCAGAGTCCTGAGAGGGTTTGCAATCAGCGAGGTGGCCGCCAGTCGTCCTGTCTCCCTTATCCCTATCGGCACGTGCGTACCCTATTCATACCTGAGGGCTACGATCGGATCGAGTCCTGCCGCCTTGGCCGCCGGGTAGATTCCGAAGAAGAGCCCTACTGATGTACTGAATGAGAGGCCGAGCAGGATCGCCCAGATGGGGGCAGCTGCAGGAAGGGGTGTCGCCGCGGCGATAACGAAGGCTATCCCGATGCCGGCAATCATCCCGATCACACCGCCCACTCCGCTCACAACGATCGATTCGACCAGGAACTGCCACATGATGTCGCGACGCTTTGCCCCCACGCTCTTGCGTACGCCGATCTCCCTTGTGCGCTCCGTAACCGACACCAGCATGATGTTCATGATCCCGATTCCACCCACCAGCAGCGAGAGTGAAGCCACGCCCACCATCACAGCAAAGAGGCCCGCCGTCAGACTGCGGAAGAGATCGACAAGCATCTGCTGGCGGTTGAATTCGAAATCGTCCTCCTCGCCGGGCGGGATCTGGCGGATACGCCGCATGATACCCTGTGCCTCTTCCTCTATCAGGGGGATCGATTCGGCGTTGGGTGCCAGCAGGGCGATACCGATGGAACGGCGCGTTCCAAAGAGCTTGAGCACAGTTTCGAGTGGTACTATAACCCGGTTATCCTGGCTCATTCCGAGGATGCTGCCCTGTTCGGGCATTATCCCTATTACGGTGAAGGCGTGACCACCAATTCGCACCCTCTCTCCGAGAGCATCACGTTCTTCAAAGAGGTCCGACCAGAGACCGTGTCCCAGCACGGCTACCTGGCGGCGTTCGTTCGCTTCCACATCTGTAAAGAACCTGCCTCTTTCGGGGTCGAGCCCGTGCACTATCCTGCCGTCGGGAGTGTGTCCCTCGATCGAAACGCCGCCGGCGGTCCGCCCCTGCCATCTCACATTGGAAGAGGTGCTCACAGAATTGGAAGCAGCAACCGGCAGGGTGACCTGTTCGACGAGTGCGGCCGCCTGTTTGAGGGTGATGTTCTTCCTGTTCCTGTACTTCCAGAAATCCCCCATGTTGATCCACGAGTACTTGTTCACGTAGACGACATTGGTCCCCAGGCTGGCCACTTCGGCACGGAAGGTTCTGTCGAGCCCCTGAATGAGGCTGATTATCGAGATCACAGCTGTAACCCCGACTACTATACCGAGCGTTGTGAGAACCGACCTGAGCAGATTCGCCCGCAGCGCGCGGAATGCGGCCAGGATACTCTCACGAAGTTCAACCAGGAATCTGAGAGTATTCATCTACATGGCCGCCGTCTCGTCAGCAGTTATGCCGGAACCGAATTCGACTTCCGGCGCCTCGTTACATGTTCATCCGATCCGATCAGGCCGTCGAGAATCCTGACGATCCGCGTCGCATGCTCGGCAATATACTCTTCGTGGGTAACCAGGATGATCGAATTGCCCTTTTCATACAACCCTTCGAGTACGGACATGATCTCTTCGCCGGTTGTCGTGTCAAGGTTACCGGTAGGTTCGTCGGCAAGGATGATTGATGGATTGTTTATCAGCGCCCTCGCGATAGCCACGCGCTGGCGCTGACCGCCCGAAAGCTCGTTCGGCCGGTGATCGACCCGGTCACCCAGGCCCACGTCTTCCAGGGTTTGCAGGGCCCGCCTGCGCCGTTCACCTGCCGGCGTACCGCTGTAGATCAGAGGCAGTTCCACATTGTGAAGAGCGTCAGCCCGTGACAGAAGGTTGAAGGTCTGGAAGACGAAACCGATCTTCTGGTTGCGGATCTCTGCCAGCTCGTCGTCGGTCATGGATTCGACCTTCTCGCCTTCGAAATGGTATGTTCCGGCCGTCGGCGTATCGAGACAGCCGATAAGATTCATCAGGGTAGATTTACCCGATCCCGATGGTCCCATGATCGCCAGGTATTCATTCTTGTATATATCCAGATCCACACCGCGAAGAGCACGCACGATCTGCGTGCCCATTTTATATTCTTTGGTGATCCCCTGCAGTTGAATTATCGGTGTTGCCATTTCTGCCTGTTCTCCCTGCCGTATCATATCGTCTCCGGTCTTCAGGCCGACTACTCTCTGCCCGTATTCTCCTCACCCAGCAATGTTTCTACAACCTTTACCCTCTCCCCATCCTTCAGCGTTCTGCTCAGAAGACGGAAGGGACCGGTCACCACTTTCTCGTCCTCATCGAGGCCCGAGAGAATCTCGATATAGGTGGTTCCGGATATCCCGGACTCCACCCGCCTCAGTTCAACCGTGTTATCCTCCAGTATGACGAATACGACTTCTACGTATTCGTCCTCCTCATCTGAGCGTTCCTGCTGTCCACTTCCCTCCCCCTCCTGCTCGTTAGACACCACCAGGTCCTTATACCGTCGGGCCGTCAGCGCCTGAATCGGGATTTTGAGGACGTCGTTTCTGGTCTCCGTTGTGACGTCGACCGTGGCGGACATTCCCGGCCGCAGGCGGGGATCGGAGTCGATCAGTTCCACTTTTACCGCGAAGTTGGTCACCTCCATCTGCGTGCCGGCACCGAATGTTGTGCCCGAATTGGCGATTTCGGTGACCCTGCCGGCCAGTATCGTATCTGGAAGCGCATCCACGTCAACCTCTGCATCCTGGTTTACCGCTACAGCAACCACATCGGTTTCATCCACATCAACTTCCACTTCCATACGGCTCAGATCGGAAACGGCCATGATCTGGGTACCCATCGTCATCTGGGTGCCCAGCACCATCTCCCCCTCTTCTACACCCAGTGCGGTTATGGTGCCGGACATCGGGGCCCTGATGGTCGTACGGGAAAGGTCTTCCTGCGCCTGTTCAAGGGTGGCCTGGGCGGAGGAGACCTGGGCCAGCGAGGCGTTGTATCGGGCTTTCGCCGCGTCGTAACCGTTCTGAGCGTCACGCAGCAGCTTCTCTGATGTGAGGTTCTGTTCGGCCAGTGCCTTCTGCTCGTTCAGCAGATATTCGGCCTGGCGCAGGGTGGCAAGTGCGGCTTCCGCGTTTGCTTTCTGACTGTTCAGAAAGGCTTCAGCCCCCTCCAGCCTTGCCTGGTAGAGGGTCCTGTCGAGAACCACCAGAATATCTCCCCGCTCGACCTGCTGCCCCTCTCTTACGGCCAGCCTTTCAATGCGGGCGCTGACCTGGCTGTTTATCTTCACCTCAATGACCGGATATATCCGTCCGGCGGCCGACACCCTGCTTACAACGGTTCCCCTGCCTACATCCTCTGCCATCACATCCACACCACCGCCACCCGTATTGAGCAGATTTCCCACTATCATGAGCAGAACAATTATGATTCCACCGATTATGAAAAGTCGTTTTTTCACGTCTTCACTCTGATCCTTCCTGCCCTGCAGCAGGAGCCATAGTACACTCTTCCGGCCGTACGCTCCGGCGCTCTCGATACATCACCGTAATTACGGAGCAGTGCGCTCAACGAAGGAGGCCCATCGAATAATCGAGACTGGCCCGGGCTATCTTCAAGTTAAACAGAGCCTGCACCTCCTGATACTGCGCATTTATCAGGTCGAACTGGCTGGCATTAACTTCCAGCAGTGTCATCGAACCGATCCGGAACATTTCCTCGGCCAGCCGAAGAGCCTCATTGGCCAGATCTACGGCTCGCCGGGCGGTCTTAAGGACCTGCTCGGCCTCCTGCAGATCCAGAACCGCACCGTGAACATCACGTATGACATTCCGTTCGGCATCGAACCTGTCCCTCTCGGCTCCCGCAAGGTTTACCTGCGCTTTCTGCAGGTTGAGCCCGGTGCGCATACCGTCGAAAATGTTCAGATACAATCCGACACCGACACTCCATGTGTAGTCGCTGGAGAAGGCGTCGGTAATGTCGAGATATGAGTCTCCCCGCCACGAATAGTTCCCCGAAAGATTCATGGAAGGGTAGCGGGAGGCGGCGACCGCATTGACTCCGGCTTCGGCTGCCGTGATCCTCAGCGACGCCTGCCGGATAACGGGGTGCGACACCATTGCCTGCTCGAGAGAGGCTTCGAATGAAACCTCCTGCGGTACCAGCTCCAGGTCGTCAACTATCTCCAGGGGACGCGTCGGATCCGCACCCATCTGGAAATTCAGCTCGGCCCTGGCCTTCTTGACGCTGTTCCCTGCCGAGATCAGGCGCTGCTGCGACTGTGCCAGGGCACTTTCCTGACGTAGGACATCCACCTTCGCCCTGTTGCCCATCTCGAACATCGTCTTCACCTGCCGCAGCAGTTCTGTGTTGTAGCCTGTGTCCGTCTCGGCCACTTCCAGGTTCCGCTGGGCGCGCAGCAGGAAGTAGTAGGCCTGGTAGACCTGCAGCACCACCAGCTGGCTCTGCATTTCGGCCTCTGCAATGGCGGTCTGCTCCCCTGCCCTCGCCTGGGTGTAAAGAGCCGTTGTCGACCTGTTGTAAAGGGACTGTGAGAGATTGAGGCCCGAATAGTATGTCATCGTGGTCAGGGCGGTCGAGCTTCCCTCCACGATCTGGTTCGTCGCTGGATTGAGGAGCCTCTGGGGCGATACGCTGGTATACCTGGAGAAGGCGCCGGTGAGGGAAAGCGACGGCAGAAGTGCACTGGAGGCCTGACGCCTCTGCAGTTCGCTCAGTTTCACCTGCTGCCGGGCCCTGCCGATCTGCGGATTATGTGCCAGCGCCTCCACAATGCACGAATCGAGGTTGAGGGGCTGCTGGGCGGACACAGGTTCTGAACCGGCGACCAGAACGATCACCGTTAGAAGAGCGAGCGGAAACCGGTACCTGTATTGTGCCATTTTGTTGCTCCTGAAGATTTTATTTTCCTCTTTCTGCAGTATGAGCCTGTCCGAGAAACCAACGATAGCGAGGATTACGCCGGCGCCGGATGGCAAGGCGGTCGAGCGGAATACCCGGAGACGTAGCCACTGCGCTACGTCGAGGATATTCTGCGAAGACCAACGCCGCCAGCTGGATGCCAGCGTAGGCCGCAGCCGGAGTGTTTCTCGGACAGGCTCATATGTGCTTATACCATCATGCTGCCGAAAACGGCCATCAGCCCGATACCGACGAGCACCATCAGCAGGTAGAGGCTGATCACCAGTATTGCAGCTCTGGCCCGGCTGAACCTGTAGGCGATCGAGATGCCCGTTATAACGAGAGCGATCATCCAGATTGAGAAAAGGTCAACTGCACCCAGGGCTGCGCCCAGTGGTGTCATCCACCGGTCTGAGGGTATCAGTATCTGAAGGCTGGTGGAGACGGCCGCACTCCCCTTGGCGAGCATCAACGGCACGGTGAGCAGAACCTTGGGGATCAGCACAAGCCACGAGTACGCCGCAATCGCCATCACAGTCTTGAAGGTCGACTCTCCACCCAGGAGGATATTCCCGCCGAACATCAGGATGCCGGCCATTATAACGAGCCAGATCAGCTGACCTAATGCCTGGAAGACCACCGTTACGATGCGTGTCGCAGGCGTTGCGGCCCGTGAGAACCGCTGCAAAGCCATCTCTTCCTGCTCAGGAGTGAGCTGCCGGTTCTCGATGTTCCGCTCAGCCATCTTCCTCTGCATATCCATCATCAATGGATAGGAGGCCTGCGTTCCGGCTATCGAAACAACCATCACAAGCAGAAATGCCCCGATCCACCTGGGATGTGCCACCAGCTTTTCAAACACGCTCGCAGGATCCGTGAAAACGAGGATAACCTGCTGAACGAAACTGACCGATTCTGCGATTCCGGCTCCAGATTCTTCGGGCACGGGGGATTCAATCGATCCGGTCTCTTCCTGTTCTGTCATGAGTAAGTATCCGTTGTTTTGAGACCTGTTGTCCTACTATACGAATAGTCGCCGACCATTGTTCAACGTGTTCTGCAATGTTCAACATACGAAAAAGGGGGCGCCAGGCCAAACAGCCCCGGCACCCCATTATCCAAAGTCCTGCTATTTCTCTATCTGTATCAGCCGGGCGGCGGTCTGGTGTCCTGCAGTGTGAAGATGATAGTGTGACCCATCTGTACCTTGATCGCCTTATCCCTCTGCCTGGCAGGCTTGAACTTGTACTGCATTACTGCGTCAATTGCAGCCTTTCCGAAGATACCGGGGGGTTCTTCGATCATTATTTCGGCCTGGATGACGTTGCCCAGCTCATCCACGATGATTTTCATGATGACTTTGCCTTCCACACCGGCTTTCCGGGCGATCTCAGGATAATCAGGCTTGACGATCCTCCGCAGTTCTGGTGCTTCCTCCCATGCAAAGAATACCGGTGATTCATTACTGCGGGAAGCTCCCGGAGGTGGCGGTGGCGGCGGCGGCGGCGCGTTGAGGTCGACCTCTGTGTCCATGATGGTCACGTCTTCCGGGATGTCCTCCGACTCGGTCGCTACCGGGATCTGGGGCCGCTGCGGTGGCGGCGGCTTCTTCATCTGCTCGGTCTCGGGGATCTCCTCGATATTCACGATCTGGGTCTCTCCCGATCCCTCGTATGCACGGACCTCGAAGGTCTGATAGGTCAGGAAGACCATTGTTACCAGGGCAACGCTGAGTGTCAGCGACTGTTCCAGTACGGTCTTCGACTTCTCCTTGAGGTCGTGACTTGGATTACGCCATCCGGTAGCCATGAGAGTTCACCTCCAGAACAAACTATCGGGTGTGAAGTGTGGCAAAATTCACAAGCAGTGCGTCAGCCTCTCTTAATTGACGCATCGCGTCCGCTACGGTTCCATACGGTGCACGGACGTCGGCGATGATCGAAACCATCAGTTTCGGTTCCGCCAGTCTCTTTGGATAGATGAACTGTGCGATCATATTCACGGAGACGTCGTGATCATCAATGTTGATCCGGCCATCGGCCGAGATCCACATGTATGCCAGACCGCGCTTCATCTCCAGACGCTTTGTCATTTCAGCACGAGGGCGCTCCACCATGATCCCCCTGTAGACGACGAAAACAGTAGTGACCATGAAAAAGATCAACAGCAGGAATACGATGTCACCCATCGATCCCGTCGGGATCGCCACGTCGGCTTTCTGTTGTTTTTCGATTTTGGGCATATCTTATCAATCTGGTTCAGCGAGTGAAATCTTCTTGGCTTCCGCCTTCATTACCTTGTCGAGAACCTGAACAAATGTATCGTAATCTGTATCCCTGTCGGTCTTGAGGGATATGATCAGCAGAGGATTCTCCTGAACGCGCCGCCTTACCTCCGGTTCTATCTGCTGGATAGATACGATCTCTTCTGCCAGCAGCACCTCTCCGGCGGCATTTACCCAGATGTTCAGAATGTTCTTCGACCTGACCTGTACTTCCTCGGCTTCTGAGATGGGAGGCAGGGTCAGAGTAATACCCATCTCCTGGTTGAAGGAGGTGGTCACCAGGAAGAAGATGATAAGTAGAAAGGCGATATCAGCCATGGAGGCAGTCGGGATCTCCGGCTCCGCCCTTTTTTCCTTCTTTCTCTTTGCTGCCATCTTTAGCTCCCTAGTGTCCTGTCACTATGCTGTCTTCTCCATCTCCATTTCGATCAGGTAATCGATCAGATCATTGGCGCTCTCCTCCATATCGATGATCAGCCTGTCGATCCGCGATACAAAGTAGTTGTGCGCAGCCTGAACGGGAATGGCGATGGCCAGTCCGGTGGCGGTAGTGATCAGCGCTTCGGAGATGCCGCTGGCAACGATTGTAGCGTTAACGTCACCGGCGGCCGCGATGGAAGCGAACGCACCGATCATACCGGAAACGGTTCCAAGGAACCCGAGCATCGGTGCGATGTTCGCGACGGTCGCCAGCCAGACGAGTCCCCTCTCGAGAAAGGACATCTCGATCGTACCGGCGTTCTCGATGGCCTTCTCGACGTGCTCGAGGCCGCGGTCAACCCGCATCAATCCTGCATGAAAAATCGAAGCAACTGGACCGCGCGTGCTCGCACAGATCTCCTGTGCGGTAGAAATACCCTCTTCCCTCAACGCGATCTTGATCTGCTGCAGGAATTTCCGGGTGTTGATGCTTGCCCGTGCCAGTGCCCAGAAACGCTCAAAAATCACTCCCATTCCGAAGATTAGGGTGATGAGCAGCGGGTACATGAACGGTCCGCCATCGTAGAAAAGATCGAGCATCTGTTACTCCTCCTGAAGTATGCTCCGCCCTGTGGCATTGCCCTCCCGGACGGCGGGAGAGCTCTGGTTCGGGGAGTGCGGAATTTCGTATTCGTTCGAAAGCAGACGCTATGGTATGTTTGGCATCCCTGTGTGTCAAGATGCCAATCAGCCATGTCGCAACTGCCTGCATCATGAATGAGCAGGTGCTTGCCAGAATCGCTCCGGGCGCTTACCATCCACACAACCCCTGACACCAATCCCCTTCTAAAGGAGAAGACGCACTTGTCCAGTTTTCGTTTGTATAAAAGTGCAGAATATGTCCTGGCATTCTCATTTGCGGTGCTCATCCTTGCACCTGTTCCGGCCAGTGCCCAGCAGGACATTTCTCAACTGCAGGCCCGCGTTGATGAACTCAACATAGCCGGAGAGTATGCTGCGGCGGTTGACCTTATCAGACCCGCTCTCAACGCCGATCCCGATAATTACGTTCTGCTCTGTCTCATGTCGGATAACATTACAGGGCGCGCCCGCAGCCTGGATAAAAAGGAGCAGGAACCGATGTACGAAGAGGCGGTCGCCTTCGCACGTCGGGCCGTCGCAGCCAATCCTGCAGATGCAGAGGGCCATTTCCAGCTCGGGCAGGCCCTCGGCAGGCTCGCACTGCATCGCGGCGGCAAGAAGAAGGTGAACATGTCGAAGGAGATCAAGGAGGTCTTTGAAAAGTCACTCTCGATCGATCCCCGGCATCCCGGTTCCCTGCATGGGCTGGCCCGCTGGCACAGGGAGGTAGCCAACCTCTCCTGGGCCCTCAAAGCTGTTGCGAAGATCATTTTCGGCGGACTGCCTCCTGCATCCAATACAGAATCGGTAAGCCTCTTTCTGCGGGCACTCCAGGTTGAGCCGGACAACATCAACCATCACCTCGAGCTGGGTAAAACCTACCTGGAGATGGACCAGGACAGCATGGCCCGCCAGGAATTCGAGGCTGTTGGTCGTCTGCCGGCCGTATTCTTTGAAGATGCCCGGTACAAGGAAGAAGCCGGCGAACTTCTGAGAAAGATCCGTTAGTGTCATGTCACGTGACA
>VAOY01011103.1_pt1 | contig 19347 bp, 17 predicted proteins | sample 3393881 | NCBI WGS metagenome assembly VAOY01 (sample SAMN08290430, study PRJNA428436) | hydrothermal vent metagenome | isolation source: Deep-sea hydrothermal vent chimney | place: Indian Ocean: Southwest Indian Ridge
TTTAATGCTTTTACCGCGGTTTGGGCATAAAAAGCTCGCGGCTTTTAAGTGGCTTTTCACCAATTAGCGGCTTCAGCAAGTCCCGGCAAAGCACCTTAGCCACTTTTTTACTAAGCGGCGTAAATTCCCCCTGTGATAAACTAAGCAGCGCTTGTCCAGGAAAGCCTCGCATACCGCGGGGACCAGCCATATCGTCAGGCAGTCGCACGAACCCTGCGTCTATCTGAAAATGATAACTACCGGTTTCTTCTATGGGCAATTCGTACTCGACGTCGGTGGTGAAGTCGGGCAACAACCCCATTTCGTCAAGCAGTGCAAATTCGAATTGACGTAAGGTCACTTCTATGTCGCTATTATCACGAAGGGACAGCAGCGCATTTTCATAAGCATTGTGAACGCCATCGCTGGCAAGCCCTGCCGGCATAACGCGATTAGTTAGCTCGTTAACGTACATGGCGCAAAATAACGCCGTGCCCACAAGGTTGATGGAAGGCGAAACGCTTTCAACGTGACGTAAGTTTTTTAACTCTGACTTTCCGCTTAACTGTAAACGAAGATGCTGAAAAGGTTGAAGCAGGCTTTTTTTGTCAGATTTACTATTCTTCACCCCTTTCGCTACCGCACTAACACGCCCTTCTTCTAGGGTAAAAAAGTCAACAATATAGCTGGTCTCCCTGTAAGGGCGTCTATGCAGTACATAGGCATTTAACCATTCATTATTCATTGTTGCTCACTGTGTTAGTTGTTGCCGAAGGGGTGCCTGTGGCAACGTTAATATCAGCTGCGCTTAATTCGTACCACTTTCATGGTTTCAAACTCAATGCCAGCTACCTCTTCAACGTGGCGATAATAGGTTACGTTCACCCGCGCGCCTTTTAAGCTTTGGTATTGCTGCTTGCGCCGGTAGATAAAAGGAACATCAATACCTTCTAGCATAATGGTGTAGCGTACCCAGTCGCTGTCTTTCTCTTCCCGCTGAACGTGGGAAATCACTTTTGCATTGTCAGTTTGATTCAGCTGACTATGCTTATCCACCAGCTTTTGTCTTTCGCTTTTCACCTTTGCCTCTTCTTTCCTACTTTGCGCTTATCGTTTGTTAGGGTTATTGGCTTTTTTCTGCGTGTGAGCTTACTTCTGCTAACGCGCTTCTATTTGCTCTACAATAAGTTGCACGGTTTCCTGACCGCGAAATACGTTGATATCGAGCCGATAGGCAATATGCACGCGTTTGACCATGGCATTCGGCCATGATTTTAAATCAACGTTAAACGCAATAGCATCGACCTCGTTAGCACCGTCACTTTTTAACACCATTTTTAGGTGCTTTTGGCCAACTAAGCGCTGGTCAAGTAGTGCAAATTCACCATCGAATAGCGGTGATTCAAAGCCCTGACCAAACGGACCTGCTTGACGTAATAAATGCGCAAAGGGTAAACACAGCTCTTCCGACGACAAGTCACCGTCGGAAAATAAGGCATGATTACCATCAAGCTTTGCCATATGCGCACGCGCAATATTAACAAAAGCACGCTCGAAGTCTTGAAGCTTAGCTACGGGCAAGCTTAATCCAGCGGCCATGGCGTGCCCGCCAAATTTTTCGATAACGCCAGGGTAGCGCGTATTAACTTCATCAAGTACATCGCGAATGTGCACGCCAGGAATTGAGCGTGCAGAACCTTTAATGATCTCGTCGTCTTGATGGGCAAAAGCGATAACAGGCTTAAGGTACTTCTCTTTCAAACGCCCTGCTACAATACCAATAACCCCTTGGTGAAAGTCTTCGCGATAAACCACCAGTGCGCTTGGCATATCGCCTTCATTCAGCGCCATTTGCTCTAGTACGGTTTCCGCTTGTGCTTTCATGCCGGTCTCAATCTCACGGCGTTCTTTATTAAGCGCATCGAGTTCCGCAGCGATCATTCGCGCTTGAATGGTTTCATCTTCTAATAAGCACGCAATGCCTTGGGACATATCGTCTAATCGACCCGCGGCATTAAGCCTTGGCCCAACCACAAAGCCTAAGTCAGTTGAGGTTAAGTGAGCGCAATCGCGATTCGCTACTTCGACCAATGCTTTAATGCCAGGTCGACACTTACCTGCCCGAATCCGCTGAAGGCCTTGATGAACTAAAATTCGGTTGTTTTTATCAAGCACTACTACATCGGCCACGGTGCCAACCGCAACAATATCAAGTAGCGACGCTAGATTTGGTGGCGCTACTCCCGCTTTTTCAAAATGCCCTTGCTGCTGTAACTCGGCTTTAAGTGCTAGCATGATGTAAAAGGCAACGCCAACCCCAGCCAAATTTTTAGAAGGGAATTCACAGCCAGGTTGGTTAGGATTTACTATCGCATCAGCAGGAGGTAGAACATCGCCTGGCAAATGGTGATCGGTAACAACAACCTGCATTCCCAACGACTTTGCATGGGTTACACCGTCAATACAGGAAATGCCATTGTCCACTGTGACAATAACCTCTGCCCCCTGTTTGGCAGCTTCATCCACAATAGGCACGCTAAGTCCGTAACCGAAGTCAAAGCGGTTAGGTACAAGAAAATCAACGTTGTGATAGCCCATGGCTCGAAGCGCCAATATGCATACCGATGTACTGGTTGCTCCGTCGGCATCAAAATCGCCCACAATAATAATACGTTTATTTTGTACAACAGCATCAGCGAGAATTTGCGCGGCCTGCGGCATGCCCTTCAAGACATTGAAATGGGTTAGTCCTTTTAGACCATTCTCCAAGTCATCTAAATTCGCAATATTACGACCGCGATAAATTCTATCGATAACAGGATGTAAGTCGGAACTAAGCGAGGCGCCGGTAACCTCACGGCGAACAATAGGCAAAATCATGAAATACCACTAACCAAAACTGTAAATGCAGTTGTCGATGCCAGTTCAAATAGGCTTTAATTAAAAAGACTGGAGTCGGGACACTTGATAATTAGTGCAGATTCCAAGTAAACGCCCGTGTGAGCTGCAAAGCAAAACTGTACGAAAAAACGCTAGAAAATATGAGGACGAATAATACCGCAGAAAACAAAAAAACGCACAAAGCGTGCGTTTTTATCATATTTAAGGTTAAGGACTGAATCGCTATTCAGCTTCCTCCAATGCTTTAGCAAGCAACGCAGCTGGCTGATAACCAGGAATCAATGAACCGTCTGGCAGTACGATATTTGGCGTGCCATTCACGCCTAATTTTTGACCTAACATGTACTGCTCTGCCACTTTATTTTTACAGCTTGCGCTAGCTACGTCGTTACCCGCTTTAGCTTTAGTTAACGCTTTTTGCGGATCTTTCGCACACCACACCGACACCATATCGTTGTAGTTTTCACTGTTTAACCCAGAACGTGGAAACGCAAGGTAGTGTACGGTGATGCCCGCATCGTTGAGTTCATCAATCTCGTTGTGAAATTTACGGCAATAGCCACACGTAATATCAGTAAATACGCTTATTTCATGCTTTTCGTTCTTGGCCTTAAACGTAATAGACGATGATTCCATCTCTTTTACGCCCTCTTTGCGCAGCCCAGAAAGTGCCAGTTCTGTTTCGTTACGCATCTCTTCATCAATGTTGAAAACACGGGCCTGAAGCAGATACTGCCCGTTTTCACTTACGTAAAACAAACCGCGGTTTGTTGATACTTGGACCAAGCCAGATACTGGAGAGTCGGCAATGGTTTCTACATCCAACCCTAACATTGACGATAACTTGTTGCGGATAGCGGCTTCGTCAGCTGCCTGCGCGCTAAGACCCAGTAATGATCCCGCCGCAACTACACTGGCTAACAATACTTTCTTTACTGCTTTCACTAAATACTCTCCATTTTGCCATTTAAGTTCGCTTGTACTTACTGGCTTAACATGCAACTGCTTGAATCGATATCTTTCCATTTAAAGCAATTGCTAAAAATTTTTACATTCATAACGTTCAGACCGTAAAACTTAGCAAAAAATTGCACGTTAAACGCTAATTTTCTTTTAACCTCAGTACATTTAACGTCAACATTTAAACTCACTCGCGTTACAGCACTAACGGAAAATGTATGTTCTAAACGTTTTGCATGGCTCGTATCCTACCATAGACCTTTTTATTTTATATACGTCGTCACTGAGCCTCGTCGTATACAGCCCCCAATTTATAGCATTCTTTATTTGAATATTTAGCCACGTGGGTGATGACTGTGGATTAAAGTTTGAAGTCGCTCTGTTGCTACATGGGTGTATATTTGAGTCGTTGACAAATCGCTGTGCCCCAACAGCATTTGTACAACACGCAAATCAGCACCGTGATTCAAAAGGTGTGTCGCAAAGGCATGACGCAACGTGTGGGGAGAAAGGTGCTGCTCAATTCCCGCTTTCACCGCATAGTATTTAATGCGATGCCAAAATGTTTGGCGCGTCATTTTCTGTCCACGCTTGCTTAGAAAAACCATATCAGAAGCTTTACTGGCGAGTATCGGTCTTGCTGTTTTAATATAGGTCAGTAGCCATTCTATTGCATCTTCACCAAGGGGCACTAAGCGCTCTTTATTCCCTTTACCCACAACCCTAACTACGCCTTGCTGAAGGCTTATTTGATCCATTGTTAACCCAATAAGCTCACTTACACGAAGGCCGGTCGCGTAAAGCACTTCAAGCATGCTCTTGTCCCGACATTCAATAGGGTCGTCGGTAAGGGGGGCATTTAGCAAATCTTCAACTTGTTGCTCACTGAGTGAAGAAGGCAAAGCTTTGGGTGTTTTCGGATTAGACAGCGCTGAAACTGGGCTGTCTACACGTACCTGCTTACTAATTAGGAATACGAAAAACGCCCGGATAGCGCTAAGCGCACGTTGGGTGCTGCGTGTGGACAGCCCCTTGTCGTGTCGATAGGCTAAATAATCCTGAAGCTGCTCAGTGGTCAGCACAGCGATATCTTTTACGCCTTGATTGTTGCTGAAGATAGCAAGCTTAGTAAGGTCGGTGCGATAGCTCTGCTGAGTATGATCAGACAGTCCTTTCTCAAGCCAAAGCATCTCGATAAAACCATCGATATGCGCCTGACTCGCTGCAGGCACATAAGTTAACTCACGTTGAGTTTTTGCCATCTAAAAGCCACGCTTTTGCTTAATCAGCTCGTAGGCTGATTGAATATCTTGCGCTTTCTTTTTCGCAATTTCCATTGCCTGTTCAGGTAGCCCTTTAGACACCAGCTTATCGGGGTGATGCTCAGACATGCGCTTCCTGTAGGCACGCTTTATTGTCTTTTCATCGTCGGATGCCGCCACACCTAATATGTGATAGGCATCATCTAAACTTTGCTGTTCTGAATAGGCTGATTGGCTGTGCTGACGTTGACCTGAATGAGTGCGTTGTCCTGAGCCAGAGTTAGACCGCTGCCTAAAGCGTATTTCAGCTTCATACATTGAAATTAGATAATCTAAATCACGACGCCTAAAGCCTAGTGGCTTCGCTACTTTTTCAAGTACGTTGTATTCTTCCTGTGAAAGCTGACCGTCGGCGAAAGCGGCTTGAATAAGAATCTCTAAGAATACTTGAAGAATATCCCGTCTACCGTGGCTGGCGTCGTAAAAACCTTTCAACGTATCGACTAAAGGAAAGTCTCGCGCTTTGCCTTCTCTAAATGCATCCTGAGCTTCACGACGGGCATCCCCAGTTAAACGCATCTCGTCCATTAATGCTGTGGCGATTTGAATTTCTCTGTCCGTTACTTTGCCGTCAGACTTAGCAAGATGGCCTAACGCACTAAACAAACTATGAAAGAAAATAGCTTGCTGCTTCAGATTGTCCTGATCGGTAAAAAAGCGCCCAAAGCCACCTAGCTGATTGAAGTCTTGGCGATAGGCTTTATCAAAAAAGTGCCCGACTAACAGCCCTAAGATCGCCCCAGGTATTTTAAGAAACATAAAGCCGAACAAGGCGCCGAGGATTTTTCCCCAAATTGACATCGCGTCATACTCCGTTGGTGCACTGTTTAGAAAGTTGATGTTACTGTAGTGAAATCACGCCGTGCAGAGGCGTTATACCATTAATCATCATATCAAATACATAAGTTAATTAACTAGGGCTTGTGCAGCTTGAAATCAAGCTTACTGCCACTAATTGCCTCCGTCTTTGATGTGTTGTGCATATAAAAGTGCATTTTTTTGTCTGAATGGTTGGTAATTACGACAGAAGTGCTTAGAATTGAGCGCTTATATGAATAGTAATAGCGAGTGAAAGCTACATTAACTCTTTGCCAAGAAGTAATGTGCATTATCACTGTTTTTTTAAACGTTATGTCGAACTAACCGAGACGGACGTCGTCTTACTTGGGTTTAAAAGCAACATACAACAAAACAGGCCGCCCATTAACGCATGAAAAACACCTGCGCCATGCTTGTTTCCGCGACTCTTTTGCCTACAGTCGCGTTTGCACAGGAAACGACAGCTTCAAATTCTAAACCAACGTCAGATGCAGCCCCTCTTGCATTCTGCTCAGTCGAACCTGTTACTTTCAGTAGCCAGGCATTAATGCCCAAAGGCCACGTTAAAGTTGAAGCTAACCGTACTGAAATTATCCAAGATACCGTAGCGCTGTTTTCTGGTAATGTTGATATCACGTCAGATACTGCGGTAATTAGTGCATCTCAAGCACAGATTAACGGAAGTGGCAGAGACCTTATTGCGAAAGGCGACGTAACGTATCAAGACTCGCAGTTAAAAGTAGAAAGTGATGCTGTGACCCTTCGCTCTGAAGAAGAGCGCTTAGAAATGCAAAATACCCGCTATCAGTTGACGGGTTTTGTGGGTCAGGGAGCCGCAAAAGATATTGTATTAGATACAGATACGGGAATTGTGCTCAAAGAAGTTAGCTTCACTACGTGTCCTGAAGGCGATGAAGACTGGTTAATACGCGCCAGTGAAATTAGTTTGGAAAAAGGGACCGTATGGGGCCAAGCCAAACACACACGCTTCTACATTGCCGATGTTCCAGTGTTTTATTTACCGTATTTTGCGTTCCCTGTTAGCAACGAGCGCCAAACGGGCCTATTGTTTCCAGAGTTAACCAGTTCAAGCAGAACGGGCGTCGACTATACGCAGCCCTTTTACTGGAATATTGCCCCCAACTATGACATGACTATCTCACCGCGATTGATGACTCTTCGCGGTCTTCAGCTGAATACTGAGTTCCGTTATCTAACGGAGCGTAGCCAAGGCAAAGCATACGTGGAGTACTTGCCGAGCGACTCAGATATTAGTGGGAACCCTGACCGATATTTTTATCGCTTGGAACATCAAGGGCTTATAGCTGACAACTGGCTACTAAACGTTGATTTCAACGGATTAAGTGACGACAACTATTTAGTAGATCTTGGTTCAGATTATTATGGTCGCGCTGACACCCACCTATATCGTAGCGTTGGATTAAGTTACTACTCGCAGAATCTATCCGTAAATATGCAGATAAAAGATTTTGAAGTACTGGGTAATACTGCAGATAGTTATCGCGCCGTACCCGAGATAAAAGTCAACTACAACAAAGCAATAGGTGAATATTTAGAGTTCAACCTAGACTCAGAAGTCGCACACTTTGACAATACTCTCGATACCGCTCCAACGGCTACTCGTTTTCACGTTGCACCTACTTTAGCGGTGCCGCTTCGCGCAGCATGGGGTGAACTTGTCGCAGAAACTACGCTTTTTCAAACGGTCTATCAACAAGACAATGTTGAAGGAACCGACTTAAAAGAAGATGTTGAACGCACATTAGGACAAGCTCGCCTTTATGGCGCATTATACTTTGAAAGAGATACATCGTGGTTCAGCAACGATATGTCGATGACTTTAGAGCCAAAGATTCAATATCTTTATACATCGTATGAAGACCAAACTGCGATTGGATTCTATGACTCAACGCCGCTGTTAACCGACGTTGAAGGGTTGTTTAGAGGTCAGGAGTTTACTGGCCTTGATAGAATAAGCGATAACAACCAAATCACCCTTGGCGCGACTACACGCATGTTGGATAAAAACAATCGGGAACAATTTGTTCTTAGTGTGGGTCAGATATTCTACCTTGAAGATAACAAAGTCATTGCGGCAACCAAGAATCAAGATCGTTCAGCGCTTGCCGCTGAAGTGGATTGGCGCTTTAATAAAAACTGGTTCTTCCATTCTGATGTGCAAGTGACCACTGACACAGACAAAGTTGACTTAAGCAGTGTGGGTATTGAATACCGCAAAGATGATTCGCGCTTTATTCAATTAAGTCATCGCTATGTTCGCGATCTCAGTGGTGAAACCATAGATCAAATTGGTATTTCGGCAAGCTGGCCTATTTCTGAAAATTGGCAGTGGGTTGGCCGTACTTACCGAGATCTTGAACGCAATAGAAGTGTAGAAACCTATGCAGGTATCCAGTATGAATCATGCTGTTGGGCGGTGCGATTAGTTGCGCAGCGCAGTCTGAACAACCGTTACAATGCTAGCGGCGAACAGACAACAGACGATTTTGATTCTGGAATATCGCTACAATTTATTTTCAAAGGCATCGGGTCATCTGGTACCCAAAGAAGCATGCTTCAAGACGGTATGTTTGGCTATCGTCAGCCTTATAGTTTAAATTAACCCGCAGTTGAGCGCTTACAGCGCTTAAATGCAATCAACCAATAATAAAAGAGTGTGTATGAAGTTCATTATCCGTGCATTGATGTTAGGTGCCCTACTCTCGTTTAACAGTGTTGCGCAAGAGGTCATGCTTGACCGCGTGGCCGTAATTGTTGACCAAGGTGTTGTGCTTGAAAGCGAAATTGATGCCCTTGTACAAGACGTTAAACGCAACGCAGAAGCTAATAATCAACAGCTACCGTCAGATCGTGCGCTTCGTACACAGGCCATTGAGCGTTTAATCACTAAGAGCCTTCAGCTTCAAATGGCAGAGCGTATGGGTATTCGCATTAGCGATCCACAGTTAGAGCAAACCATTAGCAACATTGCAGCGAATCAAAATGCAACGATTGAAGAACTTCGTGCCCAATTAGCGGCAGAAGGTATTGCATACGATGATTACCGCGAAGACATTCGCGAAGAAGTTATCATGGGTGAAGTTCGCCGTGCTAACGTACGTCGCCGTGTTTATATTACACCTCAAGAAATTGAAACCTTAATTGACCTGATGGAACAGCAAGGCGCTACTCAAGCTGAATATCGCTTAGGTCACATTCTTATTGGTTTCCCGCCAGAGCCTACAGATGAAGATATTCAATCGGCACGTGAGCGTGCAGACAAAGTCATTTCACTATTAGAGTCAGGCTCTGATTTTGCTAAAATCGCCATTGCGTCATCATCAGGTAACGAAGCGCTCGAAGGCGGTGACATGGGCTGGCTTAACATTAACGCCATGCCGACGCTTTTTGCTGAAGCTATTCAAAACAAAGACAAAGATGCTCTTGTTGGACCTATTCGAAGCGGTGCAGGCTTTCATATCCTAAAAGTATTAGATACGCGCGGTATTGAGAAAGTCACGGTGGAAGAAGTAAACTCTCGCCACATTCTTGTTAAGCCGTCAATCATTCTTAGCGAAGACAAAGCTAAAGCCATGCTAAACCGCTTCAAGGAAGAGGTGAAAAATGGTGAAGCTGATTTTGCAGAGCTAGCTAAAGAGCATTCAGAAGATCCTGGTTCAGCCCTTCGCGGTGGCGAGCTTGGCTGGTCGGATCCAAATAATTACGTGCCTGAGTTTAAAGACGCACTTGCACAGCTTGAGCCTGGAGAATTTAGTGAACCTGTTCGTACCGTGCACGGCTGGCATTTAATTCAGCTTATTGAACGTCGTATTGATGACGCTACCGATAAGCGCAAAGAAGATAAAGCGTACCAGCTTATCTTCAACCGTAAATTTTCAGAGGAAACCGAGAACTGGTTACGTGAGATGCGTGATGCCGCTTACGTAGAAGTTGTCGACTCGTAACAATAAGTTATTCATGAGTACACCAATTAAAATAGCAATAACGCCGGGAGAACCGGCAGGTATCGGGCCAGATTTGATCATAAAACTGGCCCAGGAAGCATGGCAAGCGCAGCTTGTCGTGTTTGCCGATGGCGAAATGCTCAAAGCACGAGCAAGCGCCTTGGGGCTGCCATTAACGCTAATCGATTACGATGCCACTAACCCGCAAATTCAAGATGCGGGTTCGTTGTTTATAAAGCAAATAGATAAATCCGTTGACGTTACGCCAGGCGAACTTGATAGCGAAAACGGGTTATACGTAGTAGAAACTCTGCGCCAGGCGTGTCAGGCAAATATGGATGGCGACTTCGACGCCGTCGTTACCGGCCCCGTACACAAAGGCATTATCAACAAAGCAGGGGTATCATTCAGCGGTCATACTGAGTTTTTTGCGTATCAGTCCAATACCATTGATGTGGTTATGCTTCTGGCAACTGAAGGTCTTAATGTAGCGCTTGCCACCACGCATATTCCCCTTGAGTATGTAGCGAAAGCTATCACCCGAGAGCGTCTTCATAAGGTCATTCATATCATCAACACCGACCTTAAATTGAAGTTTGGCGTTAAAGAACCTCACATTTATGTGTGTGGCTTGAACCCTCACGCGGGTGAAGATGGTCACATTGGCACTGAAGAAATTCATACCATCATTCCGGCGCTTAACGAACTAAGAGAAGAAGGCTTAAAGATCACAGGCCCTCTACCTGCAGACACCATATTTCAACCCAAATATCTGGAAAATGCTGACGTAGTGCTGGCTATGTATCACGACCAAGGCTTACCCGTGCTAAAATATAAGGGTTTTGGGGCTTCAGTGAATATCACGCTAGGGTTACCTTTCGTTCGTACATCGGTAGATCACGGTACTGCATTAGACTTAGCAGGAACAGGTGAAGCCGACGCCGGTAGTTTCAGAAAAGCATTGGAAAAAGCCATCGAGCTTGCACATCATCAACAATGAGTAAAACACACTTAGGCCATACGGCCAGAAAGCGATTCGGACAAAACTTCCTTCACGATGATTACGTGATAGGCAAGATTGTTGCGGCCATCGCGCCAAAAAATGAACAAAACCTGGTAGAAATTGGACCCGGTTTAGGCGCATTAACAGATCCTGTTTGTGAAGAAGTAGATGCACTCACAGTCATTGAGCTAGACAGAGATCTTGCTAAGCGATTGAGACACCATCCATTTAACGGCAATAAGCTAACGGTTATTGAACAAGATGCAATGACCATGGACTTTGGCGCCCTTTCTAAAGAAATGCCAGTCAAAGACAAAAAGCTTCGCGTATTTGGTAACTTGCCCTACAACATTTCGACACCACTAATGTTTCACCTTTTTGATCATGCTCACTGCATAGAAGATATGCATTTTATGCTTCAAAAAGAAGTGGTAAACCGCTTGGCAGCAGGACCAGGTTCTAAGAATTACGGCAGGCTTTCCGTTATGGCGCAGTATTACTGCCACGTCATTCCGGTACTCAATGTTCCGCCGGGTGCCTTTAAGCCACCCCCGAAGGTTGATTCTGCAGTAGTGAAGCTAGTGCCGCATCAGGCTCCGCCAGTAGATGTTGAGTCTGTAAATACGCTTGAGCGCGTCTGTGCACAAGCGTTCAACCAGCGCCGAAAAACCATTCGCAACTCGCTGAAAGACAGTTTAAGTGAAGAGGAGATCCGTGAGCTAGGTATCGATCCTACCTCTCGCGCAGAAGTATTATCACTTAACGATTTTGCCACAATAGCAAACGCTGTGTCGGCAAAAGAGCACCAACAAGAGCAGTAAGTTCTCTATGGATGTACTTGATATTAAGGTGCGGGTGAAAACCCGTCACCTTCCCGACCACCTTCCGTCAGATTCAAAGCAATTTGCCTTCGCGTACCACATTACGATTGAGAACAATAGCGACCATACGGTGCAATTACTCAGTCGCTACTGGAAAATTACCGATGCAAATGGCAAAACATCAGAAGTTGAAGGTGATGGGGTTGTAGGCAAGCAACCTATCATGAAAGCGGGCGAGCAGTTTGACTATACCAGTGGCGCTGTCATTGACACGCCGGTTGGGAATATGGAAGGCTACTATGTAATGGAATTAGAGAGCGGCGAGCGTTTTCGCGTTCCTATCGACGTTTTCCGATTAGCCATTCCAAGTATTCTTCATTAAGGTTTCTATGTCGCAAGGTAACACGTACGTCATTGGTGATATACAAGGCTGTTACGATGGTCTTCGTCGCGCGTTAGATAAAGTAAAATTCGACGAAGAAAACGATACGCTACTCGCAGTAGGTGATTTAGTTGCTCGAGGAGAAGATTCTTTGAGCACATTGCGCTTTTTAAAGTCTCTAGGCAGCCAGTTTAGCAGTGTTTTAGGAAACCACGACCTTCACTTACTTGCCGTTGTAAACGGCATCCGCAAAGCAAAAAAATCCGACAAATTAGAGCCTCTACTTAATGCTTCAGACTGGGCCGAACTTATTGACTGGTTGCGTCAGTTCCCGTTGGCAATGAAGTTAGATGAGCAATCAGTAATGGTGCATGCTGGACTCTATCCTAAATGGTCTATCGATGAGTGCGTTTCACTTAGTGACGAAGTTAGCAACATCCTAAAATCCGACAATTACGCTGCTTTTCTTTCAGAAATGTATGGTAATAAACCCAACAACTGGTCAGATAAACTTAAGGGTAATGAGCGACTGCGTTTTATTGTGAATGCGTGTACGCGCATGCGTTTTGTTCATACCGATGGCACACTCGATTTTGATAACAAATCTCATCCCAGCGCAGTATCCCACAGCACTAGTAGCACGTTAAAACCATGGTTTGAAGTAGAGAATAAAAAGCTCGGTGACGATCAACGAGTGGTATTTGGGCATTGGGCAGCTCTGTCGGGCCAAACAAACAGTCATCAATTTATCGGCTTAGATACAGGCTATGTTTGGGGACAACGCATGACTTTGCTAAACCTGAACTCCGCTTCGCTTGTGAGTGTTTCTGCCTAAAACCAGAGTTTACTGGCTCCGCAATTATCCAATTCGCACATATTTACGTGTATAATTTTACGCATCAACTGGTATTACCAGTTAAACTTTCTACACGTAAGTGCTAAATAAAATAAACATTAAGTTATTGTCGCCGATACACTTACTTACGATAGTAACGATAAAGTCTCATTATCTACTCAGTAATTAAGCAAACTAGCTTCTTTAATCGCTATATTTTGTTTGCTGAGACGGGTAATATCGTTAGGGATAAAAATAAAAAACACTCATCCAGGAGTTCCGATGAAAATAACGGTAGCCACACGCGTAATCGGGGGATTTGTAGCGATTAGCGCACTTCTGATCGTCATTAGTGTTGTTTCACTTTATAACCTCAACTCAATAGGCTCAGCAACGGAAGAAGTAAATGACGTTGCATTACCCACAGTAGCAGGCAGCAATGCACTTAAAGCCAGCTTTCTCAATATGGGCCGACTTACCTTCGAGAGCTACATCGAAGAAGATCTAAATGGCTTAAAAGACAAACGAGCGTCTTTTAACTCTGCCAAAGACACCTTTGAGAGTGAATATAAGAAACTGGCGCAGGCCGTTAATAACGAGCCTGAACTAAAGAGCACGCTGAATACTGTACGTGAGTCATATGAAGCATATATCACCAATGTTGAAGCGATGTACAAAAATCACCAAATGTACCTTGATATACGCAACACAATTCAAGACAGACTGGGTGACGCTGAAGACAACGCAGACGATGCATCTACCTACCTTCTAGACTTCTCAGACTTAGACGCTGTTCAGCGCGACTCTAACCTACGACGTGCGGCAGAAATCGGTGGCCAACTTGAGACGTCGCTGCTTTCTTTGCTAACGGTTTCATACGAGTACATTAAAACAGAGACACTGGTTCGTTCACAGACGCTAGGCAACGAAGTTGATTTGGTTGTCGAGAAAGTGGTCACGCAATTAAGCGACATGATGCAAACTGCGGGCGGCCGCGATGATTCTGGTACTCTTGATGATATTAACGACTTGGTTAACAACGCAATCAATGCGATTAAAGCTAACGATGGCGTGGTTCAGCTTCATGTTGATCGTCTAGAGCGCTGAAATGATGCTGAAAAAGCGCTTAACGCTTCAGACTCAAATATCGCGCAAGCGGTTGTCGCTCTAGAAAATCTGCTTAATCTTGCAGACAAGAAAGCGTCACATGTAGAAAGTCAGGTTAACGGCGCCATTGCGACGGGCAACACGTTCGTTATTGTGGTTGTTATTATCTCGATTGCAGTAGCAGCATTTATTGGCTACGTGACCGTTCGCGCAATCACACGTCCGCTTTATCGTGTAAATGAACTTCTGACGGTGGCTTCATCGGGTGACCTTACTCACCGTCTAGACGATTCGGCGCAAGACGAATTTGGTCTTTTAGCCCGAAACTGCAATACGCTAATTGGAAACCTGAAGGAGCTCATTACAGCCATTAACGTTCGTGCTGAACAGCTGGCAGCCGCCTCAGAACAAACGTCTGCAGTGACGGCGCAAACGACGCATTCAATTCAGGATCAGAAATCACAAATTGGCCAAGTAGCAACAGCAACCACAGAAATGCACTCTACGTCGCAGCTGGTTGTGCAAAACGCTGAAGATACGCTAAGTCAAATTCGCCATGCGGATGCTGAGGCTGAGAACGTGCGCCAAATCTCTCTAGAGAATAAGAACACCATTGAGATCTTATCTCGTGACGTTCAAGAAGCGGCAGACGTTATCAATAAGCTTCATCAAGACAGCGCAAGCATTGGTGGCATCTTAGACGTTATCCGTGGTGTTGCAGATCAAACCAACCTGCTCGCCTTGAATGCTGCTATTGAGGCAGCGCGTGCTGGTGAACAAGGTCGAGGCTTTGCGGTTGTTGCTGATGAAGTAAGAACCCTCGCCAGCCGAACTCAAGAATCGACACAAGAAATCAACGCAATGATTGAAGTGCTTCAAGCGGGTGCTGAAAAAGCGGTATCGGTGATGAATCAAGGTAAAGAGCAAACTGCGGCGTGTGTGGCACAAACTGAAAAGGCTACACAGGCGTTGGATATCATCTCAGACGCCGTTCACAAAGCCCATGACGTGAGCTCTCAAATTGAGCAGTCTGCCCGTGAACAGAATACGGTATCACAAGAGATCAGCGAAAAGCTTGAAACTATTGTGGGTATCGCTGAAGAGACGACAGCTGGAGCACAGCAAACGTCTGAGTCTAGCCATGAAGTGGCTCGACTTGCTGAAGAGTTACAACAGTCTATCAGACAGTTTAAAGTGTAACGCTTTTTGCAAACCTGTTTTAAGAAGGGGCTTTTAGCCCCTTTTTTGTGTCCGACAATTAATCTGGCACACTTTAGGAATGCATAGATAGTTACTTTAGAACCGTTTAACTGAGCATTAATCGGCTTTAATTCGTATAAGGACTATTCGTAACAAACCACTAAAAAAGAATGATATTTTCCCGTTTTCGCTTGCCTCTTTTCATTACTACTTTATTGGTGTCAACAATGATCCAGGCTGAGCCATCATATTACAAAGATACAGAAACCCTTCCCTATTCCATTATCGAGACCCTTGATGAAGATATTGAAGTGAGGCATTACAATGAAGCGTTAGGCGTAATGTCTAGTGGGAATGAAGATAACGGAGCATTTCAGTTACTCTTTAATTATATCTCTGGTGAGAATACATCCCGTAGCAATGTGTCAATGACGTCCCCCGTAGAAGTTGGAAAGCGCTCTCAAGAAATTGCAATGACCTCTCCTGTCGAAGTCTCATCTTCAGAAACAATGATGTTTTTCTTGCCCAGCAAATATGACATTAAAAGCGCTCCTGTGCCTACGCACAAAGATGTATCGCTGGTTACTGTACCAGCGAGAACGGTAGCCGCTATTCGTTATTCAGGTTTCAACAAGGACAGCGATAAGAAGCAGTATACGAATAAACTGCTTAAAGCCCTTAGGGACAATAATATTGAGCTTGATGGTGAACCTAGCTATATGGGCTACGACTCGCCTTTCACCCTACCGTGGAATAAACGTCACGAAATCATTGTACCGGTCGACATTTTGAAATCATCTACAAACTGATGTGAAATAAAAACGGCCGCCTTTAAGGCGACCGTTTTTTGGGGTCATTCAGCACAGTAGGTGCTTATTCAAATAACGCCGTGTGAAGCTTGCGAACCACGTCGTCACTGTCGGTCTCGTTAACCAGGAACGATAGGTTGTGCGGGTTGGCGCCAAAGCAAATCATACGCAGGTTGAAATCTGAAACCGCAGCTAAAATCTTGCTAGAAACACCAACAGCTGTTTGCATGTTGTTACCTACAACCGTGACAAGGTCGTAACCTTTTTCTACTTTCACATCACAGATAGTTTCAAGTTCAGCAATGGTTTCTTTGTTTAGTCGCTGAGCCACAGAGTTTGCAGGGTTATCAAGGGTAAAAGATACCGAGATTTCTGACGTGGTAACCAAATCAACACTTAGCTTGTGCTTAGCGATGATGGCAAATACCTGCTGTAGGAAGCCTTGCGCATACATCATCTTCGGTGTTTTCACTGTCACCATTACCTGCTCTTTACGGCGAGTAATAGCGCGATACGGTGGTTCGTGCTCACAATCACGCACAATCCAAGTACCGCCCTTTTCTGGCTCCTTACTAGAACCTACAAACACCTTTATATCCTTGCGAAGTGCAGGCTCCATAGTGGCAGGATGTAGTACCTTGGCACCAAAGGTGGCCATTTCCGCCGCTTCTTCAAAGCTGAGTTCAGGTAACGGATGAGCAGCTGGCGTGATGCGCGGGTCAGTTGTGTACACCCCTGTTACGTCAGTCCAAATCTCACACGATTCGGCATCAAGCGCTTCAGCAAGTAGCGCCGCCGTAAAATCAGAACCACCACGACCTAGCGTTGTAGTACGACCTTCCTCGTCAGCACCAACAAAGCCTTGAGTAACCACTATCGCGTCTTTAATTTCAGGTGCCAGCAATTGTTTAGACAGCTTTTCGATTTCTTCGATTTGCGGCGCACCTTCTCCAAACTCACTGTCCGTACGTAACACCTTACGTACGTCAAAGTTCATGGTTTTTACGCCCTGCTCTGCAAGCACTGAAGAGAACATCAGCGATGACATCCGCTCCCCCATTGAAAGCAGCTGATCTTTTAAATCATCACGGTGAAGGATTTCTTCATGAAACGCTAAGCTTCGCATTTCATCTAACAAGTCGTTGAGTTTTGGCTCAACCGCGTCTTTATCTTTCAACTTGTTAAGAATGGCAAGCTCAATATTAATAATGGCCTGACAGGTCTCTTCAATTTGCTGTTGCGTCATAGGTGTGTGCGCTAAGCTTACCAGGTGATTGGTTACACCTGCCGCAGCGCTCACTACCACAATGCGCGTTTTGTCATTACCGGCAACAATTCGGGCGCAGTTTTGCATTACTTCGTAATTCGCAACGCTAGTTCCACCGAACTTAGCTATCGATAAGGCATTTGTCACTATATTTAACTCCAGAATAAAACTAGCATTTCGCTAGCAGCAACCGCGCCTTTTGCGCGGTTAATCAATCGTTATTTGGTCGCCTACTTTTATATTATTCTCGGCAAACCACCCTTGGTTCATTTCCAACGCGTAAAGTACCTCTTTCGATGATCCGACCGACTCCAAACTATGCGGAGTGAGAGGTTTTATATCCGTTATTACGCCTTTTCTGTCGATAAATGCTACGTCTAGAGGAACAAAGGTATTTTTCATCCACATGCCCGCAAACTTTGGGCTAGAAAACTTAAAAAACATACCGCAGTCTTCACACAAGGCTTTACGAAACATAAGGCCCTGCGCGCGTTGTTCAAAGGTTTTGGCATACTCAACTTCATAGTGCTTGCCGCCAATCTCAAGTGTAATGGATTCAAAGTCCACTGAATTCAGCGACGATACAGGGTCAACCTGCGCTTTTGCACACCCTAAGGTTAATACAAGTGCAGCAACAATAAAGAAAGATTTTCCCATTAGACATTCCTTTTCGCCATAAAAAAAGCCGGTCACCTTAACGGTCACCGGCTTTGTAGTTTATACACTATTTTAAGCAACATTCAATGTTGGAATAATGCGCGCTTTTGCTTCTTCCTCAGCCTTTTTAAAGCTAGGCATTTTGTCGAAGTTTAAGTAGCGGAATACTTCACCCGACATTGCGTTAATTTTGCTAGCGTATTCCATGTACTCTACAGCAGTTGGAATGCGCCCAACAATGGCCCCCACTGCAGCAAGCTCTGCTGAGGTCAAATATACATTCGCCCCATCGCCCAGGCGGTTAGGGAAGTTACGAGTAGACGTTGAAAGTACGGTTGCTCCCGCATCCACCCGTGCTTGGTTACCCATACATAGTGAGCAACCGGGCATTTCTGTACGTACGCCTACGCGACCATAAATGTTGTAATAGCCCTCTTCCATTAATTGGGCTTTGTCCATCTTAGTCGGTGGTGACATCCATAAACGGGTTGGCAGTGTTTTGTTGTACTGCTCAAGTAGCTTACCGGCTGCACGGAAGTGACCAATGTTTGTCATACATGAACCAATGAAGACCTCGTCTACCTTATCGCCTGCAACGTCAGATAAGGTTTTCGCATCGTCAGGATCATTAGGGCAGCACACAATTGGCTCTTTAATATCGTTAAGGTCAATTTCGATTACCTCAGCGTACTCAGCATCTGCATCGGCGCGCATCAACTCTGGGTTAGCTAACCATTCTTCCATTTTCTGCGCGCGACGCTCTAGCGTACGAGGGTCGCCATAACCTTCGTTAATCATCCAGCGTAGCATGGTAATGTTTGAACGCAGGTATTCAGCAATCGACGCTTCAGATAGATTGATAGTACAACCGGCTGCTGAACGCTCCGCCGACGCGTCAGAAAGCTCGAACGCCTGTTCTACGGTTAAGTTCTCTAGCCCTTCGATTTCTAAAATACGGCCTGAGAAGGCGTTGATCTTACCTTTTTTCTCGACCGTTAATAGGCCTTGTTTGATGGCGTACAGCGGAATGGCGTGTACTAGGTCGCGTAGTGTAATGCCCGGCTGCATTTCACCCTTAAATCGCACCAGTACAGACTCGGGCATATCTAGCGGCATAACGCCAGTAGCCGCAGCGAACGCGACCAGGCCAGAACCCGCAGGGAATGAAATACCCAATGGGAAACGAGTATGCGAGTCACCACCCGTGCCTACTGTGTCAGGCAGCAGCATGCGGTTTAACCAGCTGTGAATAATGCCGTCACCCGGACGAAGCGATACACCACCGCGGTTCATTATAAA
>VAOY01017635.1_pt1 | contig 19315 bp, 15 predicted proteins | sample 3393881 | NCBI WGS metagenome assembly VAOY01 (sample SAMN08290430, study PRJNA428436) | hydrothermal vent metagenome | isolation source: Deep-sea hydrothermal vent chimney | place: Indian Ocean: Southwest Indian Ridge
AAAAGCTTTTAGGCGAATACGAATGCGTTGATTTGACATTCTTAAACCTCAATATAAAGAGCATTTAAAAAGAGCATAAAAAAACGACCGAAACAATCTTACTAACTAAGATGTCGGCTGCTTTCTTATATCTACGTTGAACTCCAAATCGGAGTTCCTGTTTTATTAGCTTGAAATCCAAGCTTAATCTTTCCTTCCAAGTTCCCGAGGGAATTTTGAAAGCCTGCGTATTATAGTGATATTGGTGATAAATGCAACAACGATTTTGAAAAAATCCACAGGCCCAATTAAAATTTGTTTAATTTTCGAACTTTATCAATAACATTGCCGTCTTTACTTTATACTTGTGCAGTCTGAGGCGCGCAAGCATCGCTTTTAAATGGTCAGTCCAGTTAATAATTGCTATTCTATTGCGCTTATTTTTGCCTCTATTACTACTTTATTTACTTTGGTGAGTTGATGCGTATCATTAATCGTTGTTTGAATTTTATGTCAGCAGGTATGAACCGCTTGTTTGTAAGAAGCAAGGTGCTGCCCGACAACCCGATTGAACAATATAACCTAAACCCAGCTAACCCGACTTTCTATATAGTTAAGCTTAATGCACGCTCAGATTTGGCAGCACTCGCACGCGTGTGTAAAAAATACGGCTTACCTAACCCGACCGAAGAGCAGTTATTAGGTAATGCGGAACTTGATCGCTTTATCGGTATTCAAAACCCACCACCATTATTTGGTAACAAAAGCAAACCAAGCAATGCCCTGCAGCAAGGCAAACAAATTATTGACCACCTGATGCAATCAGGTGAGAAAAACGTACAAGTGATCCCTGTTACTATTTTATGGGGTCGTAACCCAGGTAAAGAAAAACCTGGCTTAGGGACGTTAGTATCTCACTCACTCACACCAAGTTGGTTCCGCAAGTTCTTTGTGTTGCTATTCTCTGGGCGCGATAATTTTATTCGTTTTAGTCAGCCTTTGGACTTATCACTGCTAGTGAACGAAAAAGCAGACGTAGATGAGCTACCACACAAACTACTGCGTGTTGCACGCGTTCACTTTAAACGTCAAAAACTGGCTGCGACAGGCCCTAAAATGCCATCGCGAGAGCAGCTATTCAATTCGCTACTTGCTTCACCAACAATTAAAAAAGCCATTCAAATTGAAGCAAAAGAAAAAAATATCAGCCAACAGCAAGCACGCCAAAATGCGCTGAAACTTCTTGATGAAATAGCGGCAAATTACAGTGATGCAACCATTCGTGTTGCTGATCGCGTTTTAACTTGGTTATGGAATAAGCTTTACAACGGTATTGATATTAAGTTTTCTGAACAAGTCAATGAGCTGACTGATAAAGGCCACGAGATTATTTATATGCCGTGTCACCGCTCTCATATGGACTACTTATTACTGACCTACTCTATTTACCATTTAGGTTTGGTACCGCCGCATATCGCTGCAGGTATTAACTTAAACTTCTTCCCAGCAGGTGGTGTATTCCGCCGTAGCGGTGCGTTCTTTATTCGCCGCTCATTCGCGGGCAATAAACTGTATTCATCAGTATTCAAAGAATACCTGAGTCAGCTGTTTATCAAAGGTTATTCAGTAAAGTTTTATACTGAAGGTGGCCGTAGCCGTACTGGTCGTTTGTTACCGCCAAAAACAGGTATGCTCGCTATGACGTTGCAAGCCATGCTACGCGGTATTGATCGCCCTATTTCGATTGTACCTGTATACATAGGTTATGAGCACGTAATGGAAATTAATACCTACTTAAAAGAACTTGCCGGTAACGATAAAAAAGGTGAGTCGATATTAGGTATCTTTAAAGCGATTAAAAACCTGAAAAACTATGGACGTGGTTACTTAAACTTTGGCGATCCTATTTCGATAAACCAATATCTGAATGAGCAGCAACCTGATTGGCGTGAATCTATTCACCCAACCGATGTACAAAAACCACAGTGGCTTGGGCCACAGGTCGCCAACCTTGCTGATAAAGTCATGGTTAATATTAATAGCGCCGCGGCACTCAATGCGGTGAATCTACTGGCCATGATTTTATTGGTTAATGATAAACATGCGTTAAGTAAGCCTAAATTGATTGCTCAGCTTGAGTTTTATCTACATTTACAACGCAGCGCGAGTTATAGCGACAAAGTAACAACACCTGACGAAACGGCTGAGCAGCTATTAGAGCATGCGCTTAAGCTTAATAAATTTGATGTTATCAGCGATGAGTTTGGTGAAATCATTGCTATCAACGACAAAGAGAAAACGTTATTCAACTATTACCGTAATAACGTATTGCACTTATTTGCTGTGCCAAGCTTGCTTGCACTGCATTTATTTAAAGCGCATAAAACGACGATGGCAGATTGCCACGCCTTGATTGCACGCTTTTATCCACTATTTGCCAAAGAGTGGTTCTTACATGAGTTAGATGAAAACTACATTACTCGTGTTCTTGCCAGCTTTGTTGAGCAAGACCTAATTGAAATTGACGGTGATAATATAAAAATCACTAACAGCAGTGATTGCTTGGCAAAACTAGAAATACTAGGCCGTGCACTGAGTTTAACCTTACAACGTTATGCAATCGTTATTGGTTTTATTCAAACCAGTCATGGCATTGAACGTGCTGAACTTGAGCATGAAAGCCAAGTATTGGCAGAGCGTTTAGGGACGTTACATGGCATTAAAACCCCTGAATTCTTTGATAAGAAAGTACTCATTGGTTTTATTACAAGTTTACGTGAGCAGAAGCTGATAACTGAAACAGAACAAGGCTTAACGGGTAGCAGTGAGCTCTGTGAAGTGTATATATACCTTAAGGCATTGCTGCCAGCACGCGTCTGGCAGTCAATTGACGACATAGTGCAAAGCCAAGCTAAGCACTCAAAAGGTTAACGCTGACGCATGACCCCTTCTTGGATCGTTGAGGCAACCAAGTTGCCTTGGCGGTCAAAGAATTGGCCTCGCACCAAACCACGCCCAGAGCTCGCACTTGGGCTATCAATCGAATATAAAATCCAATCATCAAGTCTAAACGGGCGGTGGAACCACATCGCATGGTCAATCGTCGCAACCTGCATATTCGGCTGCATAAACGATACACCGTGGGGCTGTAAGGCTGTTGGTAAAAATTCAAAATCCGATGCATACGCAAGTAAATAATTATGAATGCGCTGGTCGTCAGGCATCTCGCCATTGGCTTTAAACCAAATATGTTTCACTGGCTCCATAACTTGTGGCTTAAATGGATTATGAAAAGTCACAGGGCGCATTTCAATCGGCACTTCGCGAATGAACTTATTGCGTATAGGTTCAGGAATAAGCTCGGCATTCGCTTGATAAAATTCAAGAGACGACTTTAGCTCTTCAGGCTGTGGCACACTTGGCATTTGCGCTTGATGCGATAACCCTTCTTCATCACCTTGGAAGGACGCCGTCATATAAAAAATAGGTTTACCGTATTGAATGGCTTTAACTCGACGAGTACTAAAACTTTTACCATCACGAATATTTTCTACATCATAAACAATCGGTTTAGCAGCATCGCCTGGGCGTAAAAAGTAAGAATGCAAAGAGTGAACAATACGCCCCTCGGGTAACGTTTCTTTGGCTGCCGATAAAGCTTGGCCCATTACTTGGCCGCCAAAAACGGCTCTAAACCCTAAATCTTGGCTTTGGCCACGATACAAGCCTTGTTCAATTTCTTCTAGCGCCATTAATGATAGCAAATCATCTAATACTTGGCTCATTTATTTATCCTCAATCCCGACAAGCGTTTAATGATACTATAGACTAATTGGAAGTAAATCTTTGTAAGAGCACCTTATTATGGCTTATTGGCTTTTTAAAACCGAACCCGATGCATTTTCAATTGATGATCTAAAAAACGCACCTGAGCAAACCTCTATGTGGGATGGGGTGCGCAATTATCAAGCCCGCAACTTTCTTCGCGATGATATCAAGCAAGGTGACTTGGTGATGATTTATCATTCAAGTTGCAAACAGGTGGGTGTTGCAGGTATCGCTACGGTGACTCGCGAAGCCTATGCCGACCCAACACAGTTTAATTTAAATAGCGATTACTACGACACCAAAGCAACCGCTGATAACCCGCGCTGGTTTGTGGTCGATGTGCAATATCAAGCACACCTTAAAAAGCTAGTTAGCCTGCAAGAGATTAAAGCCAATGAGTCAATTACCGAAATCGCCCTTAAAAAAGGTGGACGACTGTCAGTAATGCCTGTCACCGAACATGACTGGCAACAGATCATAGCAATGAGCGAGCGCTAAGCATATAAAGTAGTGGCCATTTTTAATGAGCTGCTATTTTTGCTATAATTTCGCCCCTTTATTTTAGAGGTACTAAGGGGTATGCATGAAATTATTATATTGGTTAGAGGAATGGACCAGCCTCACCCACGATGAGCAACAAAGCCTTGTGCCTATGGCTGGCGGTGATTTGCTCGGCGATGTTTATGTAAAATATCATATCATTGATGCCAACAAGCCCCTGCTAATTACCTTCTCTCCTGCTGGAACAAATTATCAAGAACATGATATTACTGATGATTTTTCGCCTTGGGCTTATAAGCTCGCGAAAAAGCAAGATGTAAATATTATCGCCTTTCAACATTTAGGCATTAGCAACTGGTTTAGGCACCGTAATCTGTTGTTTTTCATTGAACAGTTAGCGCCTCTCATTAGTGGGTTTAAAGAACGGTTAGGTTATGGTTTGAGCCGAGGTGGGTTTGCTGTAGGCGCCTTTGCCAACTTATTAAAGCTTGATAAAGTTTTATTATTTCACCCTGTCAGCACCAAAAACAAAGATAAAGCGCCATGGGATGATCGCTCCAGCACAGATATCGCACAAAAATTTGATTGGAACGGCGATTACCATGACTTAGATTTAGGCCACGCTAAAGGCTACATTATTTACGACCCAACGAATCGCATCGACCGTGCCCACGCTAAGCGCTACCCACAGCTTAATCATTTAAGGGTATTCGGGATGGGACACAGTGTGCATGCCACTTACCTAAGTAAGTTTGGATTTTATAAAAATGTCGCCGTTGACTTTATGCGCCACCAGCAAGTCGATATTGCGCAGTTCCGCCAGCAAACACGTACATTGCGTTTTAAAGAAGACTACTACCGCCGTCTAAACAAAGCGAATGCAAGTTCTGCACACCGCTTGGCACTATTGAGTACAGCCCATAACATTTTAATTGATGAAAAAGCGGAGCATGTAAAAGAAGAGCAAGAAAACGTTGATGTGCAACCTTTGTTAGATGTTGCTCTAAAACACCAAGAGCAACACCCTAAAGATGCCGTAAAATTGCTTGAAGTGGCGCAACAACTGGCTCCTGACGATCCAGTTATTGAACACAAACTAAAACAGTTAAAATAACTTAGTGTTTACTTTTCACCTTTTTATTTTTTTTAACGTGCCCATGCTTGGGCACGATGGTTAAGTACATGATGAGTGCTAACCACGAAAAAAAGATAATCCCTATTAACCATGCATTTTTTTCATGGCCCTGAGTCCGTTTGCTGTTTAAAACAATCACTACAGGCAAAATATACGCACTCAATACAATGATTAAAAACGCAACTTCATTCATTCGCTCACCAATGAAGACCAATCAACTTCATTACTAAGTACACGTTCAACAGCGATGTAGTGCAAAATATCCCCCTCACTGACGGTATAATCAAGAGGTGGATTTAAATCCATATTCTGAGCACTCAAGTTATGCGCCACACCAAGCAAAATCGCATCATGACTTTGTTTAAAGTGATGGAATAAATTACCAAACGTCATGGCTTTTACACCTTTAGGTATTGGCAAGCTAAATTGCGTGTCACCGTGTAGCGTAGATAACAATTCTTCTTGTACACGGCTTGAACCTGGGTCTTGCATCGAACGTACAAGAATTTCTGCAGACTTAGAACTACTGCATTCAACATTATTACAATGCTCAAGTAGCATCTCAATTTTAGTTTCATCATCAAAATGAGCACTAATATGACACTGCTCATTGACCAATTTACTGATGCGTAATGCCGTTGTGAATGTTTGGTCATCGTCTTGACCATCAATAATGATTTTATCTGCCCGCTCTATAGCCACACGTTTTAACTCATCAATATCGGTAAAACTACTTAAGCGAGCAAAATCAACATGTGTATTGTCTAGAAATGGATGTTCCATTTGCTCGGTCACTGCTAACAATATGCGTCGATCAAGACGCTTGTTATCTGCCAAAATATAGTCAATCATCTTTTTTGTCCGCGTATCATGCCAACCGAAGATAATTATATGATTGTTAATATGTGAGAAGCTTTTATCACCCGTCATAGCGCGCCTAATCAAGTAAGTAACTGTTTGCCCTGTTTTTCCTAACAGAACACCAAATAATGCCAAACCAAAAGGAATTTGTAGAAGTGCAACGATCCAGCGTCCTAGCTCTGTACTGGCACTAAAGTCGCCATAACCGACTGTAGAAGTCGTGACAACATAATAGTAAAAGTAGGTGCTAATTGGCGTGAGATCCTGCTCCCCTGCAAGCACGAGTAACCACCAAATAAGCAACATATGGAAAAGTGTTGTTATTACCACAGCCTGCCAGCTAACCTGATCAATATGACTGCGTATAAGTACCACTAAGCGGTTAAAAATATGATGCATAATCCTTGCAATGTATCTTAGAAGAAATTAACCGATACGGTACTGTAATGCATAGGTTTTAGCAACTGGTGGAAAATTCCTAATGCATGTCGATGAAAAATAATAGTAGACTATACTTTCTCTGTATTAAGTATTAAGGGTGCAATATGTCTGGTGTTCTAGCTTCAGTCGATCAACGTACACAATTAGTTGGTGAAAATCGTTTAGAGCTCTTGCTGTTTTATCTACACAGCCGCCACTTATTTGCGCTCAATGTATTCAAAGTAAAAGAGGTTGTTAAACTTCCTCACTTAAGCAAAATACCTAATTCACATCCGAAAGTATCTGGTGTTGTCGATATCCGTGGTGAATCTATTCCCGTGATCGATTTGCGTAAAGCGATTAACATGCCAGAGGCGAAACACATTGAAGATACTAACTTAGTAATTACTGAGTATAATCGCACTGTACAGGGCTTTTTAATTGGCAAAGTCGATCAGATTATCAACATGACCTGGTCTGACATAATGCCGCCACCTACCGCTATTGGTAAAAACCATTACCTAACTGCACTGACAAAAATTAAGCGTGATAATCAAGAGCACCTAGTTGAAATTATCGATGTTGAAAAAGTCTTAGCTGAAATTATCGAATACGAAGTGCAAATCAGCGATGACATTTTAGATCAAAATATAGTCAACGAGTTCACAGGTCGTAAAATTTTACATGCCGATGACTCCCCGACTGCGCGCAAACAAGTAAGTGATACACTCACTCAATTAGGAATAGAAATAATTCCTGCACGTAATGGTCTTGAAGCATTAGAGATGCTAAAAGGCTGGGCAGACGAGGGCAAGGATGTTGAAAAAGAATTACTGATGGTGATCACCGATGCTGAAATGCCGGCAATGGATGGTTATAGGCTCACCCACGAAATTCGCCAAGACAGCCGTCTGAAAAACTTACATATTGTTTTGAATACCTCTTTGAGTGGTAGTTTTAACCAAGCAATGGTTGAAAAGGTAGGGTGTAATGCGTTCTTGTCTAAGTTCCAACCTATTTTGCTTGTCGAGGAAGTACAATCTCGTTTAAGAGCTGTGCTTGAGCAGCAAAAATAGTCTTTTAAATAATTGCCTTTTAAATTACACAAAAAATGCTGATGGGCACTTTTTAAGAGGCTCAGTTTAAACCCTACCGCGACGTGTCAATTTGCCAATTAGTTGTTTTCATGATTAATTGGCACAATCAATTTACTGACAACAACAAAAATTATGCTAAATCATGTTGCAAAGCCATTCACAAAACTGGTTGAGCGTTGCCTGCCAGATCCATTTATTTTTGTAATTTTATTAACTTTTTTAAGCTTTATCGTTGCGGGTATTTTCACACCATCGACACCGGTACAAATTTTAACGGCTTGGGGAAGCGGCTTTTGGAATTTATTACAATTTGCCATGCAAATGCTGTTAGTACTACTAACCGGTTATATGCTGGCAAGTACGCCTGTAATGCGACATCTATTAACCAAGCTTGCGGCCTTAGCTAGCACACCTGCCAAGGCAATTATACTGGTTACGTTCGTTTCATTATTAGCAAGCTGGCTCAACTGGGGCTTTGGTTTAGTAATAGGTGCTTTGTTTGCAAAAGCGATTGCCAAACAAGTCCGCGTTGATTACAGGTTACTCGTTGCCAGTGCTTATTCAGGCTTTATTGTCTGGCATGGTGGCTTAGCAGGCTCAGTACCACTGACTATCGCAACTGACGGGCACTTTTCAGAGCAAAGTATCGGCGTAATAGGTACAGATAGTACTATTTTTTCAGGGTTTAATATCGCAATTGTCATTGGCTTATTTATTGTTATGCCACTTGTAAACCGCTACATGCTGCCAAGCAACAAAGACAGTATATATATTGACCCTGCAAAGCTAGATGATGAACCGACTCAGTCGGTAAGCCCTAGCCGCCCTGCTGAAGTGATTGAGCATAGCCGTATACTGGGTATAGGAATGGGACTCATCGGCCTTGGCTATCTAGTTTATTACTTTGTACTGAGTAACGGTGGCTTAAATTTAAATAGTGTTATCGCCATTTTCTTATTCAGTGCTATTTTATTGCACCAAACACCTCATAACTTACTTACAAGCCTACAGCAAGCAATCCCAAGCGGTGCTGGAATCGTAGTGCAGTTTCCATTTTACGCAGGCATTATGGCTATCATGGTTAACACGGGCCTTGCCCAGCAAATTTCCGAAGGCTTCATCGCAATAGCCACAGCCGAAACACTGCCATTTTGGAGTTTTTTAAGCGCTGGCTTTGTGAATATATTTGTGCCATCGGGTGGAGGCCAATGGGCTGTTCAAGCACCTATTGTCATACCTGCGGCACAAACACTTGGTGCAGACATACCCCGTGTTGCTATGGCCGTTGCTTGGGGTGATGCATGGACAAACCTCATTCAGCCTTTTTGGGCCCTGCCTGTACTTGCGATAGCAGGACTAAAAGCAAAAGATATTATGGGCTTTTGTTTAGTGCAACTGGTGATCACCGGTGTGTTTATTGCGCTAATGCTGAGTTTTTATCCCTAGCTCCTAGTAACGGAAGCATGACTCAGGCTTCCGTTATAAACTAACTTGATAGGATTTTCATTGGCAGACTTAAGATTGCGCTTTGTGAATCAGCAAAGTGCATCATTACGGCTACGTGGCCTGCAACCACCAGCGCATACATCACAGTCGAGAAGGTTTGCCCATAAGTATCTAATGGTACAAGATGTGAATTATGTCGTTCACGCCACTCAAAAAGTATTTCCAGTGCACCAATAAACAAGAAAAACACTAACAACATCAGTCCGAAAGTGTAGCTAAGCCAAAGCCCTAATAACACACCCACTAAACACATTGTTAGGCCAATCCACGAGCGCATTGAGAAACTAATACTTTTTAGCACATGCCCTCCATCTAGAGGGAGAATTGGTAATAAATTAAAGAGATTGAGCAATGCACTTAATACTGCTACACCCGCGAATATCTCCATCTCAGTTGCGTAATAAAGCACCACACCAAGCACTGATGTGATCAAACCAAATGCTGGCCCCATCAGTGAGATAACAACATCTTGCCAACGAGTCGTAATTTTATCGTCTGAAACAGCAAGCCCGCCGACAAATGGAATTAAGTAAATACCTTTGGTTTTTATACCAAAATACTTCATCGCTCTGACATGTCCATATTCATGTACAACCAAGCACCCTATTAGCATTAACGCAAACTCTATCGAGAATAGCCATGCATAACCCGCTACGGATGCTCCAGCAAGTGCTGCTTTAACAACTTTTGCACTTTTAAATAATTTAAACGCTAAAGCGACAAGGCCAATAACGCTTCTTTTGGGTTTGGTCGGTGTCATTGTGGGTATCACTAATCGATGAGCAAATTGCTGATTTATGTAAATAGCTAAGCAGCGGTTATCAACATTACACGTATCTAAGCCGACTCGCTCACCTCGAAAGTCAAACTCATACAAATACTGCTTGGGCGACTCAAAGGCAATAGCTTGTTGGTGATGAAAAAGTCCTACTAATTGCGAACCATTAAGGTGCACGGTAAAAATTTCATCTGCTAGGCTTAGCTGTATCGTTATCATAATGATTTTAAACGCTATTATTGTATTAAGCTATTACATTTAGAAAAAGCATAATTCCAGATTACTGACAATATTTCTAAAGTAGCGTTTTTTTTCATCACTGACCAGCATAAAACATGACGAACCACTTTTTTCCTACTACTTTTAAAGAAGATTAATTTATTCATGGAGTGAATAAGGTGAAATCAAACCGACACATACTTGTAGTAGATGACTCCAAAGCAATTTTAATTGTTATGCAAGCCATATTGAATGAGCTCGAGATAACAAATATCACAACCTGCTTAAGTGCAGCTGATGCGTTGGAGAAAATCAAAAAAGCACCCCATTACTTTGATGCCGTATTTACAGATTTAAATATGCCAGATATGGATGGTATGGAGCTTATTCGACACTTAGGTGAAATGAAATACAATGGTGCGATAGCCATTATTTCTGAAATGGATCCAAAAGTCATTGATTTAGCGGCAGATTTGGCACGTAAGCATAACGCCCACCTGATTGGCAACATTTCAAAACCTGTACAATTGAATCAGGTTTATTTATTGCTGCAAAAGCTTGAGCATTTTTCTGTTCACATTGAACGAACAAAATCACCTATTTCAGAGTCGCTGCTTTTGCATGCGATAAGTCACAATGAAGTGCTTCCTTACTATCAGCCCAAAATCAATCGCCATGATAATCGGGTAGAAAGCATTGAGGTATTGGCACGTATAAACACCAGTAAAGAAGATGAAGTCGTCTTGCCAGATCGATTTATCTGCATTGCTGAAGACTTAGACCTCATTAACCTCATCACTTTTCAGTTATTCGAAAAAGCAACCAATGACTTTAATGAGATAAAAGAGCATTTTGACCCTAACTTAAAACTGGCATTTAATTTATCCCCTTCCCAGTTAGAAGACTTAAGCTGCCCTGATAAGTTAGCCCTGATCCTACACCTTAATAAACTCACTCCCAGTGAAGTGATATTAGAAATAACAGAACAATATGCTTTACGAAGTGCGGCACAGTTAGAAACACTTAATCGCTTACGCATGAGGGGCTTTGGCATATCCCTTGATGATTTTGGTACAGGTTTTACCAATGTGCAGCAACTAAAAACGCTGCCCTTTACTGAAATAAAAATAGATAGAACCTTGATCAGCAATATTGAAACCGACCAATTTTCACAAGTTATCGTCAGTAGTTTAGTAAATATTGCTATACAAGAGGACTTATCGATTGTTGCAGAGGGAATCGAGCGCGTTGAAGAGCTTGATTACCTTGATAGGTATAAAGAGTTTATTCTTATGCAAGGTTTTTTACTATGCCGACCAAAATCCAAAGACGACTTTTTAAATTGGTCTTTATCATGGCGGCAAATGGTTAAAACAGCAGCAGGCTATAGGCGTTAAGGCTGACGCTTATCATCACTGACAATCGTATTGCTACTTTCTAGGCGCTGTCGCCAACGCTGCTTGGCGACATGCTGCATATTAGCTGACTGATCATGTTCATCAACTATTTCGAGGCCCATCAACGCTTCAATGAGATCTTCAAGCGTGACAATTCCCTGCACATCCCCGTACTCATCCACGACTAGGCAAATATGAGTGCGTTCAGTCAACAGTGTTTCAAGCAAGGTTGGCACGTGTAATGTTTCCGGCACAGTATAGATAGGTTTTACTAACTTACTGATTTTATAGTCTTCACCTAATCGGTGGTAAGCAAGCATAATATCGTTCTTATGCACAAAACCAATAATGTCATCGCCATTTTGATCATACACCAGTACACGAGAAAATGACGAAGAGCCATATTCAGACAAGTACTGATTAACGGTTAAGTCTTTATGTACTTTGAACAATACAGTACGTGGTGTCATTATCGTATCGAGCTTAGCGTGGCGAAAGTGTAATAAGCTTCTTATTATTTCAGATTCATCCTGACCAAGCGCTCCCGATTCAGTTCCAATATCCGCCATAGCCTCAATTTCTTGACGAATATAATAGACTTCATCGTAATTGCGACCCAAGAAACGAGTAAGAATATCTGCAAACCACACAAAGGGTTTTAACATAAACACCAAGCCAACTAAGCCAAGGCTGACAATAGGCGTGAGAGCGCGCCAATAATTAGCGCCTAATGTTTTAGGGATGATCTCAGACAGCACCAACACTAATAATGTCATAATAGCTGATGCAACGCCCACGGCGGCATCAGAAAAAACCACGGCTGCTTGAGCCCCAACTCCCGCAGCACCTGCGGTATGCGCAATGGTATTGAGAGTTAAAATAGCGGCAAGCGGCTGATCTATATTATCTTTAAGTTTAGAGACACGTTTAGCTAAATGAGGCTGTTGTTTACGTATTAATGCAACATAACTGGGCGTAATGCTTAATAACACCGCCTCCATCACAGAGCACAAAAACGAAATCGTAATGGCGACGACCATGTAAACAAGTAAAAGTGTCACTATCTATCCTCACTTTGGGGTAACTTGCTCACCTTAACAAGTGTATGACTTAACCTCAAACCCTGATTGCATTCTAACGCAGAGCACTTTTTGGCTTTTTTAGCGCGTGCTATATTAGCTCAAATTACCGACTATAGGCTCAATTATGACGTTTAGAAGAACTTGGCAGAGTAAGTCTACCCATTTAAAAATAACACTTGGTGCATTCGTACTCAGCGCCTTAAGCACAACCTCTTTGGCTGACCCAATCGACAAATCAGCCATTCAGTTTATTGGCCCACTTGCAGAAGATATGCAACTTAAGCCGTATCAAACCGATCATCGCGATGCCATCATCGCAAACTTATTGCCAAGCTTACAAACAAGCAGTGACAGTATACATTTGTTTGGTAATGACGTTGACTGGCAAGCATTCGACAAAGTGAGTGCGTTAACTCTTGGTGGGTTACAAGCACTTAAATTCACAGCCTCAACAGATCGATTCAGCCAAGGCACATTGACCTTAAAAGGCATTGAAAACGCTCAGCTATTTATTGATGGCGAAAAACAAACAGAAAAAAATCAAGCCTATGAATTAGCCTTGAGCCAAGGCGATCATCAAATTGTTATCATTACGGAGCAAGTCGCAAACTGGAGTCAGGTTGAGCTTGATTTTACGGCTAAATCTGAACTAGACACTTTACAATTCAGCGCTAAACAGCAACATGGTTTATCGGCTAAGCAATTATTCGATGCGCCAACAATTAACTTTGTGTCAATGGCACCCAATGGCGATTATTTCATCACTAGCAAACGTCATTACGAAGATGCCACCGCCAATCAAGCTCAATATGTTACAGAGCTTAAAGACACCAAGAACAATACTTTGTATCGTTTCGAGTCAGCTCAGCCAAGTAATATAACTTGGAGCCCTGACAGCAAACGTTTAGTGTATCTATTAAATGGTGAGCTTAAACGCTTAAATCTAAAAACTATGCAGCTGAGTGTCATCGCTAAAAACCTCTCTGGAGCGAACGGCTTTCAATTTTATGACTCAAACAGCTTGATCTTTAACTGGTCAAAATCACCTGAAGATAATGGTAAGCTCACTAAGCACTATCAAGGCCTACAAGATCGCTGGTCGTATGCTCGTACGACATCGCAAGTCTATTTGCTCGATATCGCAACAGGTCTTAGCAAAATAGTAAGCCAAGGCCCACTTAGCCACTCACTTGAAGACTTTGATGCCAAACGTGGCAGCATATTAATGAGTCGCTCAGCACAAGCTATGCAACTATCACCCGAGCCTGCAACTGAGCTGGTTGAATTAAACCTAGCTACATCAGCGCTGAATGTACTTGGCCAATTTAAAACCTTTAATCAGGCTAAATACACAAACGAGGGGATTTATGTAACGGCAGGTCCTGACTTTAACAATGGTTTAGGGCGTAACCTACCACAAGGCATGCTTGCTAATAACTACGATGGGCAACTTTACCTGTTAAGTCGGGACGGTAAAAAAGCCACAGCGTTAAGCAAAGAATTTAATCCTGCAATTGGCCAGCTCAATGTACTTGAAAATGGTGATGCACTTATAAAAGTTACAGAGCAAGATACAGTACAACTTTACCAGTATGATTTCAGTAAAAAGCGCTTTAATAAGGTGAACGCTGGCTTTGATGTTGTTGAGCAATTTAGTTATTCAAAAGAACGTAACCCCAGCATTTTGCTCACTGGCACTACAGCTTCAACACCTCAGCAATTGAAACAACTAAGCCTAGGTAAAAGCCGCGCGAAAATATTATGGGATTCAAAACCGATCGCCTATAAAGATACTGCCATTGCCTCACTTGAAGAGTTTAACTTTACCAATAAAGACGGTATTGAAATTAAAGGCCGCGTTTACTTGCCGCACAACGTAGATAAAAGCAAAAAGTACCCTGCACTGGTCTATTATTATGGCGGTACATCACCTGTTACTCGTGGTTTTACAGGTCGCTACCCATTTAACTTGTGGGCTGAGCATGGCTATGTTGTTTATGTTGTGCAACCAACGGGCGCAACAGGCTTTGGCCAAGAGTTCTCAGCTAAACACGTAAATGCATGGGGTGAGTACACCGCGAACGATATCATCGATGGCACAAAAGTGTTTTTAAACCAGTATCACTTCGTAGATAGCAAACGTGTTGGCAACTTAGGTGCGTCCTACGGTGGCTTTATGACTATGCTACTGGCTACCAAAACAGATATGTTTAGTGCTTCAATCGCCCATGCTGGCATTTCTAATATTACGTCGTATTGGGGCCAAGGCTGGTGGGGGTACTTATACTCTAACGAGGCGTCTAAAAATAGCTACCCTTGGAATAATCCAACCCTTTACAGCCAACATAGTCCTGTTTTTCATGCCGACAAGGTGACCACACCATTATTATTACTGCATGGTGATTCGGATACGAATGTACCGGTTGGAGAAAGTCACAATATGTACACGGCATTAAAGTTACTAGGAAAAGATGTCGAACTCATTGAGTACAAAGGCGCAGACCATCAGATATTTGCACGCGACAAACGCTTTGATTGGTGGGACACCATGCTCGCTTATTTCGATAAAAATCTAAAAGAGCAGCCACAATGGTGGCAATACCTTTACGCTGAAAAGTAGATTTTTATATAGTTGAGTACTACAAAAGTACTCAACTTTTCTTTCACTTTACGACACCTAACTAATTAAATTGTAAGAAATAGTTATAAACCTATCCATTACACTTCTCACTCTTTGTCATACAGTGCTAACATAACAACAAATCAAGTGTGAAATAGAAGCTAATGACTATTCAAGTTTTATTGGTTGAAGATGATGAGCTACTCGTCAAACGTATTCTCAACCATTTTAAAGAGACTGAATTTGAGATTGAGGTAGACTCAACAGGCGCCGATGCACTGAGCATTGTGCAATCTCGCGCCCCTTCACAAAATGCAATCTCTTTAGCTATCATCGATATAGTACTGCCCAAACGTGATGGTCTGCTATTAGCAAAAGAACTCAATGCGCTCACAGAAATTGGCGTAATTATGCTATCAAGCAGAGACTCTCAAGCCGATCGCATTGCAGGGCTTGCCCAAGGTGCAGATGATTACATATGTAAGCCCGTAGACTTACTTGAACTCGAACTTAGAATGCGTGCACTTCACAAACGTCTCAAGAGCTCTCAAAACGATGATGAAAGCGAAGAGTTTATTGAATATGCCGACTTCAAGTTACACCCTGATAATCGAACCTTGATTACCCCTAACGGTGAAGAGTCGCGCCTAACAGAAGCTGAACACAAGGTACTTATTTGCTTAATTGCAAATGCAGGTAAAGCAACATCACGTGAAAAGATCTCAGAAGAGATTGGCCAACCAGATTGGAGCCCTAGTGATCGCACCGTCGATGTATTGATTGGTCGACTACGTAAAAAATTAAGTGATGAAAAGGATCAGAAGCGTATTGTTACAGTGCGTGGTAAAGGTTACATGTTATCGATTTAAGCTTTTAGAGTTGCGTTAGCTGACTAATTAGCCGCTCAAATGCCCGATAATTTAATGCTTCTTTTAGTTCACTTAAGGTTATATTTGGCTGAGCTTTTAAATCGCTGATGGTGCGTGCCACTTTAATCACCCGATGATAAGAGCGAGGCGATAAAGCCAGTTTTTCACTGGCTTTAGCTAAAAACTGAAGTTCTGCAGGTGCTAAAATACAGTACCGATTCATTTCTTTATTATTCAAGCGCGCATTCACTTTGCCTTGTCTTTCAAGCTGAATTGCGTAGGCACGCTCAACACGTGAGCGAACTTGCTCACTGCTTTCTTCTATTTCAATACTTTGTAGTTGGCTACTGGTCAATCTTGGCAACTCAATTTGTAAATCAATACGATCGATAAATGGCCCAGACACCCGAGATAAGTAACGTAGCACTTGATCAGGCGTTGCTCGCTTATCTGTGTGGCTACCTGTTGGGCTTGGGTTAAGGGCTGCAATCAACTGAAATTGCGAAGGGAACTCCATTTGCCTCGCAGCTCTTGATATCGTTACTACGCCCGTTTCCATAGGTTCGCGCAATGAGTCGAGTACTTTTCTCTCAAATTCAGGCAGCTCATCCAAGAAAAGCACTCCATTGTGGGCTAATGAAATTTCCCCAGGCTTTGGATTTGACGAACCACCAACAAGCGCGACCGCTGAACACGTATGATGAGGATTGCGAAAGGGACGCTCCCGCCAATTCGCTAAATCGACTGATTGACCAATAATTGAATAGAGGGCTGCGGTACTAATCGCTTCATCGTCAGACATTGCAGGCATAATTGTCGGCATACGCTGTGCGAGCATAGATTTACCTGTCCCTGGAGGGCCTAAAAATAGCAAATTATGCCCACCAGCAGCTGCAATTTCTAATACTCGTTTCGCGCCTGGTTGCCCTTTAACATCGCTTAAATCGAGAAGAGATTCCCTATCTAATTCCTGCTCTGGGTATTCAATATTCAAAGGAAGGGGTTGCTGGTTAAGTAAATCGTTCCAGACATCCTGAATAGAATATACTGCTTTTCGTGCGACCCCTGAAACAAGACTCGCCAAGGAGTCATTATCGGCAGGAAGAAAGCAACAACGGCCTTTGTCTTTAGCACCGAGCACGGAAGGCAAAATCGCATTCACACCTCTTACTTCCCCATTTAAGGCAAGCTCACCATAAAATTCATAACGATGAATATCGGGACAACTAATCTGCCCTGATGCCACCAAGATGCCTACGGCGATGGCTAAATCAAAGCGCCCTCCCTCTTTAGGCAAGTCTGCGGGTGCTAAATTAACAGTGATCCGCTGATCAGGAAAGCCAAACTGTGAGTTTTCAAGTGCGCTTCTTACGCGGTCTTTCGCTTCCTTCACAGATGTTTCGGGTAGACCAACTATATGAAAAGCCGGTAAACCATTACCTAAATGCACTTCAACTATAACTTCAGGTGCTTGTACGCCTATTTGTGCACGAGAAAAAATACGAGCTAATGACACGTTTAATCTGTCCCTATAACAAGTCCTAAGTTATAGTTTAATCAGAATATTTAAAAATATGCAACGTTAGCCGCCATTTCATCGCCGCCAGTCGTAAAACAAGCGTCACTAGCATTGCAATCACCATCGCAAGCTCTGTTACAAAACCAAAAGAAATACCCAGCGTATAAGCGACTCCGCCTGCAATACAGGTAATTGCGTATAACTCACCTTTTAATAGCATAGGCATATTACCTGCGAGCACATCACGGATCATGCCGCCGAAGCAACCTGTAATAACGCCCATAATAATAGCCGTTGTATCAGGCATACCTGCCAACATTGCTTTTTGAGCACCCATTACAGCAAAAAATGCTAGGCCAAATGCATCTGCTATCTGTAGCGTATTAAATTCAATCGAACGCTGCTTATTAATTAAACGTGTAGTAACAAATACCGAAAATAAAATAGCCCAAAAATAGCTTTGATCATGTAACCAAAAAACAGGAACATCTAGGATTAAATCACGTAACGTACCACCACCAATTGCCGTTACGGTGGCAAGTACAACAACCCCAAAGCCATCCATTTTTTTATCATAGGCCAGCAGCGTACCTGATACAGCAAATACAGCCACGCCAATTAAGTCAAACCAGTGGTAAAGTTCAGTCATACTTGTAACTAAAAAGTAATTTTACCTACCTTGTAACATAAACTTTTCAATCTTTTAAGAGAAGATTATGCAAGTCACTAAACGTAGCAGAAGGAAAATATTAATCTGTTTAATAAAGAGAACTATTTTGAAGCAAGAAACCATATTATTAGCAGACAATGATTTCGTATTATTGCCTATTAATACAAACATTATGATGAGATAAAAGATTTTTTCGATACTCAAGAGCATCTTCACTTTCTATAGGCGTAAAAAACACGCTTTCGCGTGTCTAATATTACATATTTATTTTTAATTTCAGTTGGTTGCGAGAGCTGTAAACTTTGAGGGTGAACCGACAACCTTTGGGTTATAAGCCTAAACACCTGAATTTTAGGCATAAAAAAACACGCTTTAGCGTGTCTAATATTACATATTAATTTTAATTTCAGTTGGTTACGGGAGCTGTGAACTTTGAGGGCGAACCGACGACCTTTGGACTATAAATCTGAATTTTAGGCATAAAAAAATACGCTTTAGCGTGTCTAGTATTACATATTAATTTCAGTTGGTTGCGGGAGCCGGATTTGAACCGACGACCTTCGGGTTATGAGCCCGACGAGCTACCAGGCTGCTCCATCCCGCGCCTGAAATTATTAAGTTTATTTTACTTCTCACTTAATTTAAGAAGTGGTTGCGGGAGCCGGATTTGAACCGACGACCTTCGGGTTATGAGCCCGACGAGCTACCAGGCTGCTCCATCCCGCGCCTGAATCTTAAGTTTGTTTTACTTCTCACTTAATTTAAGAAGTGGTTGCGGGAGCCGGATTTGAACCGACGACCTTCGGGTTATGAGCCCGACGAGCTACCAGGCTG
>VAOY01034619.1_pt1 | contig 19223 bp, 20 predicted proteins | sample 3393881 | NCBI WGS metagenome assembly VAOY01 (sample SAMN08290430, study PRJNA428436) | hydrothermal vent metagenome | isolation source: Deep-sea hydrothermal vent chimney | place: Indian Ocean: Southwest Indian Ridge
ATACAGATCGGCTTGCTATGCCTTACCTGACAAGGACTTTCACCCTGCAAGAAATGCAAGTCTTTAACACTTAGTGTGTTTGGTTCTTGGCGCACCATTTTTGGACCTTTTAATTAATTTGCTATCAAATTATATAATCATTATACACTGTTTGGAGGATTTTTCAAGTCTAAATTAATTATATTGCAAATTTTATTTGATTTTATCAATCCCAAACATTAATTTATGTGTGGATAAGAACAGATAAAGGATTTTAATATGGTAACATCAACTGGTGATCAAGCGACAAAATCGTTAGAAAAACGTAACAGTTTTCTGGCTTTAGTGCGCAAATATCCGGGAATATCGCGACAGGAATGTGCGGAAATAATGCGGGTGAGCACATTTTATGCCAGCAAACTGGTTCCTAATCTTATCAGCGAAGGCATGGTGACAGAAGCAGAGCCTACTGGTAAAGCGCTTAGTCGCGGACGTCCCTCAAAACCCTTGCATATAAATCCGGATTACGAATATTTCGCCGGGATTGACCTGGAAGCAAGTACCTGGCGTTTTGTGATTACTGATTTTCAGGGAGATTGTATCTTTAGTACAATTAAAGATTTCCATCCCTGTATTTCGCGTGATGAATATTTAATTCAGCTTGAAAAGCTGTTAAATGAGGCAGTACAAGAATCAGGAGATAAGTGGTCAAAAGTAGAATCAATCGGTATAGGCGCTCCTGGTTTTTTAAATCCTGAGACAGGCATTATCGAGAATTATGAAATTCTTCCTGAATTCAAGCAAATTCCATTATGTGATGCCTATCAAGCAGTAACAGGCAAAGAGAGCTTTATTTGTCACAATATATATAATCTGTCTACTTATGACCTGCAAAAAAGGCCGGAGGCTGAAAAGCTTTCGATACTGCATGTGGCTTTACGTTCAGGAATATCTTCAGCCTTAAGTTTAAACGGTTCGATTTATCGCGGCTGTCATAATATGGCCGGCGAAATCGGCTTAACCCTGTTCCCCGGCAAAGGAACCTTACAGGACTCCGCCGGGCTGACCGCTTTGCAACAGCATTTACCCGCTTTGCCGGACGCTTTCTGGGCTGGTAACGCGAAAGTTGTTGATACGGAACTGCGACAGGAAAAAACACGTAAAATATTGGAACAGGCATTAGAGCTCATCGCAACCGCCCTGGCTAACATCAGCACTTTCCTTGATCCGGATGAAGTTATTATTTACAGCAGTCTTTTCCCTTCAGAAAATAAGTTATGGCAAATGTTGATTGAACAATTTACAAACTGCCGCAAACAACAGGGATTGAATCCGGATATCATACGCTGTTCGCGCAGTTCTGAATTGACTCCTGCCGTTGGAGCCGCAATATTCGCAATCGAGAACAGCTATCAAACCTGACAAATTATTATTTTCCGGGAAAGAAGCTCGCCGGACAGGCAAAATAATAAAGGAAGGCGATTGTCAGAATTTCAGCCAGCAGTTTTACTGCTTTCTTTATATTATTTCCGTTTTCTTTGAACTAATCGCCTTCCTGGTCTGATCTTTTATGTTAAGTTCAACCCTTAGGTGTTGACCCTTTCAGACTCTACAAATAAGTATACATGCCGGCGAAGAAAAAGTCAATAATTTTTGCGCCTGAAAATGGAAAAATAAGCATAAATTTCAGGCTAAAAAGAACAGTTCAGTTTAAGGACGTTTGATTTATCTGTTTTTTGGGCTACAGTAACAGGTATATGTTTAATACTTGAGGTGAGCAGTAATGCAGGATAAAACAAATAAGCTCGAGCCACAAAAACTGTGGGATATTTTTTTTGAGATTTGCGCGATTCCGCATCCTTCCGGCCACGAAACCGCGCTTTGCGACTTTCTGTTGAAAAAAGCTGAAGCGGCCGGCTTAGCCGCCCGCAAAGACGAAGCGGCTAATCTTTTAATTGAGAAAGCCGCGTCTCCCGGCCGCGAAAGTGCAAAGACAGTTATTCTGCAAAGCCATTTGGATATGGTCGCGCAAAAAGTTACTGATCTCGAATTTGATTTTGAAACTGATCCGGTAAAAGCGTTTGTAGATGGTGAATGGGTTCGAGCCGAGGGCACTAGTCTCGGGGCGGATAACGGTATTGGTGTTGCCGCGGCTATGACCGTTATGCTTGATGACCAGGCTGTACACGGCTCCTTAAGGGCTGTCTTTACGACCCGGGAGGAAATCGGTTTAATCGGGGCCCAGAAATTATCCGGAGAATTTGCGGAAGGAGATATTTTACTGAATCTTGATTCTGAAAATGAAAAGGAAATATGTATCGGGTGTGCCGGCGGAGCTCGTTTATCCAGCGACTTTATGATAGAATGGGATGAATTGCGTCCCGACATCAAAACTTATAAGATAGAAGTATCCGGGCTGCCGGGCGGACATTCCGGTTGTGATATTAATAAAAATCGTGGTAACGCGATTAAATTACTGGTCGACCTGCTCAAGAGTGTTTCAGAAGTTATTGACCTGAGAATTTCCATGCTCGACGGAGGAACTTTGGATAATGCTATTCCCCGTGAAGCGTTCGCGGTGATAACGGTGCCGAGTGAAGAGAGCGAAATAATTATTGAGGCGACGCGCATGTTTGCCGCCGGCGCCAGGGCTCAACACGATTACGAGCACCCTATAATGGAGCTTGCCGAAAGCTGGCATACGCCGACGAAAGTCTGGAGCAGGGAATTCGCGGATAAAATTCTCACGGTTCTGGCTGAATGTCCCCACGGAGTTATCAGTATGAGCAAAAGCATGCCGGGAATAGTCAAAACATCCACGAACCTGGCTGTACTGGAAACTTCTATGAATAAATTGCGGGTAAAAACTTCTCAACGCAGTTTCTATGAGGATGACCGCGAGGCATTAACTGATGAAATCAGTAATTTGTTTGATGACGCCGGTGCCCTCTCTTATGTTGACAGCGAATATCCCGCCTGGACTCCGAATAACGATTCAAAAATAGCTTCACTTGTATGTGATGTCTATCAGGAAGCCGGTGACGAAGTCGTGAAAAAAGCCGTTCACGCCGGTCTCGAATGCAGCATAATCGGAGAGTTGAATCCCAAACTGGATATGGTTTCGTTCGGCCCGACCATTGAAAATCCCCATTCCCCGAATGAACGCCTTGAGATTGAGTCCGTAAAAAAATTCTATCAGCGTTTACTCGCAGTTCTCAAACGTATTGACTGATTGCTTGTTCCCGTACAAAAACAGCTAAGCCGCCTGTAGCTTATGATTCCTGGTAACGACATCTTTTCAGCAATAAGCCTTGACAAAATCATAACGTTATGATATAATTATGCCCTAAATAATCATCACGGTTATGGTAAAGGTTTTTGATTTATGCGGGTTACATTAAAAGAAATAGCGGCGGCGACCGGAATGTCTGTTCCGGCGGTCAGCCATATTTTGAACCGGCGCGGAAATTATTCGCCGGTGAGCTGCGTGAAAGTAATTTCAGCCGCGCGGAAAATGGGCTATCGCCCCGACTCCACCGCCCGGGCGATGCGCAGTGGTAAAAGCCGCCAAATCGGCGTCCTGATACTCAACAGTGAAAGCCAGAAACATAAATACCATTATATGGCCGCGTATGAATTTATACTGGGAATTAACGAATATTTGGCTAAAAACCATTATATTTTATCCCTGATTCACCTCGGCAACGTGGAAAAACTTGAAGAAAATTCACGGGTGTTTTACGAAAATGTCCTTGACGGCATGATTATTATCGACTCCATCCCGGAAAAAACTTGTAAAAAAATTAAGCAGCAGGTGAAAAACACTGTATGGCTGGAAACTAATGTCTGGGAAAAACATTGCTGTATCCGCCGCAATGAGTTCAAAGTCGGCTACCGGGCCGCTAATCATCTGATAAAAAAGGGATATCGCGAACTGCTCTGGTGCGGCGGGCTTGAACTGGAAAACAGCGAGGCGCATTTCAGTATTGAGCAACGCCGCGCGGGAGTCGAACAGGCGGCGGAAGCGGCCGCTGTTCCACTGAGACATTTGAGTATTAACTGGAGCCTGTGGCGGCGCGAACTGGAAGCGTGGCCGGAAATTTTCGAAACGGAACTCCGGGAAGTAAAAAAACAGCTCCGGAAAGGTGTCGGCTGCATTGCTTATAATCCTGACGTGCTGTTCTGGCTGAAAGACGGAGCCGCCCGTTCCGGCCGTTACGCGGGGCGGGACTTCGGAGTCATCTGCTGCGATGAAACCGCGATGCTCAGGGAATGGTATCCGGATGCCGCGAGAATAAACTTTGACCGTTACGAATTCGGCCGGAAAGCCGCGGAAATGTTATTAAAATCTCTCGAAGACAAACAAATAAAACCAGAATCGCTTTTGCTCGAACCCGGCGTTTCCGTACAAGGCGAAAGTTGCTAAAAAGTGGTCGCAAGTGTAGCCTTAGACTGCGATAAATGCCGGTGTAGGGCTACACCGGGCACTACTTTGACGAAAGTTGCTAAACATATTAAAAAAAGGTGAATAATCATGAAAATATTTTTCCCGGAAGTAAAAGAAGCAATCCTCTACGAAGGACCGGACTCAAAGAACCCGCTGGCATTCAAATATTATGACGCAAAGCGGGTTGTCGGCGGCAAAACAATGAAAGAACAGTTGAACTTTTCATTAGCTTACTGGCACACTTTGAAAGGCAGCGGCGCGGATATTTTCGGAGCCGGCACCTATAAGCGTCCCTGGCTGCAGAATAATAATCCGCTGCGGGACGCGGAAGACACTGTCCATGCCGCATTTGAGTTTATCGCGAAACTTGGAATTCCATATTACTGCTTCCACGACCGCGACCTTGCGCCTGAAGGCGGAACTTTTGCTGAATCGTGCAGAAACCTTGAAAAAATTGTCGCTGTCGCCAAAAAATTACAGCAGGATACCGGAACTAAACTTTTGTGGGGCACGGCTAATCTATTCAGCCATCCCCGCTACACCCACGGCGGCGGAACCAATCCGGACGCAATGACTTTTGCCTGGGCATGCGCGCAGGTCAAAAACGCGATGGACGCGACGCTTGCCCTGGGCGGTGAAAATTATTTATTCTGGGGCGGCCGTGAAGGCTATGAAACCCTGCTCAATACCGATTACGTCCGCGAACAGGAACAATTAGCGCGCTTTCTGCACATGGCGCTTGACTACAGGAAAAAAATCGGCTTCAAAGGTTTATTCATGCTTGAACCCAAACCGCACGAACCCGCCGCCCATCAATATGATTTTGATGCGGCAACCGTTCTCGGCTTCCTCAGAAAGTATGATTTACTGGATTACTTCCGTCTGAACATTGAAGCCAATCACGCGACTTTGGCGGGGCACAGCTTTGAACACGAACTGACCACGGCCGCCGCTGACGGCAAACTGGGCAGTGTTGACGCAAATATCGGCAACCCGCAGCTGGGCTGGGACACTGACCAGTTCCCGACCAATCTTTATGACGCGATAAAAGCAATGATGGTCATTCTGAAAAACGGCGGCTTCACTAAAGGCGGACTTAATTTCGACGCCAAGACACGCCGCGGTTCCACTGACACGCTGGATCTTTTCCACGCCCACATCGGGGCGATGGACACTTTTGCCCGGGGCCTGTTGATCGCCGACCGGATTATCAGTGACGGTGTACTCGATGGTTTCGTAAAAGAACGTTACAGTTCTTTCGACAGCGGCTTCGGCGCGGACATCATGAACGGCGGAAGTTCTTTCGATATACTCGAAAAAATGGTTCTCGAAAAGGGCGAGCCGGAAATGAAAAGCGGACGTCAGGAAATGCTGGAAAATTTAATTAACCAATACATTCGTTAAGGTGAACTCATGAGTTTTTTTCTTGGTCTGGACAGCAGCACCCAGGGGCTGAAGGCGGAAATTATTGATCTCGGCGCCGGCACTGTTATTTGCAGTGAAAGTGTCAATTTTGGCAAAGATCTGCCGGAATACCACAGCCCTGACGGCTATCTGGAAAATCCTGACCCCTTGATAAAACACGCTGACCCCATGATGTGGGCGGCGGCCCTGGATTTGTTGTTTTCCCGTTTACGGCAGCAGGATGCCCCACTGGATAAAGTCGCGGGCATCAGTGGTTCCGGGCAGCAGCACGGGTCCGTTTATCTCAACGATAAATTCACTGAAATTATTGCCGGGCTCGATCCTGACAGGAATCTGCAGGAACAACTAAGCCCGGCATTATCCCGCAAAAGCTCACCAATATGGATGGATCGCGCCACTTCGGAAGAATGCCGTGAACTGCAGGAAAAGTTTGGCGAACGTTTTCAGCGGGATACCGGTTCTCCGGCAATCGAACGTTTTACCGGCCCGCAAATCCGCAAGTTTATGAAGGAAGATAAGCCCGGATATTCAAATACGGCGCATATTCATCTGGTCAGTTCTTTCATGGCGTCAATTCTCACCGGCGGAAACGCCCCGATTGATTTCGGCGACGGCGCCGGGATGAATTTATTGAATTTGAAAACTTTACAGTGGGACGAAGATATCGCTGAATTCACCGCTCCCGGCCTGCTGAAAAAATTACCGCCGGCAGTAAGTTCGGATACGGTTGCCGGAGAATTGAGTGGATATTACCGTAAATACGGTTTTGGGAGCGCTGTTCCGGTGATCGTCTGGTCCGGGGACAATCCCTGCAGTCTAATCGGCACGGGCGCGGCGGAACCGGGGGTGGCGGTAATCAGTTTAGGCACCAGCGATACATTTTTCGCGGCGCGGCGCGACTTTAAAACCGATCCTGACGGTTACGGGCACGTATTCGGCAATCCCGCGGGCGGCTTCATGAGTTTGATATGTTTTTCCAATGGTTCGTTGGCCCGTGAAGAAGTAAAAAAAGACTGTAATATTTCATGGGAATATTTTGACTCTCTGCCTGAAAATAAGACTATCCCGGGTAATAAGGGTAATTTGATGCTGCCGTATTTTTCCGCAGAAAGTACGCCGGTAATTCTAAAGCCCGAAGTCAAATATCACGGTACTGCTGAATTTTGCGCGGGCGAAGCGGATTCGGAAGTAAAAATCCGTTGTATCCTTGAGTCCCAGGCTTTGACCATGAGATTACATTCAAGCTGGATGGGCGAAACTTTTACCCGCATCCGCGTTACCGGCGGGGCATCCAACTGCACTCCTTTCCTGCAAATTTTAGCGGATGTGTTTCAAGCGCGAATCGAAAAAATAGCGATTACTGATTCAGCGGGTTTGGGCGCGGCGCTCCGGGCGGCGAACGCGCTTGCCAAAGTTCCGTTCGCCAAACTGTTCGAGCAATTCACCGCGGCCAGGCAAATCATTTTGCCGGATCCGGAAAACGCGGCAATATACGACAGCGCCCTGAAGAAATATGCGGAATTAGAAAAAATCAGGACTATTGGTTTACGGCAGTTCGAGCCAATATGATTTATAATATTTCTTATTAAAATTATTTGTTGGCTTCGAGCCAGCGTTCAGCGTCAATTGCGGCTCTGCATCCCATTCCGGCGGCGGTTACCGCCTGACGGTAAACATGATCAGCACAATCCCCGGCGGCAAAAACTCCGTCCAGATTTGTATAGCTTGAACCGTTTTGCAGCTTGATAAAACCTTTCCCGTCAGTTTCAATAAGGCCGCTGAAAAGCTGTGTATTGGGAATATGGCCAAGCGCGGCGAAAAAACCTTTTGCTTCAACAATGTTTTCGCTTTGGTCCTTGAGATTTTTTATTTTAACCCCTTCAACTTCCGCGTCGCCAATGATTTCCACCACTTGAGAGCTCCATGAAAACTCGATTTTAGGATTGGCCCTCGCCCGGTCACCCATAATTCTGGACGCGCGTAATTCATCACGGCGATGTACGAGTATTACTTTACTGGCGAATTTAGTCAGAAACATAGCTTCTTCCATCGCGGTATCGCCGCCGCCGGCGACAACTACCGGTACATCCCTGAAAAACGCTCCGTCACAAGTCGCACACGCGGAAACACCTTTGTTTTTTAAGCGGTCTTCAGATTCCAGGCCCAACCAGCGCGGAGACGCGCCGGTGGCTATAATGAGAGCTTTGGTTTTGACCGTTTCGCCTGAAGTCAGATGCAGGGTATGGGGGCCGCCGGCTTTCAAATTAACTTTGTCCACAGTATCGCTTTTTACGCGGGTGCCAAAACGTTCGGATTGCTGTTGAAACTTAAACATCAAGTCAAAACCGTTGACCGCTTCCGGAAAGCCCGGATAATTTTCCACATCGGAAGTTTGGGTCAGCAGCCCGCCGGGGAGGGTTCCGCTTATGACTAATGGCTTGAGGTCAGCGCGAGAAGCGTAAATTGCCGCAGTAAAACCGGCCGCCCCGGAACCAATGATAACAATATTTTCCATCTTTGTCCTTATAGATTTATTTTTTTGATTTATTTTTTTGTGAAAGAATTTCATCTTTCGATAAACTTACAATGGTTCGGGGATCCAGCAAACGGGTCATTGTTGCCAATTCCAGTAAATCGTCATCCACATGAACTCCACGCAGAACCTTTATCAGGTCATAAGCGATTTTTTCAGTATTTATAATTATTCTATTGACTTTGCCAATACAATATTGATAAAACCAAAACGCGATATAGGCGATGACCAGGCCGGTCATTAAAGGATAAAGACTTTGAGAACTGGAGTAAGCCAGTTCCTGCCAATTACTCAGCTCCGGGTTTGTCGAAAAATAGCTCAAGGCGTAAACGAGAACTATCCCGCATCCCAAAAGTCCCAGGACAAATGAATAGACGGCACAATTAAGTAAAAGACGCGTTGTCTTAAGCATTCTTTCATATTCAGCCTTGAGGGCAATATTCATCTCTTCCTTACAGACTTCAAAGCCGTCGGCCACATTTTTAAATGCCGAAAACAAAACCCGGCTGAGTGGAGTTTTGCAGGGCGCACATGCTTCCATCACGAATCCCAACTCGCCACCATGCAATACGGTTTTCACCCGATGTACCAATTCCCTTGGATAGGTACGGTGACGGCGAATAAAGTGCCAGGTAGCGATAGCCGCACTGAGCAGCAATATGCTGTTGAGTAAGAGTAGTATCCAGACGGCAAAACCAAAAAACTCTCCCGCAGCCAAAAAAGATTTGCGTCGGGAAATTGCTTTCTCCACTTTTTTACTATTCATTTTACGTTCAAAGACTTCAGCGTGTTCTATCTGGTAATCGTCAGTCTGAGAAAAACACGGCGGCGCGAAAAAACATGAAATTACGCCGATGAGAGCCAGGGCCAGAGTTCGTTTAAAGTTCAAAATTTTCATTTCTAAAACCTTTTTTAATAATAGATTGACAATAATTGATTACTTGGATTTCTCCGGGTATTCATTTTTAAGCATGTCCTTGTAGAATTTAAAATTCTTGTTTTCATGCTTCCGGTAAATATTAATAGTTTCCTGTAATGAAAGTTTACGCCCCGGAACCCGGGGAGCAAACACGGATATATTTTCCAGAAAACAATCCAAAGCGTCTTGAGTTTTTTTCCGGTCCAGGAACATTTTGCCCAAAGTCAGGTTGGCTAAAGCGGAATATTCCGGCACAGCCAGGTCAAATGAGTGACGATATGCCTTGGCGGCATTATCATCCTGGCCGAGTTTCGCGTAAGCATTGCCGAGTAATAAAAACCCGTGGGCATAGGAAACGTTTTCTAATTGAGGCATGACCATTTTATTTTGCAGCAGAGGGTTCAAAAGAGAAACTGCTGTTTTATAATCAGCTTCAGCAATTTTAAATTGAGCCTGCAATACTTTGATTTTGGACTGTATTAACGGGAAGTTATATTTTACGGCGATGGAATCCAGCAGTTTCCCGGCTTCCCGTGTTTTGTTCAGTTTGAATAATTCTTTGGCCTTCAGCACGCCCGGCGGCAAAGTCATTTTCACTAACCTGAATTCTTTGCGCCGCAAAATTTGCTCGCGCTTGTCCAGTTGAATCCTGAGATTCCCCTTTTTATCCGCGTCAAGCAAATCAGCTTTAAGCCAGGTATTATTGACCAGGAGTACTTTGATTGCGACTCCTTTTCCGTGTACAACGGAAATACTCAATAACATCAACAAAGCAAAAAATAATTTACGCATTACGATCCTCTATGAATTGCACTAATACTTTACGGTTTCGCGGACCGTCAAATTCACAAAAATAAATTCCCTGCCAGGTGCCAAGACAAAGTTTTCCGTTTTCAATCGGTACCGTTTGCGAAAAACCCGTCAACGAAGCTTTCAGATGAGCGGCGCTGTTGCCCTCAAAATGACGAAACAGGGGATTATTCCACGGCACGATTTGATCCATAGCCTCCAGCAAATCATGCTGGACATCAAAGTCCGCGTTTTCATTGATAGTCAAGCCTGCTGTAGTGTGCTGACAAAAAACATGGCAGATTCCGGATTTAAAATCCTTTGGTATTAAATTACGCAGCTGTTGAGTGAAATCTATCATTTCACTGTGATTGTTTGTCTTGATATTAATTTTATCCATTGTGATAATCCAAGCAATATCAGTTGAGCTAATTGCAAAAAGCCTCTTTAATATAATAATCTGAATATAGTCCTCAAACTTCTTTACTTCAAGATTTTACCCGCACATTTTTGAAAAAAATATCGCGCCGATGCATTCTGACGGAACCGCAAAAAAGCAAAAAGATAACAAAACCGCCGCTCGGTTGCCGCTGGATCACGGAGGCGTTGCATCCGCCTTTTTTTTAGTTTTGGCGGTGTCGTCCGTAAGCACAACTTTGCTCTGAATCCGAAAACAAAAAATTTGAACAATATTTTTATGAAATCCTTACTTGAAATGTCAACATTCTATTGCTACTATTAAAGATATCTAAACTATGGAATGTACAATGAAAAAAATCCTGGATAAAATAAGAAACGAGACAAAGCTGACCGCTGACGAACTGCGGCTGTTGCTGGAGGAGGAGGACGAAGGCGTTCTGGAACAGATTTTTCAGGAAGCATACCGTATTAAACTTAAGTATATCGGTAATAAAGTATTTTTTCGCGGCATCATCGAATTCAGCAATATCTGCGCTAAAGACTGTTTGTACTGCGGCATCAGGAAGAGCAATAAAAACGTTACCCGCTTCAAGATGAACGAAAACGATATTGTCAAATCAGCTTTGTGGACTTACGAAAACAACTACGGTTCACTCGTGCTGCAAGGCGGCGAAATCGAATCACCTGGATACGCCGCATTTATAGAACAGGTCGTCGCGCGGATTAATGCGGAAACCAGGGGGGGACTGGGCATTACACTGTCGCTCGGGGAACAAACTCCGGAAGTTTATGAACGCTGGTTTAAGGCCGGAGCGCAGCGCTATTTATTGAGAATAGAAACTTCGAACGAGAAACTCTATCAAAAACTTCATCCCGCGGGCCATAATTTCCAGCGTCGCGTAAATTGCCTCAGGGAGATCAGAAAAATCGGTTATCAAACCGGAACCGGCGTAATGACGGGTTTGCCGGGGCAAACTACTGAAGATATGGTCAATGACATACTCTTTTTTGAAAAAGAAGACATGGATATGCTGGGCATGGGCCCGTACATCGTCCATAATGATACTCCCCTGGCAAAACAGGTCGAAAATTTTGACAAAGAAAAACAGTTTATGCTGGGATTAAAAATGATCGCCGCCTGCAGGATTTATCTGCGCGATGTCAATATCGCCGCCGCCACCGCGCTGCAGGCACTCAATCCGCAAGGCAGGGAGCTGGGCGTCCAGGCAGGCGCGAACATCGTCATGCCCAACATAACCGACACTAAATATCGCGCTGATTACCAGCTTTACAACGGCAAACCATGCCTGGACGAGAACTCGTCAATGTGCAAGGGATGCCTGCAGCGCCGAATCGAAAACATCAATGAAACTATCGGCTACGGCGAATGGGGTGATTCTCCGCATTTTTTCAAGCGCACTAAAAAATAAAAAAATTGCTTTGTGACTTATATACAGGAAATTACTTCTTTTAAAGCCTTTGCGCAAAGGGACGCGACGTGTTTGATTCTGGGTTCGATGCCGGGCCTTGAATCATTGCGCCGCCGGCAGTATTACGCATATAAGCACAATTGTTTCTGGAAGATTATGGGTGAACTTCTGACTTTTGATTACCATATCAGCTACGCGGAACGCGTCGATTATTTATTGCGGAACCATATTGCCCTGTGGGACACCGTGCAGCGCTGCGTCCGCCCCGGCAGTCTGGATTCCGACATCAAACACGCCAAACCCAATGACTTTGAAAAACTTTTCAGGGAATGTCCGCATATCAACAAAATATTTTTCAACGGCCAAACCGCGCATAAACTATTTGTAAAACATCACAAACAGATGCACCTGCCGGAACTGGAGCTGATAGTTCTGCCTTCAACAAGCCCCGCCAACGCCGCCATCCCGTACCCGGAAAAACTCGAAGCATGGCGGCAAATCATTTGCTTTTGAAATTACTTCGCATATAGTAAATTATTGACACCTAAACAGAGGGAATACATGAAAGATAAACGATATATTGTTGTTGTCCAATGCCATATTGTTAAAGAACGCTGTTCCGGGTATCTTTGCGAACACGCTTTTTCCGAGCGTTCAGGAGCTTTTTCCAAATACCCGAAAGATGCCTCTATTCGTTTTCTTCCTTTGACCTGCGGTGGATGCTGCGGCAGAGCCGTACACCGGAAGCTCGCTAATCTGGTGAAACAAATCAGCAAAAAAGAGAATATTGGAAAAGATAAGATTCAAGTACATCTTTCTTCCTGCATTTCATTTGATTCGCATCACGGCGGGGCATGTCCCCACAAAAAATATTTAAAAAGCTTAATCTGTGATAAATCAGGCCTTGATTGTACTGAGGGGTCAAGAATCAGCGATTTGACCGAAAAAAGACGCGAAGAAGGATTATACAAAAAAACGGTACTGTCAAAGATATTATGAAGAATATGAAAAGTGCCAGGAAAAATAGAATCGCGGGTAAGTACTTCGTTACGGCAAGTGTTCTGAAAAAACAATATTATTGTTTTTTTCAGCTTGTTTGATAATGTAGCACAAGCGTCCCGCTTGTGCTACATTGATAAAAATACATTTTTCTGAATGGAATTTTCGCGCAAAACAGGGGGAAAGAACTTTATTTTGCGACAAATACCTAATAATCAACATGATAGAGTATTATTTCAATATAACAATTTGACAAAACCAAAAAAACATTAAGGAGTAATTATGAGAAGTATTTATGTATTAGCAATCGTCGTTATGGTCAATTTATTGTCTAACATTACTGCGTTTGGAGACGAAAAGCCCGCAAGGGATAAAAAGCAGTTCGACGCTCATGAACCCTACGCGCGAATACATTTTAAGGACACGGAAATGGACTTTGCCTTTACACTGATTCTGGGTGCCGCAATGAATAAAGGCTGTGAGCTTGGCGAAGCGTTTTATACCGCCAGCAAAATTAAGGAAGGAGACGCCGCGAGCTGGCAGAAGGAATGGATTAAGATGGCGCAACGGGTTGCGGCCAGAGGCGAACAATCTCTGGCTAAAGGACATAAAGTAAGTGCGATAAATCAATTTATGCGGGCGTCTTATTATTACCGCGCGGCCTTGATTTCAATGCTGCCCGACGATCCGCGCTTTAAGGAAAACGCGCTGAAAGGACGGAATTTGCTCAGGAAAGCGGGAAAACTCCTTGATCCGCCGCTGGAATACATTGAAATTCCATTCGAAAACACCGTTCTCCCGGGCTTCTACCGGCAAGCCGCTGAAGGCAGGACTCCGCGCAAGACCTTAATCATGATCGGCGGTGGTGAAACTTTCGCCGAGGATCTGGTTTTTTATATAGCGCCTCAAGCTTATGAACGCGGCTACAATTTCCTCACCGTGGATTTGCCGGGACAAGGTTTACTGCCCCTGGAAGGCAAGTTTTTCAGGGCGGATGTGGAGGTTCCCATGAAGGCGGTCGTGGATTACGCTTTGAGCCGTCCTGAGGTCGATCCCGAACGCCTGGCGATGTATGGAATCAGCGGCGGCGGCGAATTCGTACCGAAATCCGCCATGCATGACAAACGCATCAAGGCTATCGCGATGAACAGCGCGGTCGTGGACGCTCACCGCCTTTTCGCTTCAATGCCGGTAGCCACCGCTACTGAGGATGTGGTCAAAACCTGGTCATCCTTCAAGCAGAACACTGTCCGTGCCATCACTTGGCGCTGGGGTGTAAAGATGAACAACATTCCCGGTTTGGTCGCGGCGAACAAAGGTTTCGAATTCGATCCGGCAAAAGTCCTGTGTCCAGCTCTGGCCCTGGTCGGCGAAGGCGAATATTCCGACAAGGAAGTAAAAAGCCAACAGAAGGAATGTATGGAAAAACTTCCAAATCCAAAGAAAAAGTTTGTCGTCACGCCGGCCAACGAAGGAGCTTCCAACCATTGCCTTACCGAGAACCGCAGTGTGATGAGTCAAGTAGTGTTTGACTGGCTGGATGAAGTTTTTTCAAAAAAATAACAAATTATGCTGGGTCCAGGGGAAATCCACCGGACTCAATTTTTTTATTTTTATTATTTTATGAATTCGCGCGGATGCTTGCTTTTTAATTCAGGTACGGCCCAGCCTCGACCTGTCTGTTCGAGACGTTCGCAATAATTCTTAAGATTACCTCTTGCATGAAATGGCCCTCCCTCATGGATGACTTCCCACATGGGATCATGAAAATAACCGTCCTTCATCGTTGCCATCATATCATCGTGCCAGTTAAGGTACCTGCTTGCCGCCTCTTGACATATTCCGGGATGAGTTTCAGCAAGATTATTTTGCTCATGCGGATCTTCTTTCAGGTTAAAAAGCATCTCTTTCGGAAACAAATGATAAAAATCATGATAAGTGCGAATATATAACCAATCTCCCCAGCGTACAGAACGTTGACAACCATGACAGCATTGTGAAAGAATTAGTTCATCTCTTCCGGCAGCTTCGCCGCTTTTCAGGGTGGAAGCATAACTCTTTCCGTCCCAGCTTGTACGGGCATCTTTGCCGAGCATGTCGGCAAAAGTCGGCGCCAAATCTATATTATAATGCAATCCTTCGTCAACATGTCCTTTCCGCATACCCGGCCAGCGGATAATCATAGGAATACGACAGGTTATATTATCCGCGGTTCCATGTTCCGCCCATAAACCAAGTTCTCCATGGTTTTCCCCGTGGTCCGAACTGACAATGATGATAAGGTCATCAAGAATGCCCTTTGCTTTCAATGCTTTGAGCAGCATACCGATATGATCATCCATATATTTGATACCGCAGTCATAACCATCTATATGGCGCCGCGCGTCTTTTGTATTTTTAATTTTGCCGGGCTGGCGTGGAAAATTTTTATTTTCGTTGTCATTATACATGTTGATTTCCATAATGCCATGCGGCCCGACTGTATTCGTGAGCTGATCGTCAATAAGTTCTTCCGTAATCCATTCCGGAAGCGGATCATCTTTAAAAGGATTTCCAAATTCTTCCGGCGCCCGGTACGGAGTATGCGGATCCCAATAATTAACATGCAAATACCAATCGTCTTTATCTGCGTTTCGTTCGATCCAGTCCAGTACAATCGGGGTTACATCTTCAGCAGATTCGCTACCGCTCTTTCCTGTATCATAAATTTCACGAAAACCGCCATAGAAACCAAAAGACGAATGCCTTTCCCCGAATCCCCCGATATATACACCATGCAAATCAGCTTCACTATTTAAATACGCGGGAATAGTATCCGAACTTAAACGGTTCTTGAAAGCTCTGTCTACTCTTTCGCTTCTGAAGTCAGCATTAGTTCCACCATGGTTAATGACACCATTATGAATTCCAAAAGTCCCAGTCATCAAGGCCGATCTCGACGGCAGACACGGAGCGTCAGAAGTATAGTAGTTAGTATATAGAACTCCTTCCGAAGCGATTTTGTCTATATTCGGCGAAGTATTACGATGATAAGCATAACACCCTAGATGGTCAGGACGCAGTGTGTCCAGATCTAAATAAAGAATTCTCATTACTCACAATTCCTGTTATTATATTTTTTTCGGTTTCAATAGCTGATATGACTTTATCGACATGCTCACTTGTATTATTACGGGGAATAGCAGCTTCCGCGACAGACAGGATAAATAGAAAACCACCTGTTTCGTCATTTACAAGCGCCGCGTATCTTCTGACCCCGTTACTGTTACCGTGCTTGTCGTAAGTAACTTGATTAATATTTTCCACGCTCCAAATACCCACAGCTTCACTCCAACTGCACCCTTTGTAGTCAATGTCATAAAACGCGTCAGTTGAAAAGCACTCTGCCGCCTGTTTCTCCCTAAGTGATTTCAAATAAAGTCTGCTCGGAGCATCAAGTTCGTAAATGGATCGTTTAAAGCCGGCGCGGGCGTTAATTCTTATTTGCATGTTTTCCGGTTCTTTTTTATTATACCAGAAAAGTTTATCTCCTTTTACAGTAATTATCTCCGCTGACTGTCCGGTATTTTTTACCAAACGTTCAAGGGAATCATTTAGAGCAGAATCAAGGTAAGCGGGAATCGTATCAGACTTGGCAAGCTTGAAATTCGCTATATATTTTTTCTCACTGTTTTTTGCGATATACCCGTAAGCAATAAAGGTATTCAAAATCCGCAGCAAGGTAGCTTGGGATATTCCCGTCGCTTCCGCAACTTGCTTCAAAGTTATTTTCCCTTGGAAAAAAGAAAAATATTCCAGCACCTCAAGCGTCTTCGCCGCCGGCGGCGATATATCATTTTTATTATATTTCATATTTGAAACCTTGTGTTTTATATATGGAATATAAATGCTGAACGTGATTTTGTCAAGTACTTTTATTTATAATTGTGAGACTTTTGCAATTACCTCAAGAATTTATGCTATATCGAGTTTTGTCGGTGCCGTCTTACTACACCCATTGTTTAAAAAAGAACAAACTAATGTAGCACAAGCGGAACGCTTGAGCTACATTTTTGCTTGCTGAAAACTTACTTTTGGATAGTTGTTTTCGCAGAAATGGACGAATTTCAGGGTTCGGAAGGCGTCAAACCAGATATGAAAAGATTTTTTTAGGTAAACCGTTTCCTGTTTGGTATTTTGGAAAATCCTTTCCCATACAGTCGCGAAATTGTACTTATCTAAAAATTCCCGGACTTCCTTGCCGCAGTGTGTCGATAAAATCGCGGGTAAATCTCTGAATTCATCCGGCTTGGTCAAATTATTAACTGTATCAAGCAGAACTTTCAAGCTTTTAAATATTTCAGGATTATAGAACAATAACTTATGTCCATCAACAATTTGCCGGATTTTCGGGCCTGTCCCGAACGGGACGCGGTCGGAAGGACGCGCGGAAGGACGCACCAGTGCAGTTTCAATCACTCCGCAATTCCCGAATTTGCTGATTGCCTGCAGAAAATAAAAATCTTCGCCGCCATTGCGGGCCCGCATGCCCCCTGCCCTGACATAAGCCTCCGCACGGCAAATTATTGCCGAGCCCAAAGCGTAAAAAGCATAAGGCGATCCGGCAAACTCCAAGCCACGCACATAATAACGCATAAAACTTTCGTAAATCTCAATAGCCGCGTGTTCAACAGCGGTTTTGCCGGCACGATGGGCGAAATTCACCGTTGCCGCCTGTTTTGTTTTATATTTTTGAAAATATTCATAAGCCGCGGATAAATAATTTTCGCTGACCAGCGTATCCGCGTCCAGACAAAAAAACAAGTTTTCCGTTAATGATTCATGATGAAATAATTCCAGGCAGGAATCCATAGCTGTCTTACGCGCTTCACCAACGCCGCCTTTAACTGAAATCTGCTTTTCCCTTGAAGTGGCGTCAATCCAGAAAAGCTCTTTACCAATCTCCAGCCCGCCGCAAAACTCTGCATCACCAGCGCGCAATGCCGTCAGGGATTTCATATTTTCAGCAATTTTTCCATCTGAGGTTTCAGCGGAACTGTTGAGGATAATCACGACTAGAGTAGAATTCAAAGCTGGTCTGCATTTTGCCAGGCCGGCTAAAGTTTCCGGTAGAAAATCATATTCAGCCAAAGCCGGAATCACCACCGCACCGGTAAACCGGCCTTGTGGGGCAAAAGGTTCAAAAGCACGAATGTCTGAACGTTTTAAGTATTTTTGATAAACTCGTTTATTCATCCATTGATACCGTTTTTAAAGAAGTTTGGCTAACTCTTCGTACTGCTCTACACTGAGTTCACCGGAACGGGCGTGTGGAGAAATATTGAGTTTATCCAAAGCCTGCTCCACATTTTCCAGGCCGTAAGCAGCAGCTAAGGGCTTGAGAATTTTTTTGCGGCGTTGGGCAAAAACAACCTTGCAAATCCCGTTTAAACGCATTCTGTGTTCAAAATCAGGAATATCTTTACTGTCTTTAAGCATAAATCCAGCCAGCGCTGAATCAACCCGCGGCCGTGGATAAAATACCTGCGGCGGCACTTTGCGCAGAATCCTGACTTCATAAAGCTGCTGCGCACGCACCGAAAGCGAACCATAATCTTTAGTATTGGGAAGCGCCGCGAGACGTTCCGCCATTTCTTTTTGCAGCATAAAGACCATTTGCTCCGGCGGCTCGGGCAATTCCAGCAGACGCGCGACAAAAATGCTGCTGATGGAATAAGGCAGATTAGCAATGGCCCTGAAGCTTTTCCCTTCTGGAATAATCGACGCAATATCCACCCGGCAGGCGTCGCCTTCAATCAAATGAAAATTCGGCGCTTTGATATTATCGCGCAAATATTCGCACAAACGCCGGTCAAACTCAATCGCGTAGACCTCCGCCCCCGAATCCAGCAAAGGACGGGTCAGAGCTCCAAAACCGGGACCGGCTTCGAGAATAATTTCACCTTTAACGGGCGCGGCGGAGCGCACGATAAACTCAAGCAGGTTATTGTCCATTAAAAAATTCTGTCCTAATATTCTGCCCGGGCGCATGGCGAATGTTTCAAGCGTCGCGAGTAATTCTTTTTTATTCATAATGCATTGTTTTTAATTTGTTTTAATCGTATCATCACCTAAATTACAGTCAATATCAATCATTAACAAGTTAAAATAAAATGGAAATTATAAAAGTTTGCGCCGCGGGCGGAACCGACAAAAAGCAAAAAGATAACGAAACCGACGTTCGGGACGCGGTCCAGCGGCGACCGAACGTCGGCTTCGTAATTTGATATACTTTAACTTGTC
>VAOY01027081.1_pt1 | contig 19093 bp, 23 predicted proteins | sample 3393881 | NCBI WGS metagenome assembly VAOY01 (sample SAMN08290430, study PRJNA428436) | hydrothermal vent metagenome | isolation source: Deep-sea hydrothermal vent chimney | place: Indian Ocean: Southwest Indian Ridge
AATACCTTATGCCTGATAGGTATTATGGCAAATAGTTGCCTTATTATATAGCACATATTAGCTGGTTTAAAAAACTCGACAAGAATTTTTAAATAGGTTAAGTATATGGATGGTGAATATGGGTGATGTAGCCTACTACGGAGAACATAAAGCGAGATGGGTAACTATTTCGAGTGATGAGTATGAGAGCATGAAGTCCACTCTGGAAATCCTATCAGATGCTGAGTTTTTAGAACAGATTGGTGAAAGCAGGGCAGATTACAAAAAAGGAAGTTTTAAAAAGCTTTCAGAACTTCTAAAGGACTAAAGCTTGTTCATTTCGTTTTTATGTTTGAAACCAATAATTACTACAGTTTTATCTTTTTCATGAATCTCAAATAAGACACGCCACTTCTTTTCAAAATAGATTTCCCATATCCCAGAAATGGGTTTTCTCAGAGGCTTCCCGTAAACAGTGGGGTATCTCTCCAGTTTTCTAAGCTTCTTATAAAATCTCCTGATTAATTCTCTGCTTTTAAGATGTTTTTTCAGTTCAATTTCTATTCTATATGGGACAACCACTTCATATTTCATCAAGATAAATTTCTACCAATCGCTCTTATAACTTTTATCTTTTTCCTTGCCATCCACATTAAGGTAACTGTTTATTGCATGGCTTTGCATTAAATTTATAGTGTTGTTCAATTAATATCTTATACCTGATAAGATGCTAAAAGTTTATATACTTCAGTGCCAAATTTCCTCCAGGAGGTACAGAAATGAAGGAGACCAAGGTTCTTCTTGATATTGATGAAATGCCAAGAAAATGGTATAACATACTTTCGGATGTTCCTGAGCAGCTTCCACCGCCATTAAACCCTGCCACAAAGGAGCCCATAAAGCCCCAGGACCTTGAAGTTATTTTTCCAAAGGAGCTTATAAGGCAGGAGATGACTCAGGAAAGATATATCAGAATTCCGGAGGAGATAAGGGAAGCCTATTTTCAGGTAGGAAGGCCAACACCCCTCTACAGAGCAAGGCGTCTTGAGCGTTATCTGAACACTCCAGCCAAGATATACTATAAGCGTGAGGATGTGAGTTTTACAGGTTCACATAAGCCAAATGCAGCCATACCTCAGGTTTATTACAATGCTAAAGAAGGAATAGAAAAGATTACGACAGAAACAGGTGCGGGACAGTGGGGTACCGCCCTGAGCCTTGCAGGCGCTCTCTTTGATATTAAGGTTCAGGTCTTCATGGTTGGAATTAGCTTCAGGCAGAAACCATATAGAAAAATTATAATGGAACTCTATGGTGCCAAAGTTGTTTCATCGCCTTCAAATATTACTGAATATGGAAAGAAGATGCTTGCAGAAAATCCAGAGCACCCAGGAAGTCTTGGCATAGCCATAAGTGAAGCCATAGAGATTGCAGCGGGGAGTGAAAATACAAACTACTCTCTGGGCTCTGTGCTCAACCATGTATTGCTACACCAGACCATTATAGGTCAGGAGCTACTTCTTCAGCTTGAAAGGATTGATATTACTCCTGATGTGATGATAGGTTGCGTTGGCGGAGGAAGCAACTTTGCAGGCTTTGCATATCCTCTACTTGGAAAGCAACTTAGAGGTGAGATTGATAATATAGAGTTTCTGGGTGTTGAGCCAGAATCCTGCCCTACGCTGACAGAAGGTAAATATGAGTATGATTTTGGTGATACGGCAGGTATGACACCTCTCCTCAAAATGTATACTCTTGGTCATGACTTTGTGCCCTCTCCAATACACGCAGGAGGGTTACGCTACCATGGAGATGCACCCTCATTATGCCTTCTCCACAAGCTTGGTAAGATAGATGCTGTGGCTTATAATCAGCTTGAGACCTTTGAGGCAGGCAAGATATTCTCAAGGGTGGAAGGCATTGTCCCTGCACCGGAAACCAATCATGCCATAAAGGCAGCTATAGATAAAGCAAGGGAGTGCAAGAAAACTGGTGAGGAGAAAGTTATAGTTTTCAACTTCTCAGGTAATGGTTTGATGGACCTTCAGGGTTACTCTGACTATCTGGAGGGCAAACTTAAAGTCTGACTTCCATTCTCAGTAAACTTTTTGTATTTATAGGGAAAGCTATTCCTATGGAAATCAAGGGCAGAAGATTTGCGAGAAAAAAAGAGATAGTTAATATCAGGAAGAAAATAGAGGAAAATTTTGGAGAACTGGCGTATCTTATTGACAGAAAGGAGAAGGTGGAAATAGCAGGTACTTCTGAAGATTTCAGTCTGGTTTTAATCGGTGGTGTTCCCTACTTCTTTGAGAAAAATGGGGATTATTTTCCAACCCTCAAGGGAATTTTGAGGATGGGGGATATTGTAAATAGGTATGTTGTTGTAGATAGAGGTGCCATAGCCTTTGTCACAAACGGTGCTGATATAATGCGTCCCGGTGTGGTGGAGGTGAGCAGGGATATAAAAGAGGGAGATTTTGTTGTGATTCTTGAAGAAGGGCACAGAAAACCTATAGCTTTTGGCAAATCACTCTGGGATTATGAGGATTTTCAGGATAAAAGCAGTGGAAAGTGCATTAAAAACCTTCATTATGTTGGTGATAAAGTCTGGAAGATGGAAGTCTAAGCAGAGCTTTTCACTTTCTGTTTTGAAATACTACAGCCTTACAAGCTTTGCTTCTATTGTCTTGCCGAAATCTGCTACCATAAAACTCCTGGGAGAAAATCTTGGAACGGTCGGGCTTCCAGGGTTTATAACTGTTATTTTTCCAACTTTTTCAAAGACAGGAATATGAGTATGTCCTGTTACTATCACATCTGCTCCGGCTTCCTCTGCCATATAAGCCAGAGTATTCAGCTCACCCCTTGGATGCACGCCTCTACCATGGTGAAGCAGGATTTTTCTGCCTTTAATTTCAAGAAGCTTTCTGACAGGCAGTTTTAAACCATTAGCTTCGTCCATATTTCCCTGAACAGCCACAGCAGGTGCTATTCTCTCAAGTTCTTCCATAACTTCAGCATTGGTGAGGTCTCCTGCATGAAGAATAAGTTCTGGCTCATACTCCTTCATTCTTCTTAAAAGCTGGGAGATATCTGTTACTCTGTCAGGAAAATGTGTATCAGATATCAGCAATGCATGCATATAATTTCATAAAATACTCCCGATATCAAAGGAAAACTGAATCTCTAATTAACATTATTTTTTTTGTATTTACTCTTCTTAAAGTAAAATTATCAATTTTTTTTTTATATCACAAAGTTTTTATTTAATGACAGCATAAACTATTGAATAGGGTGAGAATATGGTGGATATTGTATGGCTACAGGGGGCGACTGACAATGGCTGCCTCATTTCTTTTTTAAATGCACAGCAGCCAGGCGTATATGATGCAATTGAAAAGCTTGGGGTGAATATAGGATACCAGAATACTTTAAGTCCTCAGAGTGGGCCTGAACTTCTGGAAGTGCTCAACAGTTATGAAAATGGTGATAAAGGTATTGATGTGCTCATAATAGAGGGAGCAGTGCCACAGGGACCGAATGGCACAGGAGGTGCATGCTTTATAGGCTCAAAGACATTCAAGGACTGGCTGGAAGTTCTTGCACCCAAGGCACAGTATATTATAGCTCTGGGAACCTGTGCCAGCTTTGGAGGTATTCCTGCAGCGCCACCGAATCCTACTGACTGTACTGGGGTACAGTGGCACAAAAAAGAGTTTGGAGGTTTCCTTGGCAAAGACTTCAAATCAAAAGCCGGGTTGCCTGTTGTGAATATCTCAGGTTGTCCTGCTCATCCTGACTGGGTGGTTCAGACACTTGTTGCCCTTCTTCTCGGAAAAGATGTGGAACTCGACAGCTACAACAGACCGAAAGACTTCTACAGCGAGGATATTACAGTGCATGACGGCTGCCCGAGAAATGAATACTACTCCTTCAAATTGTCTGCAGAGAAATTTGGTGATAAGGGTTGCCTATATTTAAATCTTGGATGTGCAGGACCTCATACTCATAGTGACTGCAATAAGAGACTATGGAACAGACAGAGCAGTTTAACAAGATATGGAATGCCCTGTCATGGATGCACAAGACCGGATTTTCCAGAGGGGATATGGCCCTTCTTCAAACGCAGAGACCTTCCAGTCAGTGGTGTCAAGGTTATACCTTACATAATAGGTTCAGGCTTTATGAAACTCGCCAAGCCTGCCAGACTTAAAAATGAGTAGGTGGTTTAAATGAAAGAATTAGATATAAGTCCAATATCAAGGATAGAGGGGCATCTTGACTTTAAGGTAATGATTGAGGACCATAAAGTTGTGGATGCAAAAGCCATAGGAGCTCTTTTCAGGGGTTTTGAAATTATACTCAAAGGCAGGGAACCCGAGGATGCTCTTATAATAACACCTCGAATATGTGGGGTTTGTCCCACCTCCCACAATGATGCCTCTGCAAGAGCTCTGGATTGTGCCTACGATGCTGAGGTACCTCCAAATGGCTACCTTGTGAGGAGTACACTTTTAGCTACAGAGAACACAATGAGCCATGCTGCTCATATCTATGTCCTCTTCGGTCCTGACCTTGCCAACATGAAATATTCCAAGCATAAAGCATATCCCGAGCTTGTAAAACGCTTCTCTGCAATTACAGGCACATCCTACAAAGGTGCTGTTCTTACCAGAATAAAGCTTGACGAAATTTTTGCAATCTTTGGAGGAAAGCATCCCCATACCACCTTTGTACCTGGTGGTGTACCATGCAGAGTTAAGACAAGTGATATTACCAAGGCAGTTGGTATTCTCATGGGTGTCCAGGATTTTATTGAGAACACAACTCTCGGTTGCAGTGTTGAAAGGTGGCTGGAAAACAAGAGCCTCAAGGATGTTCAGGCATGGCTTGAAGAAGATGAAAAGCATGCAAATAGTGACCTGGGGCTGATTATACGCTACGGACCTGACCTCGGGTTGCACAAAATTGGTGTGGGTCCTGGTAAATTCCTTGCCTATGGAGTATATCATCAGAAGGATAGTAAACCCTGGCTGCCTGGCGGCTACTTCGACGGTGAGCTTCATGAACTTGACCAGAGCAGAATAAGCGAACATATAAAACACTCATGGTATGAAGGCTACGAAGGAGGAAGACATCCTCATGAAGGGGTTACAAAACCTTACTATGACCCGGAGAGTGATGATAAGTACTCTTGGGCAAAGTCTCCAAGGTACAGTGATGCTCCTGCAGAAGTTGGCCCCCTTGCAAGGCAGATAATTGATCAGGATGCTCTCGTACTCGATCTGGCAGAGAACTTTGGGCCATGTGTTTTCACAAGAGTGCTTGCAAGAGCTCATGAAGCTGTGAGAACCCTTGCGAAGATCAAGGAGATGCTTCTTGAGCTGGATGTGAATGAACCATTCTACAAGAAGCCAACAAAGCCAAAGAATGCTGAGGGTATAGGCCTTACAGAGGCTGCAAGAGGTGCTCTGGGACACTGGATAAATATAAAAGATGGTAAGATAGACAACTATCAGGTGATAACTCCAACTGCATGGAATGTTTCACCGAAGGACAGCTTTGGTAATAATGGGCCAATAGAAAGTGCTGTGATTGGTACTGAAATAGCAGATGAGTCGAATCCTGTAGAGATCCAGCATATTATAAGGAGCTATGACCCCTGTCTTGCCTGTACAGTGCATTATGTAACACCAGGGAAGAACTTCACTCTGAAGGTAGTTTAATCAATCACCTTTCCATTTTTGAGGCAGTTCCTTGTTAATCGTTGGAATAGGCAGCATATTAATGGGAGATGATGGTGCTGGCGTAGAGGTAATAGACAGGCTGGAGCAGATAAGACTTCCAGAGAATGTGGAGCTTTTTAAGGCTGGGCTGGATAGTTTTGGTATTCTGGGTAAGCTTGAAGGCAGAAAGAAAGTTATTTTCGTGGATGCACTTAGAGGAGGAGAGACTGGTAAGGTTTACACGCTCAGTTTTGAAGAGATTGAAAAATTTGAATTTATCTATTCTCTCCATGATTTTACCATTGAGCATCTTATAAAAACAGGACAGGAAATATACAGTGAGTTTCCTGAGGATATTCAGATTATCGGAATTGGAATATCAGATATAGAGGGGGGTATAGGGCTGAGCAGAGAGGTTGAGAAGGGTGTTGATAAAGCTGTTGATGTGATACTGAAGGAGGTAAGAGAATGTGTGTAGCTGTACCGGGGATGATAAAAGAGATAAAAGGCAGCTTTGCCCTTGTTGATTATGGCGGGATTGTAAAGGAGGCAAATATTGACTTTATTGAAGATGCCTCTGTTGGAGACTATGTTATAGTGCATGTTGGCTATGCCATATCAAAACTATCAAAAGATGAGGCTGAAAAGACTTTAGGGTTGTGGAATGAGCTTCTTGAGAGGTTGAACAGATGAATCTTAGCTTCAGGGACTCAGAGCTGGCAGTGAAGGCTGTTGATACAATAAAAAAGCTATCAAATGGGGAGAACTACAGCTTTATGCATGTGTGCGGAACTCATGAGCAGACTATAACAAAACATGGTCTGAGAAGTCTGCTTCCTGAGAATATCAGGCTCATCTCAGGTCCGGGCTGCCCTGTATGCATTACACCTGCCGAGGAAATAGATGCAGCGATAGCAATGGCTGAAGATGGACTAACTATTCTTACCTATGGAGATATGTTCAGAGTACCTGGTACTGAGAAAAGCCTTGCCCGGATGAGAGCTTCGGGTAGTGATATAAAAATTGTTCTGAGCATAGGAGAAGCTGTAAAGCTTGCGAGAGCTGAAGACAAAAAGGAGTTTGTATTTTTCTCTCCCGGTCTGGATACAACGGCACCCACTATTGCTTCAGAGGTTCTCAGGGGCTTGCCGGAAAATATTAGCATATTGAATTCTCTAAGGTTGACATTGCCTGTAATGCAGCTCCTCATGGGTATCGGAGACCTTCATTTTCAGGGATTTATAGCACCGGGGCATGTATCTGCAATTATAGGTACAGATGTTTATAATTTAATTGCAGAGACTCATTCAATGCCTGTTGTAATTTCAGGCTTCGAACCCCTTGATGTTCTCATTAGCATAGCTTTACTCATCAGGCAGGTCAATGAGGGCAAACCAAGAGTTGAGAATGAATACTCGAGGGTTGTTAACAGCAAAGGAAATGTTAAGGCAATGGAGGCAGTGGAAGAGGTTTTTAAGGTGAGCAGTGGCAGATGGAGAGGCATAGGCAGGGTTCCTTTTTCAAAGCTTGAATTCAGAGATGAGTATTTTAATGCAGATGCTATGAAAAGGCACAGTGTAGAGCTGAAGAAATCTGTGGATATACCTCCTGGCTGTAGCTGTCATCTTGTGATTATAGGCAAAATAGAGCCTGAAAAGTGTATCATGTTCGGTAACCAGTGCACTCCTGAAAAACCATTCGGGCCCTGCATGGTGAGCAGCGAGGGTACATGTAATATCTACTACAGATATGGTAGCCATGCATGAGATGAGTCTGGCTCTGAGCCTTCTTGATAGTATAGAAAAGAGTCTTGAAGGAAAGAATGTTAAGAAACTCAGGGAGATTACAATTGAGGTGGGCTCACTTGCCATGGTAAATACTGAGCAGTTGAGCTTCTGCTTTTCCATTGTTGCAAAGGGTGAGATTTTCAGTGATATGAAGCTTAACATTCAGAAAAAAAAGGCTGTCTTCAGATGTATTTCCTGCCTGAAAGAAGTTTCTTCGGAAGAGCTTTTGAGCAACTGCAGCTTCTGTGGCAGTAGCATGGAGTTTATATCTGGAGATGAACTTATTCTTAAAAGAATAAAAGCGGAGGTAGAAGATGCATAGAGTTAGTGATATTTCTGTTGAAGCAGATATAATTCAGGCCAATAAGGCTATAGCTGAGAGAAACAGGAAAATTCTTGAGGATAACAATGTTGTGGGGTTTGATATTTCAGGGGCCATAGGCTCTGGAAAGAGTTCTCTTATCGAGGAGGCAGTTAAAGCCCTTGATTTGAGAACTGGTGTTGTTGCCGGTGATGTTCTTGCAAAATTTGATGCTGAGCGCTTTGAGAAACTTGGGGTTCCCACTGTGCCTCTGAATACAGGGAAGGAGTGTCATCTTGATGCCCATATTGTGAGTCATGCCCTGGAGGAGCTTCCTCTTGATAGTCTTGATGTGGTCTTCTTTGAGAATGTTGGCAATCTTATCTGTCCAACTGACTTTGACATTGGAGCGCATAGAAGAATAGTTGTTGTGAGTGTCACCGAGGGCGATGATATTGTTGAGAAGCATCCAATGATATTTCTCAAGTCCCAGCTTGCTGTTATCAACAAGATAGATATAGCAGAGTTTGTTGAAGCATCGGCAGAGAAGATGGCAGAGGATGCAAAGAGAATAAATCCACATATTGATGTGCTTCTGACATCTGTAAGGAAAAGAGTTAATATTGACGCATGGATTGAATATTTAATTAAAACTGCAAAAGAGATTTAGATTCATTTAAGTGAGCGTGAAAACCTCTTTTAAGAGGTAGGTGAAATGGATAAAATCTTTAGAAAGGAGATACAGTGAATGATGAATATATTCTTTACAATGTTATTATATTAAGTTAGTTCTATAAGGGGTATTGATATTTTGGATGGAGGTAAAGAGGTATGAAGGGTGGAAGTCTAAAATTTACAGGACCTGTTGGTAAATTCCCAAAGCAGGATGAGGATTTAAGAACCCGCATAAATAATCTTCCCAAAGGTGCAAGCATGAAGGATTTTATTAATGAAATTGATGACTGGGAGAGTCTTGCTATAACTAAATATAAGGAGATTGAACAGAAAGCAAAATCCTATGTGCTTGATATTTAATTTTTTAGGGTGAAATCTTGGATAAATTATTGACGGTTGATTAAGATGAGTGATATGAGTGTTCATGGGGAATACAGCTATAGAGAAGTCCTAGATTTTTATTTTGATGACATCTTTAATGCTATTCTCTCTTTTCAGAAGCCACTGGTATCGTCCTATGAATTTTTGAGGAAGAAACATATAGCATATAAATTCAAAAAACTTATTGAGCTCAAGAATTTGTCTGAGAGTGAGAAAGAGAAGCTGATTTCTGATTTTCTGGATTGCCTGCCAGAAAGAGCTTCGCTAATGGCCTATTCTGAGTCATACGGTAGGATTATTGAGGTTTTTTCCACTCATCTGGGAGATGCTGCCGGACTGTTGGAGGAGATAAATAGTGTGCTTACTCCCCGGGAACAGGAGAAGATTATTAAAATCCAAATGCAGAAGAATGAAGGCAATATAACCTCTGTGAGGAAGAGTCTTTCTGAGGTGATTCTTGAAGCCGAAGGCCCGGAGAAGGTTATTCTTATAGATCAGGCCCTTGCTCTGGCTGAAAAGCTTATTGAAGAGTCGCTGAAGGAAAAGGATGAATCTAAAAGGTTGAACTACTTCCTTCATCTTCTGATTCTGCTTCTAAGGATAGAGGGAGTTAAGAGGGGGGTAACAGATTATGAGGTGCTCTATGAGGATATAGCTATTATCTCAGGAGAGCTTAAAACCAGGCTTTCTGAGTTTCCAGAAGGTGCTGCTCTGGAGCTTATTGCAACAGGGTAAAAAAGAGATGGTAGTTGTAGTTTTTGACACAAATCTGATAATTGCTCTGATTAATCACCATGACAGACTTCATAGCACTGCAAGAGGGCTGGCAGATAAAGAAGATGTTTTTCTTTTAAATAATGTAAAGATGGAGGCAAGAAACGCTTTCTTGAGAAAATTTAATTCAGCTATGCTGGAAGTCTATAAAATTCTGAACAGTGCCAGAAAGGCGGAGGATGAGTTACAGTTTCAGGGGATTGTTGTGGAGGGTTTTCAGGATTTGATAAAAAAACGACAAGAGTATAAATCTTTTTACGAGTATATTTACACTGAAATCCAGAATATTGGAATTACAATGGAGAGTGTCACTATTATACCTAAGATTCTGAATGAAAAGGCAATTGAACTCGTGAGTAATATACTCTCTCCTAAAAAATAAAAGATATAAGCCAGAATACTGAGCTGCACAAAAGAATTGTGAAGGAGATAAAGGGTGTGAATTTTAAGGATTTTATGGATTTCGAGATTTTTTGCGAGGCATGTTCTTTGAATATTGAAGAGGAGATAGTAATTTTTACCAATGATTCTGATTTTTATAGGAAAGCAAAAAAAGCTTTAAAAATTTTGAATTATCTGCCAGATTTTAAGGATAAAAAAATAAAAGTCGAGAAGGTTGAATGACCTTTTTTGTGAACTATTTCTTTCTGCCGCAGGGAACTTATTGTTTCACTGGGAAAACTTGCCCTTTACGACAGGCGAGTGGGAAAGCCCACGACTTTAGAGGCTGTCTGACAATTCAATATCAGTGGTTAAAACCTAAATTTGGCACTTTGCTCCGCTAACTTATTCGAAAAGTTAATTTGACAGAAGCCGGAAATATGTGTTTTTAACCCCAGATTTATCACGTGATTGACTTCTTTTCTGCAATAACAAAAGCATGTTCCTTTTCATAGGGGCTTAGCCTGATATCCTGTAAAACGTTGAATCCAGCTTTTCTTAACTTTTTTATCTCTCTGACAAAGATTTTCTCGGAATCCACGAGTGTATCTATACTCGCAGCCTTGATGGTAAGCATGACATAGCCGTTATCCCTGAGGAGAAACTCGGAATTCCTTATAAGAATTTCTGTCTGGTTGGGTTGTGCTATATCCTGGTATATAATATCCACCTTTTCAAGAAGATGAAGATAATCCTGTGGCTGTGAAGCATCGCCAAGCACAGGAACCATATTACTTCTGAAGGTACACACCTCAAGAAGCTTCCTGAGAGCGTGCGGGGATATTTCAATGCAGTAGATTATACCTTTAACTGCAATGTCACTTATATGTGAGGCTGTGGTACCCTGTGCAGCACCCAGATAGAGTACCTTCGAGCTTTTGTTGAGTGGCATATACTTCAACCCTTTATAAATAGCGGCTGCCAGCTTGCTTCTTCTTGGATTCCACATTCTAAATTCCTTTTCATCCAGGGTTACAAGCTTCTCGCCATAAACTCTTCTGCCAGGGGTTAAATTCAGAGTTGCTATCCCACCTTTTACCTCTGTGATACCCTTAAACTTCTTTTTCATAGACATTTGGGCAACGAAACCCCTTCTTTCAGTAGAACGGGGGAATTGTCCTTTTCTACCTTTTTTAAAATTGTATTCCTTTCCCATATTTTACCAGCTCCAATGGAACAAGCCTTCTTGATTTAGCGGGGGGTGATTGGCCTCTTCACTCCTCTTTTATTAACTTTTTTCAGTGACTCCAGAGCTTTAACCCTCTTCTCAAACTTCTCCTTCAGCTTATCGCCTATAAATTCGCCAGAAAAGGCATCAACTCTTGCAGCTATTGCCAGAACCGAAGCAAGGCTCCTTGCTATCTTTCCTCTCACCCACCATGGCGAGGATTTTAACTCAGGAAGCTGGAAGATTATACCGTGCTTTGGAGGTTTTGCATTTCTTTTAAGATGCCTGAAGAGTGCTTTTTCTGCACCAAGAAGTTGTATTCTGCTGGCAGGCATGAAGGCGAGATTTCTCAGGCCTCCTGCGAGAGACATAAGCCTTGCAGCAAGAACAGAGCCAACAAGATATGTGAGATTGGGAGCCACCTGATTTATTTCCCTATCAAGAAATTCTTCTACCTGCTTTTTCTGTTCATAGAGCTTTAATACACTATCGGCAAAGCCTTTTAGCATTTCCTCCTGCTCTTCGGTTATATCAATTCCCATGGAAATTTCAGTCTGACTGAAATTCTCCCTCCTTCCATATTTTACTATAAATCTTGCATACTTCTCATGTTCGTCAATCTTTGAAGACAGCTCTGGATAATGCATTGAATACCAGGAGCGCAGCCTTTCCGAGAGTAAATTCAGAGTCTCGCTAAGGTCATCCAGAGTTTTAACTGCCTCTATGACCATCTTATCTCTCTCGCTCAGTGCTTCCTTTGCTTTCTCTCTGGCAAGCGCAAAGCACACCTCTCTGAGCTTGAGATTGTAGCTCTCTCTTTCAACACCTATCTCTTTGAGGTAGTGGTCAGGATTCAGCCTTAAAAACTCACCTGCTTTATTCGGGATTTCATGGGCAAAACCTTCAATATCCACTTCAAAGATAATTTCCTCACCGAATTTTTCAATGAGTTCCCTTTCTTCCTCAAGGAGAGATTTTTCAGCAATTTTTGTTAACCTGTTACCTCTGAATGGTATAAAACCAAGAACTTCGCCTGTGTCGTTGAGAGCAAAAACTCCAAGCACATTCCTTGTGGAATATATTTTCATATACTATAATTCAGACATGATGGTTTTAAATTTACCGCCGAAGATTAAAACTTAATGAGGTTAGGCTTCTACCTAGAGGTATGGGTTTTCCTCATGTGTCTAATGAAATTATAAGAATAAGAAAGCTGGGTCTTGAGAAGGCTAAAGGTTTGAGAGGAGCCATAACCTGGCGGGAAAAGGATTATCTTAAAGGTGAAACTGTCGAAGCGGGGGTTATAATCCTGCCAACCAGGGGCTGTTCATGGGCTCATAAGGGTGGCTGCTCCATGTGCGGTTATGTTTATGATTCTCTCGACTCTTCTCAGGAAACTGTGCTTAAAAATTTCAGGGAAGCCTTTGGGAAATTAAATGGCGTGAGATATCTCAAGATTTTCAATTCTGGCAGCTTTTTTGATGAGGGGGAGATTTCCCGTGAGACAAGAGAAGAAATTCTTGCTGCTGTTGATTCTGCCGGGAGTATAGAGAGGCTTCAGGTGGAATCCAGACCCGAGTTTGTAACTGAATCTGCCCTGAAGCACTCCACAAAATTCAGTAAGGAGCTTGAAGTTGGCATAGGTCTTGAAACAGCCAGCGATAAAATAAGAGAGGTCTCAATTAATAAGGGTTTCACTTTTGAGGATTTTAAAATTGCTGTGGAGATATGCAAAAAATATGGGGTGAAGATTAAGGCCTATCTCCTGATTAAACCTCCATTTTTATCTGAGAAGCTTGCCATAGAGGATGCTATAGCTTCGGCTGAAGAAGCTGCCAGACTGGGTGTGGATAGAATTTCATTTAATCCAATGAATGTGCAGCGCTTCACACTTGTCGAGAGGTTATTCCTCAATAAGGAGTATTCTCCGCCATGGCTATGGAGTGTGGTGGAAATTCTGAAGAGGGTCAGGGAGACGGTTGATGTGCCTGTTATATGCAAACCCACTGCGGCTGGCAAAGCCAGAGGCGCAAGCAACTGCAGGCAGTGCAGTGACGATGTAGCCAGAGCAATTGAAATGTTTTCAGCCACCCAGCAGGTGAGCTATCTTAATAACCTTGATTGCAGTTGCAAAGAAGAGTGGAGATTAAAGCTTATGTATGAGGAGGTAATATTTTAATATTATGAGAATTAAAGGCAAGGTAGTTTTCTCAGGTATTGTAGATGGAGAACTGGTTGTTAGCAGGAAGGCTATAAGTTTTCTCGGAGGGGTTGACGTTGAAACGGGAGTTGTCAGGGAAAAAGGACATCCTCTGGAAGGGGTGAGCCTCAAAGGTAAGATTCTTCTTCTTCCCAGGGGTAAGGGTTCAACTGTTGGTAGTTATACGCTTTACCAGATGAAGAAAAATGGTGTTGCACCCTCTGGCATCTTTTCTGTTCAGGGTGATGAGACGGTGGTAAGTGGTGCAATAATTTCTGAAATTCCAATGCTCTATGACCCCAAGGGCGAGCTTCTAAATATACCCTGTGGAAAAAGAGCTATACTAAATGCAAAAGAAGGGTATCTTGAGGTGCAGGATTGATTACTCTCGAAGAGGGTTATAAAGGAGTTGCTAAAGGTTTTGCCATTTCTAACTATTCTGTGGGGGAGGATAGTCTTAGCTTCAGGGTTATTCCGAAGTACAGCCATGATGCCAGTTTCAACCTTGTGAAGGAGAGTTTCAGAGGAACAAAAGTGTATCCCTTCTACAGGAAGTCAGGCAGAGATTATTTTATTACTCTTGTCATTCACAAAGGTAGGGAATTCAGTCTTCCTGCCTACGCCCATATCCTTCTGATTATTGCAACTCTTATAACTGTAACTCTGGCAGGATATATACAGTGGGCAAAGGGAAATATAATTGAAAGTATTGTTTTTTCTATTTCGCTTATGACCATTCTCATGGGCCACGAGCTGGGCCACTACATACAGGCAAGAATAAGGAAGGTTAAGGCAACCCTGCCATTTTTTATTCCTGTACCACCCAATATATTCCCCTTTGGAACTATGGGTGCGGTTATAACCATGAGTGAACCTTTAACAGACAGAAGTACAATTCTGAGGGTTGGTATTGCCGGGCCAATAGTAGGCTTTTTGCTCTCTATTCCTGTTATTTACTACGGGCTTATGCACTCTACAATTGTACCCTCTGTGGTAGCATATAAGAAGAGTGAGATTATTTTTGTAATGCCTCTTGCAATGCAGCTAATCTCGATGCATATTTTTGGAAATATTGCTCATGGTATGAGTATTGAGCCCAATCCTCTTGCCATGGCAGGCTGGATTGGTTTGTTTGTGACTGCTTTGAATTTGATTCCTATTGGTCAGCTTGATGGAGGTCATGTTATCAGAGCACTTTTTCCAGAGAGATATACAACAATTTACCGGGGTGCCTTTATTCTACTTATAGTCCTTGGATTGTTTATATGGCCCGGGTGGCTATTCTGGGCTTTCATTGTGTATCTGCTCACAAGACTAAAACACCCCGGACCCCTCAATGATGTTTCTGGGCTGAGCAGAATGGAAAAGCTTCTTGGTATTGTTTATATCCTTCTTCTTGCCCTGAGCTTTGTACCTGTCCCCTTTCTGATGAGGTGATTATAGCAGCAGGTACCAGCAATAAGCTTGAGGCTGTTATCAAGCTTACTTATGGCAATGTTCTCTCTTTTACACGAGAAAATAAGGCAGGGCTTAAAGGAGTTGGGTTTCACTGAACCAACAGATATTCAGACAGCGGCAATACCTGAAATACTCAAGGGCGGGCATGCTCTTCTGATTGCTCCCACAGGTATAGGCAAGACAGAGGCAGCTCTGCTGCCCATATTCAGCAGGTTTCTCGAGGCTGAGAAAAAGAAAGGTGTTACCATACTTTATATCACCCCACTACGGGCTCTCAATAGAGATTTAATGCAGCGCCTTGAGTGGTGGGGTGAGAAACTGGGGATAAGGATTGCTGTGCGCCACGGCGACACAAAACAGAGCGAGAGGAGGAAGCAGACTTTAAAGCCGCCTGACATGTTTATAACAACCCCCGAAACTCTTCAGGCTCTCCTCACAGGCAAGGTGTTGAGAAGGCATCTGAAAGATGTCGAGTATGTTGTGGTTGATGAGATTCATGAGCTGGCCGAGAGTAAGCGTGGAGCCCAGCTTTCAACAGCTCTGGAAAGGCTTTATGCCATTACAAACAGGGAGTTCCAGAGGATAGGGATAAGTGCAACTATTGGCAACCCTGAAGAAATTGCAAATTTTCTTGTATGGCATAAGAAAGTGAATATAATAAAAACAACCAATCCCAAGGCTATGAAAATTCAGGTTGAGTATCCAGAGCCAAAGAGGGAAGACAGGTATATCTCTGGTAAAATTCTCTCCAGCATATCAGTAGCCTCGAGAGTGAGAAGAATAGTTGAACTGGTTAAAGCTCACAATCGGGTTTTGATTTTTGTTAATACAAGGGAAACTGCAGAGGCTATTGCTTCAAGATTCAAAATTCTTGAAGAGCCTATTGGCATACACCATTCTTCTCTGTCCCAGGAGGTAAGAGTTGATACTGAGGATGAATTCAAAATGGGGAAGCTCAAGGCTTTAATAGCCACTTCCTCGCTGGAGCTGGGAATAGATATCGGGAGCGTGGACCTTGTAATCCAGTATAAGAGTCCCAGACAGGTTCTGAGGCTTGTGCAGCGGGTAGGCAGAGCGGGACATTCTCATAAAAAGGAAAGTAAGGGTGTTGTAATTGCGACTGACAGCGATGATACTCTTGAAAGTCTGGTTATTACATGTAGGAGTCTTGATGGGAAGGTGGAGAGCGTTGAACCCTGGGAGAAGCCTTTTGATGTTCTTGCTCATCAGCTTGTAGGCCTGGCATTTGAGTACAGGAAGGTTAAGAAGGAACATGCTTTACTCCTTTTCAGGAGGAGCTATCCCTTCAGGGAGCTGGAGGAAGAGGAGCTTGATGAGACTCTCAGGCTTCTTTCCCAGCTTCGTATTCTCTGGGTAGAAGATGAGTACTTTGGAAGGACGAGGCGTTCTCTGGAATATTATTATGGAAATCTTTCTACCATACCGGACGAAAGAAAATTTTTTGTCAGAAACTTTGCAACAGGAACGATGGTCGGAGTGCTGCATGAGCGTTTTGTTGCCAGCTATGCAGAACCCGGGTCAAAGATTATTTTTAAAGGCTCTCCCTGGCGTGTGCTCAGTATTACCGAGGATGAAATCACAGTTGAACCTCTGGACAGGGTTGAGGGCTCTGTACCAAGCTGGGTTGGTGAGGAGATACCGGTGCCTTTCGAGATTGCTCAGGATGTGGCAAAGCTAATGGAGAGTGTTCTCGAAGAGGATATCAAAGCTCTTGATTCTTTTCCATGCACAGAATATACTAAAAGACAGGCAGTATCAAAAATAAGATACCATAAAAGAAAGGGGATTCCTGTTGCCATAAAAAACAGGCTTTTGCTGGAGCGGTTTAACAGTTTTGCTGTAATACATGCTCCCTTCGGACACAGGGTTAATCAGACTCTCGGAAGAGTATATTCCATGGTGCTCACATCATTGCTGGGTAGCAATATAACCTTCAGGGGAGATGCTTACAGGATAATCCTTCAGGCACCTTTCAATTTCAAAATGGATACCCTTGAGCAACTCTTCAGAATATCCCCTGATTTTGTTCACCCCCTTCTGATATCAAATCTAAGGAGGACATCTCTCTTCAGATGGAAGTTTTCTCAGGTGGCAAAGCGCTTTGGCGTTATCTCTAAAGAGTTTTCATACGCAAATATAAGGAAAATGGACAGGGTGATAAATGCTTATAGGGATACGGTTGTATATAATGAAACTCTGAAGGAGATATTCAGGGACAATCTCAATGTGAAGAAGGCTGAAGAGGTCATAAAAAAGATAGTACTCGGGGAGATTGAAGTTGAGTTAATTTCTCTTAAGGGGCCCTCGCCTATAGCTGAACTTGGCTTTAGAAATTATGGTGAGGTTGTTGTGCCCGAGAAGGCTGAAAGGCTAATAGCAAAAGCAGTGAAGAAGAGGATTTCTGATAGAAGAGTTGAGCTTTTCTGCCTGTACTGTGGGAAGTGGCATGAGAGCTTCATGATGAAGAATATAATGGAAGATATAAAGTGTGGAAAATGCTCTGCAAGAATGCTGGCTGTGCTCAAGGGTAGAGATAACAGGGAACTCATAAAACTCTACAGGAGATTCAAGAGAGGTGAGGAGCTTTCACAGGAGGAAAAAAGAAGGGTTAAGAGTATGCAGACTTCTGCAAGTCTTTTCCTTTCATATGGTAAAAAAGCTGTAGTTGCTCAGGCAGGCATTGGCATTGGGCCGGAGGTGGCAAAGAGGGTTCTGTCAAGAGCCAGGATAGGAGATGAGGATTCTCTCTACAGGGAGATTGTTAAGGAGGAGAGGAATTATGCCAGAACCAGAGTTTTCTGGGATTAGATGTGCTGCCCTGTAATACTTTATCAATCAACTTTTAATGTTAATTCCTATGTATTATATATGGTCAGGGTAAGGTTATTTGCATGGTTCAGGGAGAAGGCAAAAAGGGATACAATTGTGCTAAGCCCGGGCAGATATACAACTGTCGGTGATGTGCTCGAGCAGATAAAAAATGAGATACCTGAGCTTGGGGATGCTCTCAGAGAGAAAAACTATTTTGTTGCTGTAAACCATGAAGTTGCTGAAAAAAACACAGAGGTTAAGGATAGCGATGAAATTGCTATTTTCCCTCCTGTTTCTGGCGGGTGAGAGGAAAATTTCTATCGATTATCCTCTGGAGAATTGCCCTTGTTGAGCTCAGTTCACAGGCTTTGAATTCCTTTATTCTTACAGCTTTCAGTTTCATCCCACGCCTATCACCCTCCATCTCAATCTCTTTTTCAACATGATATTGATTAGGCCCTAAGGCCACAATATCTGGCCGTATCTCTTCAAGGATATCAAATATGTTATTACTCCTCCCGATAAGTGCTAAATCAACAGGTTTCAGAGCTTTAACCAGCTCCACTCTCTGTTTGCTGGGTACTATTGGTATCCTCTTTCTGTTTTTAACGGTAGAATCCCTTGCCACAACCACAACAAGAATATCACCAAGCTCTCCTGCCTTTGAAAGAAAGAAAACATGACCGGGGTGAAGAATATCAAACACACCGCCTGCAAGTACAACCTTTATTCTCTTTCTCCCTTTTTCTGTAAGTTCAACCTTTTCACCCCTGACTCTTATGAATCCTTTAGTTTCAGCATCTTTGACCTCATCTATGCCATATTTCCTTATAATTTCCTTGAGTTCTGCTTTTCCCTTTATCTGGCTGAGCCAGATTTCCTTTAAAAGCTCCTTCAAAGCAAATCCTCCAGCCTGGTCTGCCTTCCCTTTTTCTTCTCCTCTTCTATAAAGCTTAAGATTCTTCCAAGACGTCGCCTTATGTCTGTCTGCACCTCCCTGATACTCTTTGAAGCGTCTATTACATTAAATTGCTCTTTTTCTTCTGCAAGTTTCAGGTAGTTCTGCCGAACTCTGCGGAGAAACTCCTCCTTCTCATAACTCTCCTTTTCTCTGATATTTCTGAAGGAGTTGAGGGAGCTCATTCTCTTTATTGCCTCTTCTGGCTCAATATCAAGATAAAAGACAATATCAGCCTCGGGGACAAAGGAATTTATCTCTTCAAGCCAGTCTATGTTTATGCCAAGAGCTCCCTGATATGCCAGAGAGGAATAGAAGTAGCGCTCTGTTATTACCATATTACCTGAATGAAGCTTTGAAAGAATATCTTTGATGTGAAGGCTCCTGTCGGCTGCAAAGAGAAGAGCTAT
>VAOY01016867.1_pt1 | contig 18976 bp, 2 predicted proteins | sample 3393881 | NCBI WGS metagenome assembly VAOY01 (sample SAMN08290430, study PRJNA428436) | hydrothermal vent metagenome | isolation source: Deep-sea hydrothermal vent chimney | place: Indian Ocean: Southwest Indian Ridge
GCGTAAATCTGCGGCTGAAAAATTAACTCTTATCCTCATCCGGTCTCTAAAGTCCAGATACGTCCATAGTTGCCGGGGAGAGTCAGCCACGAATCTCAGAGCCGGTTGCCATCGCTTGCCGATATCTATGGTAAAAATAGCCCAAACTCAATGATACCGGGTGATGTTTCTCCGGCACCAAGTTTATTCAATGGCAAAAGTTTCATGTTATGCCCCTTTCCTCTGCACGTGGTCCACACTCTTTCAAGGTTCCTGAGAATACCTTAACTGTTCGTTGGTTTCCACTTTTGAAAACCGTGCATCCACCAACCAGGATTGTACCTGCCTTACACAACTATGAAAACCTGGTTTCGCATACTTTCTGCAAATAAATAGTCAGGCTTTCTTGTTAAGCTTGTGAAACTTATAGAAGTGACTACCTACTTCTGTTATGTTTGTTTTGTCACATTTCAAGGGCTGAACTTCCCCAGTTACTGTCTTCTTTACATGCAAATACCTAAAAACTATATTTTACCAACATCATCAAATCTTCAAGATCATTTAATTGTGCAGAAGCAACCTCTAATTTAAATGATGTATTCAAATCAATATTCGCATTATTTCCCCAGCAGAGCTTCCATTCATCTATTCTGGCAAGATTAGTCGCGTTCCCATCAACACTTATTGAAAAAGTTGCTGGATTATTTTTAACCTTAGCTACGAACATCACATTTTCTATTTCAGCATCAATGGTTTGAGCCATATAAGGCAATCTGGATTTATCAATCTTCAAATCAACGGAACCATTTTGTTTAAGTAAATGCCATTCATTGGGGAGGTCATGTTTCATGTTCAGGGCAACATGTAATCCTGTCGGGCCAAGTTGCTGTTTAATAGCATCCAACCTATCTTTTAATGAAGTTACTGATAGACTGTTTAGACTTGAACCACCTTCTCTCGCTGTATATTTCACATGAACAATAACATCTGAAATAGTATTGTAATCAAACTGGCGCACTTCTTTTGGAAGCTCCAATCTCCAGCTGCTTATTGCCCCGCAGCCCTCAAAAGGCAGATAGCGTTCATCTCTGAAATTCAATTCAAACATGCCGCTGTCGTTTTGGGCATTGCTGGCAGCAATAGATTGAATAGCTCCAACATTGTAAACAAAACGCTCATCATTGCCGGGCTGTTCGGTATATCCTGTATCAGGATTTGTGTTTTTTCTATACCTGTTATTAACCAGAGAGAGTTTGGCGCTCACCGATGTATAAGGCCCGGCTATACAGGGCAGACTTATGCTTACGGATTTTATCCTTCTGAAGTATTGCCCGGGATGGTCCATATCATACAAAACCTCCGGCACTTCAAAATCGCATACCCCTGTTGCTCTCAGTTTTACCAATGCCAACGGATCTAACATGGAAAGAGAAATATGTTTAGTAATCTCATATTCCCGTTTGTTCTTATCCAGATAGCTCGTTTCCATTCGCTTGATGTCGTGGATGAGATGGTCTGCACTCTGCAAGCCTTTCTTCATGCTGTCCCAGTAGCCGTAAGCGATGAAAGAATCATCATTCCCCAATTCAAAACGATAGCAACGTTCTGCTTTTTTCGCAAAATCGTGCGCTAATTGATAGGCTCTGAAATACACCGAACTTATTTGGCCGATCATCCAGTCGTACAATTCTTTATTACTGAACTTTGTACGCATAAACTCATCTGTTTTTTTGGCATTTTCAATTTGCAGTTCATGATTTTTCAAATCGGTTTCGGCAATTTCTTTGCGTATTTCAGCAGCAACTATTTGCTTCTCAATTTGTGCCAGTTCTTTCTTTGCCAGGCGTTCCTGAAGTTTCCAGTCATCATAACGCCGGTCATATCCAGCGAGTATTGAAGCGCGTGAAGATTCATTGGAAGCAAGCATGCCCAAAAAAGATAAAATATCACTTGCAGCATTTGTAGCTTGACCAATATTTAATCCTCCAATTTTAAATTTTGTTACCGGAGAACCTCCAAATCCAGAAGCACCTAAGTCAATATCCGGTAATAATGAAATTATCGAGGCTGCAAGTTTTACACCTTGTGCTGCTGTTTGAAAATCATGAGATTCGTTTAATTTATCTAAACTTAATTGTTCATTACTATTGATTTTTTCAATGTTAGAATAATAGTTGTCCCTTTCTTCCGTAACTGCTTTCGTTCTTTTCAGAATTTCAATCTGCTCCCCGGCTTCTCTAATCTGTAACAGTTTCATATCCTTCACAGCATTCAGCACTTTCAATTCCAGTTCACTGCGCAACAAGGACATGGCTTCGGCATCTTTCTTTTCCAATGTCTGCAATAGTGAATTACCCAGCCCCCTGACTTCCTGTGCCAATTCAGTAGCTTTTTGAGATAATACACTGAAACGATAATAAGGCGTAGGGGCATTTATGCCTGCCAGTATGGATGAAATGTCAAGCCCTGCCGCCGCTGCCCGCACCAGCATGCCCGGATCAATCGGCGGTGCAAATAAAGCTAAACTGCGTTCAACACCATCAATGTTTTGGCAATGGCGGATTTTAAATAACCTGTCAGCTATGCGGTCCCAGTACTCCAGCATTTTGTCATTTTGTGGAATACAGAAATAAAGAATGGATAAAGTAACAGGTGGAGGTGGTAATTCCGCTCCACCTTCGGGCAGCGCTGATAAGTCAGGTAAAATATTTTCCAGATCAATCAATGCATTGCCGAATGAATCCAGCCTGGCTTCCACCTGGTTATAGGTTTCATGTGGAGCTTTTACGGCAGGTGGAATTATCCGTGGCTTAGGCCCCAATAATTTATCAGCCAGAATATACATCTGTGTAGCCTGGACAACAGATTCCATCGTATCCTGGCGGAACAAATAATCACCCCATTCGGTAAGGTTGTCAATATATTTCATCAACAACGCTTTTTGATAAGCCACGGGTCTGAATCGGGCTACTACATGTGGTTTGAAAGGCCTGGTTCTCCACTGGTCAATGGCAAACTCCAATTCCTTTCTTTCAGGTGTAGCGGGACCAGCAATTTTGTACAACAGAGAATCAATTCGTTGATTGACATAGTCACTGTCATGGGTCAGGTAAAATGGTTTCGTTACCCAGTATTTTTGCGGTGTGGTTCCTTCCAATGCTCCTGTTGGATTAAACATATAATGGAACCATGTCATCGCTTCTTCAAAGCGTTGGTTTTTGGTCAATCGGGTTGCCAGCAAGAACGGGATATGAAAAAACAACTCCCAATTATAGGTGCTGTAACTACCATCGCTGGTGAAATCCAGATCCTCAACCGGATAGGACAAGTTCTCAACGCCGGCCTTATTGAAAATATATGTTTTGGGAACAATGGCAGTATTTGGAATGTAATACTTTTCAAAATCGAACCTGGTTATCTGTAGCTGGGGTTCCCTTTTCATCAATTCAGGGATGCCGTGTTTATACAGGGTTGTTCTGAGTGGACAGACCAGTGGATGGTACATATTTTTAAACTGCTCGCCATATTTTAATCCGCCGTATACTTTAACTTCGGCTAAGATTTTATGATATTCATTATCCGCCGTCAACTCCTCAAGCAATGCATTCATATCCGGGTTTTCAGCATATTTCGCTTTATATTTTTTGAGCAGGGCTGCTATATCTTCGATTAATTGCATAACATTCGAACCCGTTCTGCTTACAACAGTCATATCTCCTTTTCCCTGTTCTTTTTTATTTTCATAAAAGCCGGGAATAATCACATAGGCTTGGCTGCTGTCTTCCATGAAATACGGAAGCAAAGTGCCCAAAGGAAATTTTATTGAACGAACCGGATGATACTCTGCCATCCCGGTTTTTTTGTAATAATTGCCATAAACGGACATCATTATATATTGATAAAGTAATGCAACAACATCAATCGCTGTAAATTGATGAGGATAGGTTAATCTGAAGGTTCCGGGGGTCTTTCCTAAAATCTCGTAGAAATTGAAAAAGGAAATTCCATTTTTTACAGCAAGATCATCCGGTGGAATTACGCCCAATTCATTATAACGTTGCGATTTTAACAATGTATCTCTGAAATCAGGCAAAAAGTCCTGGAAGTATTGTTCTCCCTGGAAAGCCAGTTCAGGATAACCTTTACATCCTGCTATATTAAATACCCCGTTTATTTGATGCAATTCCTGACCGTGAGAAAGCCTTGTACTAAAAAGCCATACTTGCCGGCCCATTTCAAAATACATCAGGTTGTACTTATCTTTTTTTAGTGTTTCATCATTATTAGTAAAATCTAATGGTGTAATAATTGCATCCTTCGAGATCTTCTTAGGCTGCCATTTTTTATCGGCAAATTCACTAATTGCAAGCTGGATTTTCAGTTTGCGTTCGGGTTTGTCATTATCAACCAGAGTACCGGGGGTGCTGTCAGGGACAGTGGACTTCGGATTAGGATCAGGCTCCTCACTAAATACAGGCCAGGCCAGGCAGAGGCGATTGTTGCGGACAAAGGCTAACAGGTGGTCTCCCGCGATATCCAGTACCACTTTTTCCCAGGGTGTCCAGTATCGTTCCTGTTCAAATCTTCTGTAGTAATAAATGGCCGGGTCTCCGCCTTTGGTTCGTGCGAATACGTGCATGGTTTTAATATCCGACTGGTACCAGGTTGCCATCACTTCAAGGAATGCAATATTGTCTAATTTTTCAAGATACTTGATCAATGCTTCTTCTGCTGTGAATTCAGTGAGTTCGTTTTGAAGCAACTCATTTTCCAGTTCTGTAAACAGGAAGGTTTTGTCATCTCTTAGCTCAGCCTCAATCCAGTTTTCAGGATAGAGGAACACTTTGCGGTTGGCTTCCCATACGCGGTAATTTTTCATCCACTTCCATTGCTCCCAGCTTTTATCGTTGTCTATGTCGGCTGCAGCTTTGGGTTCCAGTCCCATCAAACAACGCTGCACAAAAAGCTGAATGGTTCCATGTGCCTGTACAATCCTGGAAGAAGGCATGCAGGCTTCCATTTCCACATCAACTAATAAATTATCATATAAACCATTTTCATTCTTCATTTCAGGATTCGTAGCCAGCAGATAAGCCACCAAAGCATCTCTTTTTTGAGCACGGATAGTATCCATGATTTCCTTGAGTGTGCTCAACCAGGTATCTTCGTCATATCGTGCTTTCAGTGCAGTACGCAGAAGATTTGTATCGGCACTTGTTAATACCGGTTTGATATATTCCCTGACCTGGGCAACGGTTGAACCTAACTTTCTTAAATGTTCGGCACAATCGCTTATGGATTTCCATGTTTTTACATCTCTATACTTGCCAAGGTCAAATACCGGGAATAAATGGGCGTCAACGGCATCCACATCTTCTTTGTTGTATCCGGTCAATAATGAAAATACCTCCAGGAATTGAAGCCGGGTAGCGCTGCCAGCGGGTAAGAGCATTTCTGCAATGGTGAAGAAAGTGATGGGCTGCCCTGCATCTGCCGGGTTGGGCACAGGGGTCAATTGTCTTGACAAGTCAATCATTTCTGCAAAAGCAGCATATTTATCATAATCAACCGCTGCCTGCCCTGCTTCATACGGAATGTCATCCCACATAAGCCATCCCAATGCCGTATTATTTTTAAAGAACCACTCTATATCCTGATTCGCTAATTTGAAAGAGTTTAGCAAAGGAAGCAACTTATGCAGCAGCCGGACAGCACGATACTGATCAGCAAAAGCAGCGCTGGTAATAACCGGCAAAACAGGAATTGTATGTGTAATATCCACATCAATAAGGGTATCTGAAAACAGGATATCCGATAAGAGGCTGGTACCTGGAGAAGGCTGTTTTAATATGGCATATTTCAAAGCAATCTTCACCAGCTCCGGATTTGCCTTAAAAGTTTTGGTAAGTGTTTGTTCAAGAATGGACTGTTTGCCGACTTGAAGCTGATAAGCGGCTATGGAGTCTAAGAAAGCTTTAACAAGGTCTTTACGTTTTACTTCATAATTATCATTGGCTAAATTCAACACAGGTAAAGTAATTGCTAATTGAGCTTCTGTTGCTGCTACTTGAGCCTGTGCAGCTGTTGTTTCGGCAGGCGTAGTTGCTGCCGACAAAGCATCCTGAGCATTTCTATATGCAAGTAATGCGGCTTCATGATCCAAAATAGCTTGAGCCATGGTTACAGAGATAATTTTTAATTCATCTATAGCAGATTTAATAGAGTTAGTGACGAATAGTAGACTTAATCTGTTATCAACAAATCTTTTTTCGTTGCCTAACTTAATATAATCTATTAGGGAATTTACTTCAGTCGGAGTAACTCCGACTAATCCTGACAATAGGCTTCTTAAGGTATTAATTTTTTGAGTTTCCGATAAAACAGAAAGATCTAAGGTTGAGTCAATGGTTTGGCAAAGTAGATCAATAAGAGCATTCTTCTCTGAGCTATAATCTGGCCCTGGAGCTGCCTCTAATGCATCAACACTGTTATTTATAGCAGCAATCTGAACTGCCGTGAATATTGTGTTAAGCTTATTGTTTATCACTCTCTTAGCATCATTTAGCAGAGTCCAATCGTTATCAACAAACCTAATAAATATTTTTACATCTTCTTCACTAATGCCGCTCAGCTTAGATAAAGCAATCTGCAATGTTTCTTCCTGCTCGTCGGCAGATAAATTGACATCAAAAGGAGACTTGTTTGCGTTAAAATTACTCTGGTAATCCTTTTGTAATTTCTCCAGTATTTGGGTAATCTTATCATCTTTGATTTCCAGGTCAGCAAGATTGGCCGCTTCATGCCGGAGCATGAATTTTACATCCGCTATTTTTAGAGGAGATTTTTCAGACTCAGCAACTGCTTCTACAAACTCCAATGTCTTTTCTGGCGAATCGGATATGTTCAGTCCGGTGAGTTCGGTAAGTATTAAGAAATCATCTGTCTTAAGCTTCAGTTTCTTTATCAATCTTGATGCGGCAAACAGGTAGCTTAGATTGGTGAATTTGTTTGGATTGTTAACACCAAATGTAGGTGAGCCATAGGTTGTAATGTTTCCTGCAAGTGCTATTTTATCAAAATCCTGTTCTGATAATTGCAGACAAACCGATAAGCTATTTTTGACATCATTTAGCAATTCCGAACCGGTTTTTTCTTCAGGTAACAGCAGCAGGTCATCAATAAACCCATTTTTTGCTTTGTTTAAGAATACCTGATGATATAGAGGTTTTGGAGCATCATCTTTCAATGTTTGGTGTGGAATATCACCATAAAAGCATATCAACTCTTCTATTTTAATGCTTGTTTCTTCGGAAAGCCTTGCTAAGTCTGCTGCTTTGATTAAGCATGTATCATTGAGTTGCCCATTGCCAAGGTTAGCTTGTGAAATGATTTCATTCAATACCTCCAATTTCCAGCCCGTTTTCTTTTGCAGCATCAAAAAACGATGAATTCGATCTAATGCCGCATAGTTCAGATTGGCAATATCTTTTTTTGTTGTATCACACGAAATAATCGGTTTATCTACTGTAGGGTCATCATAATGATGTTCTATGAAGATATTTCCAGCAGGATCAATAAATTTTAAAGAAAGCAATAAATCCAGTTCTTTATAAGTCAATCCTGTTTTCGTAAGGAAGTGATCAACCACCTTCATGTAATCTACCACATTCCCAGAAACAACAGGCGTGCCCCACTGAGCCGGAGCATTCCAATATAATTGCTGGTCAACTAGGCTGGCCTTAGGTGTAACAATCAATTTCCTTTCCGCATTCGTCAATCCCAACTTCTCCGCAGCGATTGCCTCATCAGCAGGATTTCCTGCTGATTGAAAATCTTCCATTAATTCAGCTCTGGATATATCAAAACGTGAGAAATAGGCTTTAGCTTCGGTATGGTTTAAATCGAAAGGAAGTTTGAAAGCGTAAGCATTATTCCGCAAAGCATCATAAGCTTTGGTATTCACATACTCAGGCGCTGCGGCTAATTCTTCAGCAGAAGAAAGGGTTTGCCGCAACCGGAATACTTTATAATTATTTCCTCCGGTGCTGATGATTTTGCATACGGCCTTTTTATCGCGCAAATAATGCGGAAGGGTTGCAGATGAAGCTGTTGTCTCTGTTTCAAAAATCTGTGCTTGATCGGTTACAGGCATACCCGCAGCTACCAGGGCAGTAAGCAGAGAATTGGATATTTTACCTTTTAACGGATCAGCTCCATCCGAAAGATTTCCGGTGTAATCTATACCGGCATCTGGGGCAACTGCTTCTTCCAGTAATTCACACACCAGGTCAATGTAGGGAACGGGGGTGTTGGCGTTTTCGCATCCCAAATCAATTTCGCCTAAATCGGGCCTTCGTTCAAACAATACATCTTTGGCAAGATTGGTGGTTACATGAGGGGTAACGGTAAGGTCTGTTACGCTGCGCTTATCCAAAAACTGTAATATCTCAACAAGATAAGCTGCCGGGCTATAGACTGAACGGCAATGCTCGCAGGCACAGGTATCTGTAAGTTTGAAGAGTGATTTCAGGTTGGGGAAGTCTTTGCTTACCGCCTCCAATTTCAAGGCAAGGGATTTTATTTTTAAAGCAGGGACATCCATAGCGCGCATAGTATCCTGCAATTCGCCGACAATAAGCATGGCGGCTGTATTGGTTCTTTCTGCCCTTCTGAAAATGGCTTCGGCTTCTTTTGTTTCAATACCGGCTTTCGGAGCTATTTCTTTTACAAAGCGGGTTTCGCCTATAGCAGCGATGCTTTGTGCGGAATGTATATTCTGTTTTAGAAGGGCATTGGTCTTACCGTAGTGAGGAACTAATTTAAAAACGCGCTGTACGGATTTTAGTTCTTCCCGCATAGCTTCATTTTTCTTCGTAGCAAGTTTTTTCTTTTTCAGGAAAAGATCAATGTTGCTGTGCTGTAAATCGAAATCGTCGTGCCTGGTGAGAAACTCGGTGATTTCCTTGTGGTTTTTTAAAATAATGTTCTTCTTTTTTTCCCTTGCTAACTGGGCTGAAAACGCAATTGTCGGGAATTCTTTTTCCATTTTACGAACCAAAGAAGAGGCATGTAAATCAATCAGCTTTTTGTCCATTGGCTTACCAGCCAAATTTATTTTAGCAGCAGATTTTGTAAGCTCCTCTTTCCAGCCGGATTTGTTCAAGGCTGCCAGTTCTTTTACATCTTCAGGTTTTCTGATTTTTTGCGATTCTTTTACCTGGAATATGATTTCCTCATCAAAACCTAATAACTCACCCAATGCAATGGATGTTTTTGCTTCTTTTGCTTTTTCATCACTTTTGAAAAAAGAATCGTCGGTAACTTTTTTGAGAAAGACATTCAGGTTGTTTTTGTTTTCATTGAAGAGTTTGCCCATTTCGCTGATTTTATCTTCCAGCACAAAGCGGCTGATAAGGTTCAGTACTTTTCTTGGATGCTCATTTTTATAATATTCTTCCGCCTTCTTTCTGTATTGCTGCAATAGCTCCACATTTCGATTGCATTCTTTGGCTACTCTGGCAGAGACAATCATTTCTTTCACGGCAGTTTCCACATCACGCTGAATGGTTTTTGGGTCAGCTAATGCCGCATCATAGAGCAATGGCTGTATCTCTGTGTTGATATCAATCACCAACCTTGCATGAAATGACTTTATAAAGTCATTTTTCAGTAAAGTGTTTTTGCACAAGAGGGCATAGAAGAAATCTGCACCTATTTTTGACTGGGCTTGCAAGCGATGAGCCACTACTAAATATTCTATTTTTTCCGCCGGTACTTCAGCCTCTTTGGAGAGGAAAGTGATGTCTCTGTGTTCTTTGTTTTCCTGCAAGTCCGTAATGGCGACTTTATTGGCAAGGAAACCAACCTCTTTTAAGATATGGTCATACTCCACCACTTCAGGTTGTATAGCCTTATTGATGGTGATATTGATTTCTTCCCTTGGTGATGCATTAAATCTTACCGAATCCACGTCTGACGCGAAGAGCAGGGTTTTCTTTTCCCGGGTGAAAACCTTAATAGCAATATCCGCTTCTTTCTTGCCCCTGCCGCTTAACTGGCTGTGCAACCAGGTAATTTTGTATTTACCGTTTTTGTCGGTGATGCATTCGCCCAAAAGCTCTTCGCTGCGCATATCCCTATCGAATGCCTGAACGATGAGGTTTGACAAAGGGCGGTTTAGTTTGTCAACTACCCGTCCGAGAATGAGATTTGGTGTTTGTTTTTCTATTTGCTTTGCCATGGTATTCCTCCTTTATAACTTTTGAAATTTATAATGCATTCATTGTTTATTTGTCTCAGCCATCTGTCAAAGTCGAAAAACAAAAATTATTTTCTTCAACTCTCCAAATTTGTCGAATTCAAACCGGTTTTGTTGGGGTTCGTTCCTCACGCCAACCTACCGCTCTTTGATAATTCGGCATAAATAGCACATTTTCTATCCGTATAATTTTTACGTAGGGCAAATATATCAATACCATGCTACAAGGTGAACATGAAGCACCGCTACAACAATTCAAATACGCACAAATTTTACATGGAATGGTAGGCAATGGCTACCCTACTTGGCTAAGTAGAGTCTGTGTATAAACTGCTGTTATCTGTCATTCCCGCAAGTGAAGCGCGTCCGGAATCCTTCTTAAAGAACGATTCCGGACAAGCCGGAATGATACAAAAACGACAACTGTCCGACTTTATATACAGACTCTAGTTAGCTGTTGATTGCCATCCATGTACACTTGCCCAATTTTCCATCAAAGCTTCATTCGAAAGTGGCCCCACTTGAGCGGCAGCATATTCACCATAAGATGAATATGCTGCCGGGTCTGAACCAGGTTCAATAGTTACAGCATCTATGGTATAGCCTGTAGCGACTACTAAACCAGCAGCTTGGCCTACCTGTGGAGTTTGTAACAACACGGCTGCATAGTTTACACCAGGCGTTGTTAATCTTGGAGTAGTGACTTCAGCTGATCTCAATACTCCAGAGGCATATGTTGCACAATCAGTTGCACAGGCTGCATATGCACCTGCTGATCGTTGCTCTATCTGGCTTGCCATGTTTGCCGCTGCAGCCTCAGCTCTTGCTGAAGACACAGGAATTGTAGCTACCCGATATGCATCATCAACACTCGAAGCCGAAACCCTTTCAACTACTGCTTCTCCACCTTCAGTTACCAAATGCGACCATTGAGTTCCAGCACCCGTATTAACACCAACCATATTGTGGCCAACCTGCACCTCTCTACCAGCAACAGTTACCGCACCTGTATTAGGTTTGAAAGCCAAACTTACGGAAGGAATGTCATCTGCCAGACCTACTACATCATCTACACTTCCAACTACTGATACTCCCGTAGAACTTCCTCTCAATAATAAACTCGTTCCACCAGAGGCAGCAATACCTATTCCAGCATCTACGAGGTTTGCTGAGGATTTTTCAACACCAACATATTGTAGTCCTTCTGATAACATGGTATCAGTATCGTTACCACTCCATAACTGTCTAAGACCGGATTGAGCGGTATCTACTCCATGCACAACGGCAACTACACCAACAACAGTAGTTACTGGTTCTGGAGCAACTACACCTGCCGATCCTGCCACAATTTCAAGTCCACCGCCAACAACCTTAACAGCACCCAACGCTCTAGGGGCGCCTTCGTCCCACATTACAGTAGCGGTACTGCCAATAGTGCAGCTATCATCAGTAAAAATATTGCAGAATTCCCAATCGCCGTTTCCAGTGGTATCAATTAATTTTACTGGATTATTTTTCACATAGGAATACACGTTTATGCCACCTTGCAATGCAATCGGGTCCGCACTCAACCACCTCCCCAGCCAAGGCAAATAATACCTTGCACTATGGTATTCCATCCCTGTTTCCTCATCCCGCTCCATCCCCGTGTATCGATAGCGTTTAGCAGCAGATTTTATGGTTGCGTTTTTGGCTTGATAGGCTGTGGTGCCGAATGGATGGTATTCTTCGTAACTGATTACCTTTGCATCAGTGGTGCCGTCCAGTTCTAAACAGGCAGAACCAAGATGGTTATGTAGCTGATATCGTACCAGATGTTTTTCCGTTCCATCATCCACATCATTTCGGGTCTCAATCATCACGAAACGGTGCTGCTTATCCATCAGGCTCAGACTGATTCGTTCCAACCCGGCATCTGTGCCGCTGTATTTTTTATAGAGTTCATATCCTGCAATATAAATTCGTTCTTCTTTTTTACCAGGTATATTTCCTGCATCGGCCTGGGTTTCAGTAATTTTTCTGATTCGTTGCCCTTGCCCATCGTATTGATAGTAAGTGGTTTCCGGGGTACCACCATCAGTACGTCTCTGGCGTATGCTTTTTATCAGTTCTTCTTTAAAGTTCCAGTCCATGTCTTCCAGATGCGGCATGGCAGTCATAAAGCCATGCTGAGCATGGTGTGGATAGGTATAAGTTTCTAAGCCTACCTGGGTATTAATCAACCTGTTATTTGCAACCTGGTAGTTGTAGTTTCTTGTCCAGCTGTTACCGGCTGACTGGTGTCGCATTTGTAAAATATTTCCCACACCATCGTATTGGTATTGTTGTGTATAATTCCGCACAGCCATCGGATCGCCTGGATTCAAATGATGCATAAAAGCAGCATCGCTCCAATTGTCTTTGCTATCAAAAGAAAGTGGGGCATTGTTTTCCCTGCCGGTGGCTGCCGCCAGGCGATAGAGGGCATCGTAAGTGTATGATGAAACTCCCGTGATTTTTTGGTTGTCAAAAAATACTACCGGTATATTCTTATCTTCTATATGGGTGAGGTTCCCAATCGGGTCGAAGGTATAATACCAATCCTGCAAGGGAGCATTGTTCTTGCGTTTGGTTTCTAAACGCTTGAGCCGGAATGTCTCTTTATCGTAGTAAAATTTGGTAAAAACATCGTTGCCATAGATGATTTTATTGCGCTGTCCTTTTTCGTTATAGTCAATATCTTTAATGTAGGTAGTAGTAATGGCAGGATCGGCATGGGTTACGGTTTCCCCATTGAGTCGCCCCGCTTCATTGTAAGAAGGAGTAATAATACTTCCATCTGGCGCCGTTTGTTCCGTCATCCTGCCCAATGCATCTGTTTCTGTGATAAAAGTATATGAATGAGCTTCAAGGTCTGAGGTCAGGTTGGCATCTACCCAGTTGACCACGCTTTTGTAATTTTTAAATAATTTTCGGGTGGTTGATATAGGTTGTCCTTTGAAGTCGTATTCAGGTGTTTCTATTACTCCGCCGGTGTCGTAATGTTTTAAAACCTGCCCTCTGAGGTTTTTTAGTTCAGGATGGGCTTCTGTTTCACCGTAGAAAACTCTGTCAAACACATTGTTAAGCGGTACATCGCCATCGCCGCCTATTACTTTACTTTGCGTTGGTCGGTGCAGGATATCGTAAAAGTATTGAAACTCATGATTGCGTTCGTCCCAGGTGCGTAAGGGGTTTCCGAGAGCATTGATTAACAACCATCGTTGCCCGGCATCCATGCTGTTTTGATACACCTTATTGCCCAGCATATCGTATTTGTATTGCATTACAATATTACCTTTATAGCTGTTCTCCAGTATCTCTCTGGCATCTATCACTGAACGTAGATTCCCTTCAGTATCCAGATTTACCTTGGTGCGATAAAATTCATCTGCATCAGTAAGCAGGTTTTTATTATGTTCCACTGACAATACGGGTCTTCCCAAAGTGTCAAAATGCTGGGTATTGGGCGTATTGGCATGTTTGGCGGCTTTGTCGGCTGCTATCTTTTCTCTTCCAGGGTTTTTGCCATCTGCTGTCAATTCGGTATCTATCAGGCGGTTGGTGCGGTTATGATACCAGGAAGATTCCAATATCGTATCATTGGAGTCGTAGATGCTTTGCTTCCATGAATCAAATTCGGTTTTGGAAAAAGTATTGTCAGGCATTTCAGTTTTGATAAGCCGCCCCATAGCATCGTAATACATGATGGGTGTAACACCTGTTTCTACCAACTCTTTCAGGTCTTCGTATTGATGCGTTACCGAGAAGTAGGGTTCGTATTGTTTTACGGCATTGCCTTTGTTGTTCAGTACTGTTCTGCCGTTGCCTATCCAGCGAAGTTGTTTTGGAACGAGAGTGGAAGTGTCAATCTCAGAAATGGTATAGGTGTCATCAGGGTTGACTGTCACTTGTTTGGCAAGCCCGGGATCTGCCTGTACTTTTTTCATCACCACCTGTCCTAAGCCGTTGGAATATTCAAAATTAAGCTGAACAGGCGAATCATTGTTTTTCTGAAAATGCTCTTCCCTAACAATGGAGGCAACTACCACAGGTTTTCCAGAAGTATTATATGCATCAAAGTCATAGACAAATCTTGCTGTGGCATGCTGCAATAAATTCTTTCCATCTGTTAGCAATACATCAGAAGCCGGCGCATTGAAGAAATCATTGACCAGAGCAATTTCAGCAGGAGAAGAAAACTCATTCAATCCTGTGAGGTCATCAGCTTCATTGCCTTTGCCAGATACAGCCGTGGCCTTCACCAAACCCAGCTCATCCAGCAATACTTCTGAAAAATTGCCATTAGGATCTTTCATCCTTTTCGGTGAAAGGGTGCGGAAATTAAAAAGCTCGACCTTTGCCCTATTGCCTAATGCATCTTCTGTTTCTTCAGTAAAAAGGAAGTAGTTGCTGTAATACTTCACCTTCGTTTTAGCGCCATAGGGATCGGTATAAGAAATGGGCACATAGAAGCGGTTTTGAGCATCAGTGGCGGTTTCTAATCCTTCAATAAACTGAGTAGTTCCCGAACGAATCCACCAGTTGTCATCGCCTTTGCTGTGGGTGAATTTGCCTTCCAGCATCAGGGCTGCATTTACCTTTGCGCCAAAAAGATCGGCAATAAGGGCAGGCGTATAAGCCAATTGATAGCTTTCAAAAGGGAGTCCTTTTGATTCTAACTGATATAAAGCTAAAGCGCCGGTGAGGTCATTTTTGCAAAATGTGGTTCGTATATGCTCAATCAATCTTTTTTGGGAAGTTCCCGGTGCAGGATTGGTTTCTGTTTGATGATAGGGTACTTCATTGGCAGCAGATAAGATGTTCTCAAAATCACCAACTGTGTATAAAGGATTGGCTTTTGCCACACCTTTCAGTTCATAGGTTTTTACTTCTGAAGGCAGTCGCAGGCGGTATTCATTATCAGTATCTATGTCATTAGTGAATTTATTCTGTTCATAAGTAATCAGCGTTTTGTTCTGAGCTTCTTGTGTTTCTATGGATAAAGAAATATCCGCTGTTATTCTCGGGTAAACAACCGAGGCTGATTCTAATACATTTCCATATTCATCTAATTTGATATTCAGGGTATGGACAATGCGGGGGTCTTCTGTATTTCGTTCGTAGCTGTAAGTGATAGCTTCACTTTCTTTCACAACAAAAATGGCGTGTTTGTTTTGCCCTTTTGGTTGCAATAGTTCAATGATGTAATTGTGTGCAGCAACGGAATATGGAGTTAATTCCTTACGGCGTTGAACCGGAGTAGCGCCAACAAGCGGTGCATCATTTGCAAAGACTTCCGAACGCAGGTCCATGCCTTTGCAGGCCCGCAAGGCTTCCCGCCATTCCTGGGCGCTGAGGTGGTCCATGATGGATGCATCTAATCCCGGGGCAGCAATAAGCCGTGCATCGGGCAAAGGCGCTTCATGGTTCACTACCGGAAAGCCCTCTCGATTCATTTCTTCATACCAGTATTCATGTGCAAACTGGTTGAGTATTTTTTCTCTGCTTAAAAATGCTCCGGTATGAAACCAGCTTTTGGTAACTACAGGTTCCTGGTGCAGTTTCCGGTCAACAATATTGCCGGCATTGCCTTTTACCCAATGGTCAAAATGTTCGGCATCTGTTTGTTCCACCATGCCAAAACCCCTGAATTCTCTTTCGGCATGGTCGTAATAGCCGTGATGATATTTGTAAGAGCTGACGAAACGGTAAGCCGAAATTGTATCTCTCGTTTCGGTTTTTGAGATGCAATGGACAGGGAAATGCAGTTTGGTAACCCATGGTTTGCCTGCAAGCTTGTCTTCAATGTAAAATTTAGTGGAAGGGGTATATTCCAGCGAAACCTCTTTACCGAGATTGTTTTTGTAAGAAACCATGATATGCGGTTTCCTGCTGTTCATCAGGTCAATGTATTTCAAAGGAGCATGAGCATCTTTGGATAAATTGCTTGACCAAACAATACATGCCACACCATTGCCTAACAGATCGGTAACCGTGACTTCAGCCTGGCTGTGTATTTCAGGAAAGGCAACTATTTCAAAAGGCGTGGCGCTGAATGCGTTTCCGCTTAAATTCATCCAGCAGCTAAACTTGTTTTTCCCCAGATAAATGATGTCGGTAGCGCCGGAGCCGTCTATGTCCGCCAATTGCAAATAAGAGGGATTAAATGAATCGGGATGGTCAAAAACAGGGGCATGATCCATACCCACTTTTCTCCCGAATTTTCCGTAACCCAGATTAGGCCAGTAACATACTTCTCCGTTTCTGATCCTTACTATATCCGTTAAGCCGTCACCGGACATATCTGCCAGGAAAATGGTTTGTGCGGGGTCGGCAAATACAATATGCGGACCGGCTTCTTCATCAAAAGGTTTTACTGTTTTATGAGCAGTTTCAAATCCTTTTCTCCCTGCAGACTCATACCAGGTAAATACATGATCTTCTGTAATTAAGACATCCGGTCTGCCGTCCCCATTAAGATCAAGCATGCGGGCATTTGCATCTCCCATATTGATATTAGGTAGATTCTCAAAGGTTCGGAAAGCCTGCCACTCTTCTTCGTCGCTTAATTCGAAGTAACCCTTGGGTTCATTGTTAAGACTTACTATCTGTTTACATCCATCCGCATCCAGATCCATCAATTGCAACTGTGAGCCAAGGCCTGCAAAGGAGGGGTTGGGTGAAATTAATTTGGCCTGTTCAAACTTACCATCACTTAAATTGTGTTTATAAAACCAACCCTCACCTTGTTCGGTCAGAATGCCGGAAAGACCTTCGTTGAATAAATCAGTGAATTGATATTCAGATTCACTTAGACCTGCGGAGGCATGTACCAGGTCTTCGGAAGCGATTGTTTTTATATCCTTATTCCAATCATGCCTTTGATATTCAAACTCAATGGGTGGGAGATTTTTATGTGAATATGTTCCATCCGGCTTTTTGATATACCCAAATGCGGAAATGGATTTCAGGAAGGTAAAATCTTCTTCCATTGCAGTATCGTATTCAAAATTTAAAGATTTTACGAGAGCTGAACCTCCGGCTAATTCGCTGAAATAATGAAAAAGCAGGACCCTTTTACACAACCGGGTAGTCCGGATTTCAAAACCAGCTTTATATTCTGAAAAGGCATCTTTTCGGAAGGTCCAGGTATTTATTTTATCGTAAGGCGCATTTGTATTGTATTCACCATAGTCAAATATCGTTTGGAAAAAATAATCTGTTTCAGGAGGGAAGGGGGCGTTGAAAATTTTGTAAGGGGTTCTGTTGCCGTATAAAACCTTTTCTAAATATAAATTGGTGTAGGTGATGTTTCCGCCTTCAAAGCGGTTACGATTATGTATGAGTGAGTCATCAAAACCTGCGCTGTCCTCTTTCTTATAAATATATCGGGAGCAATTTCCTTTATCATCAAAGACAAATTCAGGCAGCCATTCAAATATTTTGCCTGCATCCTTCGGGTCGGAAATTCTTGATGTAACGCTCCAGCCAAAAAGCGTTGTTATGTTCTCTTTTGTAATTACCCGCCATTTAATCTCTTGTGATGCTTTGTCTGACCACCGCTCAATCCGGGCAAATAAACCTTCAATCCCGGGTTTATAGAATCGAACAGTAAACATGCCGTCTGCCGAATCTTTTTCTTTGATTATATAGTTCCCATCCGGATCTAAGCTGAAACTGCCATCCAGCTCTTTTCTGAATTCCGGAACGAGGTTTTCAGCCTCAGAAAAAAGGAAGGTATCAGAATCAGTTTCATCTAAATACTGTGGAAGTAATTTGTCGGTTTTACGTTTTATTGATGGCATACTCAACACCCACCCTAATCCAAAAACACCATTCCCGGCTCCGGAATTATAAGATAGACCCAATGCAGGTGAAGCACCCCGGGCAGAAGAGAAAGGAAGGGGTATGGAAAAAGAAGCTGTACCATTTACTGCATTTACCGAAAACTTTTCATCAATCCCTTTGATGGCTCCACCGCCCTTTGGTAAAGAAATTGAAGGAATCTCAATCGCGTTGGATTCTGTCTTGCCTCCATCTGGCTTAAGGAATTGGGAAGATGAGTTTTGGTTTTCTATTTCTTTGTTCATTTTATTCCTTGTTTATCTTGTCTGTCTGCTGGATGAAGTTGTTTAGGGTGGTCCTTTTATATCAATCGTGCTCCGCCATCAATGATCAAAGATGTTCCTGTTATGTGATTGCGCATCAGTTGTTGCACACAATTAGCTGCTGGACCTTATTCTCAAGTTCTCTGATATTTCCCGGCCATGGATAAGAGCTGAATATCTCCATTCTCTTACGCAGAGGAGGTATAAATATGGAAACGATATTCAACCTGTAGAAGAGGTCTTCCCTGAATGTTCCCTCTTTAACAAGTCCTGCAAGGTCCCTGTTTGTTGCAGCAATTATTCTAATATCGGCCTTTGGGGACTTGGAGTCTCCAAGGGGTTTATACTCGCTATCCTGCAACAAACGGAGGAACTTTACCTGGAGATAGGGACTGACCGCACCTATCTCGTCCAGGAACAGGGTACCGCCCTCGGCCTCCTTCACAAGTCCAGCCTGTTGAAGACGGGCATCCGTAAAAGCTCCCTTTGCATGGCCAAAGAGTTCGTTCTCAAAAAGGTTTTCCGGAATAGCACCGCAGTTCAGTGGGATAAACGGCTTACAGGCCCTGCTGCTTAGATAATGAACAGCCCTGGCTGCCAGTTCTTTTCC
>VAOY01013878.1_pt1 | contig 18830 bp, 14 predicted proteins | sample 3393881 | NCBI WGS metagenome assembly VAOY01 (sample SAMN08290430, study PRJNA428436) | hydrothermal vent metagenome | isolation source: Deep-sea hydrothermal vent chimney | place: Indian Ocean: Southwest Indian Ridge
GTAATTTTTGCCAGGATTCAGCAGAAAACTTTGCATGCTTTGGAATGTTGCCGACAACACTTTGCGATATATATCCTGAACGGCTTAAGGAAGCCGGTGACAGGGTAGAGCAAATATATAATCAATATGGGCATAATATAGTGTTAAATACTACGTGTGACTACAAAGAGGTAATTGACGACGTAGATATTGACGCGGATTTGCACATGCTGGGATTGTTGGCAAATGCAATTCGGACAAAATGTAAGCCCGAAGCTGGAATAGAAGATGCCTATATTGCCACTAAAATGGCCCATTATGCACATGAATCGATTAATACTGACAAAGTATACTCAATAGATATTTAATTTTAATTAAGGAGGAAATATTTAAAAAACAGAAAAACAAGCAAATCAGTTTGACAAGGAACTCGTAGGAGGATTAAAACAATAAGATATGACCTTAACTAAAGGAGATACAAAAATGAAAGCTCAAGATTCAAAAAAGCGTAACCCGTTGATTGTAAACGATTTCACACTCATTGAACTCCTCGTTGTGATCGCTATCATAGCAATCCTCGCCTCAATGCTATTGCCAGCGTTGAATAAAGCCAGAGCTAAAGCGCAGGCAATTTCATGTTTGAGTAATCTAAAACAGATTGGGCTGATAGCAGCTAACTATATAGATGACAGTGACGAGTATTTTTTTGCATATGCAGATGTTGCTAACTTAAGATGGCACAGGAAACTATATATTAATAACTACGGTTTAACTGATGAATTGGTAACCTGTCCCGGCTTCAACGGGGGAGCCGCTTGCAATGTGGCAATGAACGGCACCAGTGACACTCATTATGGGGTCAACTATATGTACGTTAACGGCTCTTATCGCGTCACTGGTGAATGGAACACTCCTGCGAAACTATCACAAATTAAACACCCCAGTGCAACTGTCCACATAGGTGATTCACAAAGCACCACCACCGCAAATGTGTATTCCGGAATGAAGGGGTATTATTTCATAAACGATAATGGTACCAATTCTAAACAGTTGCTTTCCGCAAGGCATAGCATGTCCGCGAGTGGGGGGACTGTCAATATACTATGGGTTGATAGTCATGCATCCGGGGTTAAAATCAATGGCAACGTAGGAAGCACTCTGTCCTACATACCTCAATTCGGAAAGACGACCGTCACCTCTCCAGAGAATCTGTGGGATCGCCTTTAATATTATTTTATTGCCAAGTTGTTAAGGATAAATCATGATAAAAACATTATCTGCCATAGTCTTTTGTTACTTTTTGCTGATGCTTTGCTCTTCGGTTAGAGCTGTTCCTAGTGCTGAAGTTACATTTAAATGTTTATTTGATCGTAATTTAAAAAACGAAGTCAATCAGTCTTCAAATAACACAACAGACCCTGATAAAAATATTGTATTTGTTCCCGGCAAAACAGATCAGGCTGTATGGGTAAAGAACCGGAAAGGATTGCACTTCCCAACTAAAGGAAACATTAGTTCAGCGCAGGGTACCATAGCTATGTGGGTTTCAAAACGAGGAGGCTCGGACAAACTTCGCAGTATGAATATTTTTTCTACCTCGACCGGTCATAAGCGTGGGAAGCTTTTCAATGCCATTGTTCTGTATATTGTCAAGCCCAGAAAGCTTGACACTTTTTATATCCGTACTCTTTTAAGCAATGGAAATTCTACAACCAGCGAAAGGTCAATATGTACTGCTCCATTTACCATGAAAAATGGAGTCTGGCATTATATTGTTATGTCCTGGAATCGCAGTGAAGTTCTACTATCCATCGATGGCAAAATCTTCGAGCGGCGCGGCAAAAAAAAAAATTACCGGTTTATGTGCCGGATAAACTTGCCGGGACTTTTACGTTGAATTCAGGCTTTGCTTTCGATGACCTTACTATCTATAGACGCAGTTTAAGCAAATCAGAAATCAAGCAATTATCCAACCGGGAGCAGGGTGCTGTGAAAAAGGGCTTAAAAACAGTTAAAAAAAATGTTTCTCCACTAACATTTAGTGTGCCGTTGACTCCTGAAAAAATAAAAATAGATGGTACAATAGATAAACAGGAATGGCAGACAGCTGCACAACTTACCGGTTTCCTTGACTATACACAATCTTATAGCGAAAATCAAACCACTATATGGGTATGTTATGACTTGGATAATCTTTATTTTGCAGTCAGATCCCGGCTTCCTAACGGCAACAGGCAAAATGCTACTGCATACATGGACCAGCAAATCCTGAAAGCGCATAGTCATAAGCGTGACAGTGCGGTATATAATGATGAAGCGTTTGAAATTTTTCTGAGCAACCGCAAAGATTATGCAGACAGCAGAAACAATATTATTCAGTTTGTAGGTAATTCCATTGGTACTATTTTTGATCGCCGTTTTAATGAACTTGGCTGGAATGGCGACTGGAAATTCAAAAATAAATTCAATATGAAACTGGGCACCTGGGATGCAGAAGTGGCTATCTCATTTAAATCGCTTAAACTCAAAGTTCCGTCTCCCGGCGAAAAATGGTATATGAACTTTGCCCGGGATTGGAAACAGCCGATGAAAAGCAATACCTCACTTAGCGGCAGCTACATGAAACGACTAGCGGTCGCAATATTTACTGGGCAGGCAGTGGCAATACAAAATAAGGGATTCGGTTCACCACTGTCAGGGAACCTGGATTTAACACTGAAAATCTTAAATTCAGATAAGAAAGCTGCAAATTACAAAACGTCCTTAGAGCTTTCCGCTTCAGGGCGGAAAGAATGTATTACAAAAAAATCTGTAGTTCAAAATACATGTAAGTTTCAGAAAAAGCTTTCTCATGTTGGAGAGTATGCTTTATCATGTACAATAAAAGACCGAAAAACAGACTCTGTGCAGTTTACTCAAACAATACCGTTCAACGTATCACTGCCAATCAGTTTACACCCATTTTACCTCTTCGGCAAAAAGAAAGTAGGCGTATTAATTGACTTAAGCAAGTTGCCGCTTGATCCCATTAATGATCTAAAATTTCTTGATGTTATTTTAACTCAGGGTGATAAGAAATTAAAACAGAGTGTAAAATCATTTTCAAAATTGAAATTTCCGCTTTACTTCAAACCTTGCAACGCCAAAGCGGGAAGTAAATTGCAAATAAGTGCTGTCACTGTTACCCGTAACGGAGAAAAATTTTCACAAACTTCTGATTTCACTATTCCTGAGATGCCGAAGTGGTATGGAAAATTTAAATTTGACAAAAATTATGTACCATATCCCTGGACTCCAGTGAAGTATGATTCCGGAACAATTTCAGTATGGAATCGGAAGTATATCTTCAGCAACCGTCCGATTCCTGATAAGATTATAGTTGCCGGGAAAAATATTTTAACTGCTCCAGTTAGTTTGAAATTAACTGCAGGTAAAAAAACTTTAATTTGGGACTCCAGTCCGGTCAAAGTAGTGGAACATACCCCTACAGCTATTGTTATACAAAAGAACGCCAAACTCGGTGATTTGGACATATGCGTAATTACCAGTATTGAATTTGACGGCATGATGAGAATCGATCTAAAATTATCTCCGCTTGACAAAAAAACCATCACTATTGATAAACTCTCATTATTGATCCCAGTGAAAAAAGAATATTCTTATCTATACCATAAAACGGGAACGTGGTCTGAAGCCTACTGGGGGAAAACAGAAAAGGCGGTAAACGATAAAGATATTTTTCGTAATTATTACTGGATGGGGAATGATGATATTGGTTTATGCTGGTTCACTGACAGAAAAACCGGTTGGAGCAATGATGGTAAACCTATGACCGGCATCAGAAAACAGGGCAATGCTTATGTTGGTTTTATGATACCAGTTGGTATAGCGAAAAAACTCAGTAAAGTTTGGAAACTCACTTTTGGTTTAGAAGCTACGCCCTCTCGTCCTCATGAATTCATCAAAGCATATACTACTGTAGTAAGAATGAATAGTGCAGATTTTAATTTAAAGTTACCATCATTTCCAGACACCCGGACAGCTGTAGCAGTTTTCCCAAAAGGAAATTCTAATTATCCTCCAATCAGTGGTATGGAAGAATACTACAAAAAGATGTTTGCGTCTATGCACAAAAACGGTCTCAGTCCGGTCCAATATCAATATATTGATTCTGGTACTGATATGCCGGTACATAAAATTATGTGGGGCGAGTGGGCAAGCACCATGCCAGCATCATATTACCAATGGTCGCGCGCTAAAACCATGAATACATGTATGCGATCTTCTCATCTAGATTATGTAATGAGCACGATAAACCTTATGAGTAAAGAATATGACATGGATGGTTTTTATTTTGATGGAGTAATAGGTCGCGATTGCGAACGTGCTGATGTTCATGGCTCTGATTGTCAGAAAGGTATTTGGCCAATTTTTATTTCTCGAGAACGCATTAAGCGGGCATTACAGATTATCAGGAGAAATAAAGGTAAAGATTCAATTGCATATTTGCATTGCTCATCAACCAATATCGCGCCGCTTGACGGTCTGGGAGATGTGCTTTTGAAAGGTGAAAATTACGGTACGCCAATTCCATATGAACGCCTGACTTACGATGTTATGCGCGCACAATTCGGCAAACAGCTTGGACCACACATAGTTGTGCTTCCGCAATTAACCAAGAAGCAGATGATCCCAACAGGAAAGTTTGTTGGTTTAATGATGCTTCACGGGGTTGACTATCACCACGGCTGGCTACCTCCCAAAGACCGCCGGAAGCTGGTATATCCAAGTTGGAGAATTATGGGGAAATTCGGTTATCCTAAACAAACACAATTTTTCCCATACTTTAAGCAGAAAGCATTTACCGACAAACAAGGTAAGCCAATTTCATTTTATCTTAATAAAAAAACTGGGAAATATTTACTGATACTAGCCAATCAAAGTGCCAAAGAAGTGCAATTTAACATAGTTTATCATTCCAGTGCCGCTCCGCTTAAAGATAAATTGACTTCGGCAGTAGAAAGAATGTCCAACGATAAAGTTAAATTTCAGAATAAGACCGGATTCTCACGCAACTTGCTCCCATGGGGAATCCAGTTGATTGAGATCAGTACAAAACCATAATACTAGACAGAAGGTGTAGACTAATAAAATCTATCAGCAAATGAAGAAAGAAAGGTCGTCAATGCAAAGATATTACTCGTTCGGGGTCTGTCCCCTTAAGAGAAGTATTTTAAGCTTAAAATGATTGAATTTATCGCAATAAACAGCTCTTATTTCAAAAAGTTGAGGCGCAAGATATTAAAATAAGGAAGACTAGTACACTGTAAAATTTAAAACTTCGTATTTTTTCACAAATTAATGTAGCACAACCGTCTCGGTTGTGAAGATACTCAAGCGAGACGCTTTAGCTACATTTTTTATATACAATGCGAACATTTCAGTTGTATAGTGTAATAGGTCAATTTAAGCTTGAATCTTTTATAAATTCGTATATCTTAGGTAAAAGACGTGATTTTCATGTTTTCTACGAAAAAAGGGAGTAAAAATCCTTATTTTAAAAAGTTGTGGCGCAGGGTATTAAAATAAAAGGCAAAAATACTAGAATTTCAAGAATCTTAAGCTCAAGAAATAAAAATAAAGTGGACCGACCCCGATTGTGTAACCCCGATTGTGTTGGTTGTTAAGGGAACTCCGGTAAGGTTGGGAGTCCGACCCGGAAGGGCAAATTGCGATAGTAATTTGAGTTGAGACCCGAGCGAAATTTTTGTATATTTTCTTCATGAATCGCTTTATATTTGCCTTCCATTATTTTTTTGTTTTTCTCTTTATCAGAAAATCCAGAAGAACTCCTAATTTATTCGGTTTAACAAAAAAAGCAGGTACTTTTTTCATATATTCTTGATACGATGATCCAAACCGCATAATAAGTTCTTTCTCTTCTACGAAGAATATATGAATATAGAAAACTGCAAGAAAAACAAGATAAAAAATGATCGAATACAGAGTAAACGTAAAAAACACTCCGCCTATACCAAATATCAACAATCCAGCATATGTTGGATGTCGTATCACTGAATAAACTTCATGCTCTTGAATTTTGCTTTCTTCAGGAAAATAGAGATAAACTACAGTCATATAATCGACTCCAAATGTCTGGACAGACCGCATTACCATCGTAATACCTAAAACAGAGAAAAATACTGATAGGGTTATTCTTGTCCAAAATACCAAAATTGTTAAAGGCGCTAGATATTCTTCGATAGGAATTGCAAGAAATTTAAGAGGAGAATTTATCCAAAATGATGATGAAAAAGACCAATAAGGTATAAACAGACTGATAGGGATAGAAAAAAATAAACAAGCAACACCAGTAAATCCCAACAGGAAAATGCGCTGATAAGAGAGAGAGCCATATCTGGCTTTCAGTCTATCTTTCCAGAACCACATTTGATATATAAGAGTAAACCCAATAATGCAAAGTATAACCTCTCCAGTTAAAGGGAGAAGTGAAAGTAAAATAGGATTTATTTTAGTATGTATGAGAGTGTTAGGTAGCGAATAAAATTTTGTCATTATAAAAATGCACAATAACACTATAGAAAACACATACAAAGGCAATAAAAACATCCTCTTGCCTTCCAAAATTGGAATCTTTTCTTGAAACTTGTCAATCCCTTTTATTTTCATAGGTTCTCTCCATTAAATTTTGTTCAGATATAGGAATGTATATAAGCCTCCGTGGATTATCCTAATCCAATTTCTTATTGCCTAACGCTAAAATCTGCGACGGTAGTCCGTCCGTAGAATTGATTTGATATGCGCATAATCTATATTTCTCTTTTGATTATGAGCATCTATTTTAATCTTTTATTCCCGAGGTCTTATTATACTCTTTGGTTGCGGAATACGCAACTAATTGACGACAATCTTTCTATCTTTTCCTTCCCGCATATCATTGAGGTGAGCTACTGAAAACCGCGGAGCGGTTTATCAGTTAGCTCACCATACGGAGCCCATACGGCCATACCACTACACGGAGCCATACATTAACAAACGACCATAATTGATTATTTTTAACCTGAAATTTATAAAAAATAGCTCTCAGAGCTATTTCTTGACCATGTTTTAAGCTTTTAAGCAAAATCTCTCTTCCCTGCTTCAGCCGAAGTCAGTTTTTCGATTATAACATCTTTATTCAAGCCGCTTATGAGAATTGTTTTATTGCGGGAATTGTCGCCGGCAACTATTTTAATTGCGCTTTTGGATAATTTAAAATATTTGGCCAGAAAGCTGATTAATTCTTTGTTGGCCCGGCCGTCAACAGGCGCCGCGCACAGAGCTATTTTAAGGGCGTCGCCATGCACTCCGACAAGCGCATTACGGGAAGAACGCGGCTGTATCCAGCACTTCAGGAAACAGCCGCGGGATTTTTCAGTTACAATTAAATTGAGCTCATTCGGGTTCATTAAACCTTTTACTTAACTCAAGATTTATCTTTTCGGGAACTTTGTTCCTGCTTCTTTTTTACCGGCCTTTTTTTTGCCGCTGCGGGCTTTTCAGCAGGAGCTGATTTTTTATCCGGCATGTTGAGCAAGCTGCGGATCTCCGCAATCGCCAAGCTTTCTTTTTCAAGGAGTTCCTGAGCGAGAGCTTCAAGTTGATCCTTATGCGTTTTTAAGATTTTACGGGCTTTGGCGTTGGCCTCGTCAATAACTTTTTTGACTTCGGCGTCAATAGTATTGGCGACGTCAGGGCCGTATGAATCCTGTGGGATGCTGTCCACGCGTATATGAACCTGAGCATGGGTCTCGCCATATTGAACCGGCCCGATTACATTGTTCATGCCAAAGCGGCAAACCATCATTCTGGCAAGGTGTGAAGCCCGTTCAATGTCGCTGGACGCGCCCGTGGTAACGTCCTGGAAAATCAAATCCTCCGCAACACGTCCACCCATCAAGACGACTAACTCATCGCTTAATTCTTTTTTGCTTTGCGTGTATTTATCCTCTTCCGGCAAAGTGAGAGTCGCGCCGAGATATGCCTGTCCGCGCGGAATAATTGTTACTTTATGTACAGGAGTGGCAAATTCCGAATGCATTGCCGCAAGAGTATGGCCCGCTTCATGGTAAGCGGTTAATCTGCGTTCGCGTTCGGTAATACGGCGGCTGCGGCGCTCCCGTCCCCAGCGGACTTTGTCGCGGGCTTCCTCCATGTCCTGCTGGCTTATTGTTTCAGCGTCGTTCCGGGCGGCCAGCAGCGCGGCTTCATTACACAGGTTAGCCAGGTCGGCCCCGCTGAAGCCAGGGGTGGTTTTGGCGATAATATCCATATCGATATTTTCGGCGAGGCGGATAATTTTGCTGTGCACATCAAGGATATGGCGGCGGCCGACAATATCCGGTAAATCAAGTACGATTTGACGGTCAAAACGGCCCGGGCGCAGTAAGGCCGGGTCAAGCACGTCCGGACGGTTGGTCGCGGCGATAACGATAACCCCGGAAGTGGATTCCAAACCATCCATTTCAACGAGCATCGCGTTCAAAGTTTGTTCCCGCTCGTCATGCCCGCCGCCCATTCCCGAGAAACGGGAACGCCCGACGGCATCAATTTCATCAATGAAAATCAGGCAGGGCAGATTTTTGCGGGCCTGCTCGAACATATCGCGGACGCGGCTGGCGCCGACCCCGACAAACATTTCCACGAAGTCAGACCCGCTGATGGAAAAGAAAGGCACTTTCGCTTCGCAGGCAACAGCTTTGGCAAGCAGGGTTTTACCGGTTCCCGGAGGCCCGGTAAGGAGAAAACCTTTTGGCACTCTGCCGCCGAGCATTTGAAATTTGAGCGGATCGGCAAGGAAATCAATAATTTCCTTAGTTTCTTCTTTAGCTTCATCCGCCCCGGCGATATCGTCAAAGGTTATATTCAAATCAGACGGCAGGATCATGCGGGCACGGCTTTTGCCAAACTGCATAGCTCCCCGCCCGGCACCTTTTATCTGCCGCGAAAACAGAAAATAAATAACTCCGACGATAATCAGAACCGGCAGAATAGCGACAATAAGCCCCCACCAGTTATCTCTGGATTTGACATCTACGGAAGTGGCGTTAAGCAGCTTATCCAGACGCTCGGAAAAAATTACCCGGGTACTGTATTTGCCGCGGCGGTCAATTTTAGTATATTTCTTTTTGACCTTCCGAAAACGCTCGTCGGCTTCTTTTTTTAATGCTTTCACGGTTTGTTTTTTACCGCCGGCACTTTTCGCCGCGGACACCCGGGCAAAAGAATAAGTTCCCTCAATCGCCATAAGGCGGTCTGTTTCGGAACTTACTTTAGCGCTTTTGATATATCCCCAGGCGAGCATTTTTTCAAAAGTCGTTTGATCACAGTTCAGCTTTTTGGGATTTTGTACAGATTTCAGCACAAAGAAAAGACCAATAAGCGCGAAAATAATTAACCAGACAAAGGCGGCTTTTGAAGGAGGCCGCCGTTGCTGTGCTGAATTTTTATCTCCTTCCTTCCCCGTCGGCTTTTGTGTGGAGTCTGACTGTTTTTCTTGAGATTCCTTATCTTTGCGTTTTGGCGGTTCCGGAGGAGTCTGTTGATCTTCTTTATTATTATTATCCTGATTCATAACAAGTATGTAATTCTCCTGGTTTTTCAATTATATATAGAATAAGGTACCTTTTTAAAAATTCTTAGAGGTACCTTAAGATTTATATTCTGTATTTATGTCTGCACTGTCGAAAACAATTTTATTCTAGCGGTTTCGACGGGTTTTGACGGGTTTTGACTTGCTTCCCTTTTCCTTTGTCCGGCTGCTCAGGCGTTACTGAATACATCGCGAAAACAGCGTAGCCTATCAAAACAACAATTGCGATAATCAGCAGAAGCACCAGACTCAGCATGACTTTCTGGCTCATACCACCCTTGCCGCCCTTTTCGTAAGGCGAAAAATTACCCAGATTTTTAACTGTTGACAAGCCGACTTCAGTACTGTCCAAATCTATACCGGTGTGAGTTCTGGTTATGGTGGTAGCCGTACCATCATTACTGTCAAAAAATATTTCCACTGCGCCAAACTGCAGAATGTCAGAATTTTTCAATTCCTGTCCTTCATCCGGTACCGGCACATTATTAATTCTGGTTCCGTTGGTACTGCCGCAGTCATGCAGTATATAATTATCCCCTTCACGGGTGAACTCACAATGCTTAGTACTTATCGTCGCATCTTTTATGCAGATATCTGCTTTATCAGTACGCCCGACAGTAATAGTATCCTTGTCCAGGTCAAAACTTTTTCCGCGAAGCTTTTCTGAAAGAACAATAAGTTTGGGTTTTGTCGCCATATTGCCATCCTTAGCCAAAGCATTAATAGTAAGCACTACTTACTCACAATAATATATCTCTGGTAAAAGCAATATACAAGGTAAAAATATATTTTCAAAGCATGATTTAAAGGAATAGTGCAGTATTTACAAAGCTTTTTACGAATTATTGCCGGAATCATACACAAAGAATGCCCGGAATCTTTACATATTCCGGGTTGCAAAGAAAGAATAAAATGTTATATTAGGGTTTTTCGGTATTATAAAGATAAACGGATTGCACATTAACCTGAAAGCATAACAACGAAGATGTGTATTTAGTGAATAAAACAAAAATGTACTTAAGGACTGTTGATTATGAGCAATAATAAACTCAGTGATAAGCTCATCATGAGTTGCAAAGAGGAAAAAGCCTGTTCGAAGGCTTTTCTCTTTATCGCGGAAAAAACAATTTTAGAAAATGAACTTAAAAACATAGTTAAAGATTTTTCCCAAATGGTTGTGCTTCCCGGATTCCGTAAAGGAAAGGCCCCGGCGAAAATGCTTATCAAACGTTACAACAAGGAAGTTTCGGAAGAATTGATGCGCAAAATGTACATGGCGGCTTTCGACAAGGTCAGCGCTGATAAATCTCTGGATATTGTATCTTACGGCAACCCGGCGGAAGTGGCTCCATTGAAACTTGACGCGGAATACCGTTTTACCATTGTTTTTGACCTCGCGCCGGAAATACAATTACCGGAATACAAAGGCCTTGAAGTTGAAATCGCACCGGTCAAAATCGCGAAAAAAGATATTGACAAACAAATTGATTATTACCGCAACATGTACGCGACTTACACAGATATTGAAACCCCCGCCGAAGCGGAAGATATGCTTAAAGTATCTTACACTTCCGACTTTGAGTTGGCGGAAGACGCCTCGCCGTCCCTGAAACGTCAGGTTTCCGCGGAAAGCAACTGGTTGTGGCTCAATGAACCGGAGTTGATTCCCGGAGCGATAAAAGCTTTAACCGGCGCGGAAAAAGATAAGGAATACAAATTTGAAGCAAATTATCCGGCGGATTGGCGCGACGCGGAGCTCGCCGGCAGGAAAATCAAATACGAAGTCAAAGTCCTCAACGTTCAGCGCCGCAAATCTCTGACTGATGAAGAAGTCGTTGAAAAGATGAAGTTTGAGTCTGTCGAGAAAATGCGCGAAATGTTCAAAGGTGTTGCGGAAGGCGAAGCGGAAAAAAATCGTCAAGCCGAACTCAGCCGGAAAGTGTACGAAGTTCTGGCCGGCAGAATCAAAGAATTTGCTTTGCCGCCGAATATCTTGAATGGAGAAGTGCAGAATGAACTGCGGCGTATGGCCCAGGACGTAAAAAGTGAAGAAGAAGCCGAAGCGTTTAAAAAAGATATGGATGCTCACAAGAAAGAAGCGGAAAAAACCGCTAAGTTGAAACTGCGCAGAACTTTCATTATGCGTAAAATAGCCAAATTGGAAGATATTTCCGTCGAGCAGCATGAAATGGACGGGCAAATTAAAGGCATGAGCAAGCACTACGGCTACCAGGAAAAAGAATTCCGTTCAATGATCGAAAAATCCGGCGGCATGGAGGAAATGCACATGGATATGCTTAGTGTGAAAGTCGCTAACTTCCTGGCGGAAAACGCTAAAGTAAAAGACAAAGCCGCCGGGAAAAAAGAAACTAAAGTCAAGACTAAAGCAAAGATAAAAAAGCCGAATAAAAAGGGAATATGATTATGAATAATTCAGTATTAGTCCCTATGGTCGTTGAACAAACCGGACATGGGGAACGTGGTTATGATATTTACTCGCGTTTGCTAAAAGATCGGATTATCTTACTCGGAACTCCTGTTGACGACAACGTCGCCAACTTGATAATCGCGCAATTATTGTTTTTGCAATCCGACGATCCCAAAAAAGATATTGATTTATATATCAACAGCCCCGGCGGTTCAATTACTGCCGGATTGGCTATTTATGATACAATGCAGGTGCTTTCCTGTGACGTGAAAACTTATTGCATTGGCCAGGCGGCCAGCATGGGGGCTGTTTTACTTGCCGCGGGCGCCCCGAAGAAACGTTTTGCGCTGCCGAATGCCCGTATCATGATTCACCAGCCCTGGGGCGGTACTCAGGGAACCGCGGCGGATATTAATATCCAGGCTCAGGAAATTTTGCGGCTCCGGACAGCTTTGAATAATATATTGGCCGAGCATACCGGCCAAGACGTTGAAAAAATCACCGAAGATACTGAGCGGGATTATTTCATGTCGGCTGCTGAAGCTAAAAAATATGGTTTGGTGGACGGTGTTGTGAAAAGCGCCACTCTCGGCAAATAAACAACCAGGGATTTTATATTTATGACAAAAGGACACGATCCTATAGAACCTGTATGTTCGTTTTGCGGACGCGGGACCGGAAACCCGGCGATTGGCCAATTGGTGACCAGCCCGACGGGCGCGGCGATTTGTCGCGCCTGCGTTAAGCTTTGCACGGATCTCTATCAAAAAGACCCCAAGGGTAAAGCACCGAAAACCACGAATATTAAAACTACCGTGGAGTCTCTGGTTGTTCCGAAGCCCAAGCAGCTAAAAGCCGATCTGGACAAATATGTGATTGGCCAGGAACGCTCCAAAAAAGTGCTCGCGGTAGCCGTTCATAATCATTATAAACGTTTACAGACCCAGTTTGAAAATGCCGGTGATTTCAACCTGCGTAAAGACCTGGACGAAATTGAAATAGACAAAAGCAATGTGTTGATGATCGGCCCGACCGGAACCGGCAAGACATTACTCGCCAGGACCCTGGCCCGTTTACTTCACGTGCCGTTCTGCATCTGTGACGCGACGACTATTACGGAGGCCGGTTATGTCGGTGAAGATGTTGAAAATATCATTCTGCGCCTGGTCCAGGCCGCTGATTATGATATTGAAAGGGCGCAAATCGGTATTATTTATATCGATGAAATTGACAAGGTGGCCCGCAAAACCGATAACGTATCAATTACCCGTGATGTTTCAGGTGAAGGCGTACAACAGGCTTTATTGAAAATACTTGAAGGAACAACTGCCAACGTTCCGCCGAAAGGCGGACGTAAACATCCCCAGCAGGAATATTTGAAAGTGAAGACCCGCAATATTTTATTCATTTGCGGCGGGGCTTTCATCGGACTGGATAATATTATTAAGCGGCGGGTGGGAAAACAGGTTCTCGGTTTTTCCGGCAACACTACCCGGAGTAAACTGACTCCGAAGCAGGCTGAAGCGGCTTTGGACAAGGCTGCCCACATGGTTCAATATGAACCTGAGGATCTCATCAAATTCGGCTTGATTCCTGAATTTATCGGACGCCTGCCGGTTCTTTCCCATCTATATCCGCTCAGCGAGGAAGATTTAATAAAAATATTGTCTGAACCTAAAAACGCGCTCATTAAACAATATCAGAAATTGATGGCTATGGAAGGCGTTGAATTATGTTTCAGCAAAGATTCTCTAAAGGCTCTTGCCCATGAGGCCGTCGCTAAAGGCACCGGCGCCCGCGGCCTGCGTTCGCTGCTGGAAGAATTAATGCTGGAAGTCATGTATTCTGTTCCATCGGTGAAAAACGTGGATAAGTGTACGATTACCGCTGAAGCTGTTCACGGAAAGGCGGAACCTCGGTTACACAAAAAAACAAAAGCGCCAAAACGCCGGGATAAGAAAAAATAATTTATTTAGTTATATATTTAAAGTGACTGGCGTTTCACGATGAAATGGCAGTCATTTTTGCTTTATAGAGAAACTATTATGAAAAAAGTTAAAAAAACATCATTAGAAAAACTTCAGGAGGATTCGCTTGACGAAGGGTCTATCGACCATGCCAGTTATTTAACTGCCAGCGACCTGCAGAGCGACAGCGATGACACGCTTATGCCTACCGTGTCCATAATCACGGATCGGCAGACTATTGAAAGCAATCTTGATGAGGACATCGAAAACCTGACCACTAAGCCGGCGGGGAAATATAAATTTATCCGCAGTATTGGTTTTGGCGGTATGAAAGCGGTTCTGCAGGTCGGCGACAAAGACACGACCCGTAATGTCGCGATGGCGATAATTCCCGACTTCGAGGATCGCCCCGGGGAGGACATCAACCGTTTTATCCGTGAAGCCAGGATCACCGCCCGGCTTGAACATCCGAACATTGTTCCTATCCATGATATCGGCTCCGACCTTAACGGTTCCCCTTATTTCACCATGAAATACCTGCGCGGCCATTCATTGGCGGTAACCCTGAAAAAATTGAACCGGGGCGACCCTGAAGCATTGAAGCAATATACCCTGCCGCGCCTCCTGCGCACCTTCGTAAAAGTCGCCAACGCCATAGCCTTCGCGCATTCAAAACAAATCATTCATCTGGATTTGAAACCGGAAAATATTCATATCGGCGATTTTGGCGAAGTCCTGGTTCTGGACTGGGGGCTGGCAAAGTTTATCGGCAGAGAAGAAGATTATGATAATAAGCTGAACGTTCCGGATGAATTCAAGCAAACCACGCACAAAACTCAAGCTTTCATGACGCTTGACGGGGTTGCGAAAGGCACTCCCGGCTACATGGCCCCGGAACAGGCCGCGGGTAAAAATAAAGAAAAGGACCAGCGTACCGATATTTACGGTTTAGGTTGTCTTTTGTATGCTATTTTGACTTTTGAAAACCCCATGGGCAACCGTAAAGACATAAAGAAAATGCTTCATGATACGGTTACGGGAAACATCGAAAGCCCGAGTCAGTTGAAAAACCCGCGGCGTTCAATTCCGGCTCCGGTGGAAGCGATCTGCCTGAAAGCGATGAATCTGCTGCCGGACGACCGTTATCAAAGCGTTTCGGAACTGCGTACTGATATTTTCTCATTTATGTCCGGTTATGCCACCAAAGCGGAAAATGCCAGTACTATAAAGAAGACGTTTTTGTTTATCAACCGCAACTGGCTGCCGGTATTGTTTACGGTTACCATTTTAACGCTCCTGCTTTTGACCGCGATATTAATTTTTGCTTATAAAAATGGTATTATTACAATAAATACTTGAAGTAACGGCAAAAGAATTTGCTGCAAATTCCTTGAAAATTTTGATTTAAGCAGTAGTTTTCAAGTTCAGCTTTTGATATTTAATTAATTATAATATACACAAATAAAAAAAGGAAATAAAATGTCCAAGACATATAAGATCGCGGTTTTACCCGGTGACGGAACCGGGCCGGAAGTAGTGGCGGAAGGTTTGAAAGTACTCGACGCGGCAGCGGAAAAATTTAGTTTTGCCACTGAAAAAACAAGTTTTGACTGGGGCGGCGACCGTTACCTGGCGACTAATAATGTTTTGCCGGATGACGCGGGTGAAACTTTGAAGCAATTTGATTCAGTATTCCTCGGCGCCATCGGCCATCCTGACGTGAAACCGGGTATCCTCGAAAAAGGCATTCTCCTGAAATTACGTTTCGAGCTCGACCAGTACATAAATTTGCGCCCGGTAAAACTTTATCCCGGTGTTGAAACTCCGCTCGCGGGAAAAACCCCTGAAGATATCGATTACGTCGTCGTCCGTGAAAATACCGGCGGTATTTATACCGGCGTCGGCGGCAACACGATGAAAGGCACTGAAAATGAAGTCGCTGTGCAAAGTATGGTTTACAACCACATGCAGGTTGAACGCTGCATCCGTTTCGCCTTCGAACAGGCGATGAAACGTAATTCCAAAGAAAATCCCTGGCGCGGACTTAGTAAACAGGATATCGCTGACGGCAGGATCGGTCAGCTTACCCTTTGCGGAAAAACTAATGTCCTGACCTTCGTTTTTGATCTCTGGGAAAGAGTTTTCTACGAAGTGGCTGAAAATTTCCCCCGGATCAAAACAGATTACTGCCATGTTGACGCGACCTGCATGTGGATGGTCAAAAACCCTGAATGGTTTGATGTCATTGTTACCTGTAATATCTTTGGCGACATCATCACTGACCTCGGCGCAATGACTCAAGGCGGAATGGGTATCGCCGCCGGCGGAAATATCAATCCCGAAGGCGTCAGTATGTTTGAACCTATCGGCGGCTCCGCTCCCAAGTATACCGGAATGGGCGTAATTAATCCCCTGGCGGCAGTCGGCGCGGTCGCAATGATGTTGGACTTCCTCGGAGAAACTGAAGCAGCTGAAGCTATTGAAAAGAGCGTTGCTTTCGTGACGAGTCAAAAACTTAAGTCTATGGCAGCGGGCAAAATGGGTTACTCCACCAGCGAAGTTGGTGACTTGGTTATTGAAAATCTCTAAGGTGAATTTCTGCAAATGAGCAGTAAAAAAACAAATACCGGAAATCACGGTTCAAATAAAGGCGGTGATTTTCGTTTCTTCAAAAACGCGTCCCTGCAGGGGCTTGTTTCCCCGAGGCTTTCCGCGAAAGCCCTTGAAAGCCTGCAGAAACTCGATTTGCTTTTGCAGGAGACTGAACTGGACAAAGACTCCAGCAGCACCACCGCCGGTGTGATTGAACTTGATGGACATAAATATTTTCTCAAACGCTACAACAACAAAAATTTTAAGCGGAAATTAAAGAACTCTGTTCGCCAGACCCGTCCTTTCAAAGTTTTAAAAACTTCACAAGCTGTAAGTGCGGCCGGGGTTTTTGTGCCCGAGATATACGCGGCCTTAAATTACCGGCGCGGTTTACTGCTTGAATCATCATACCTTTTAAGCAGCTTTCTCGAGTCCGCGAAAACGGCCGGCCAAGTAATTCAAAGTTTATCCGGAGAAGAAAATTTCAAGATATTTATGAATAAAATCTGTCGGGTATTAGTCAAGATACACAATGCCGGAATAATGCACGGCGATGTCAAAATATCTAATATTTTAATAAACCGGAATGATAAGAATTCTTACGATATAGGTTTGCTTGACTTCGACGGCAGCCGTTGTTATCCCGAAGCACTGCCTGCCAGAAGGCGCGCGCGCGATTTAGCCAGATTAATTTCATCATATTTACTGACATGCAGACACCGGGCATTAGCGGTAAAACATTTGGAGGAATTAAGCGATTGTTTCGCCCGGAAATATTACGACATAAGCGGAATTGATTTGCGTAGCGAACGCCTCACGCAAAGAGCTGAATATCTAAGCATGCGAGTTAGAAAAGGATGAATCCAAAGGCTGTAATTATATTCTTAGAGAATTACTGAATTTAGAAGCAGGTATTGAGAACTCGTTTGAAAAAAAATCAACTCAATGTCATAGGACAGGACAGCTGCCCTTATTTGGGATTTCTCAACGAAGCCGGTTAAGTTCACTAAGCTTTAAATTGCAATTTGGTACAATGAAAAATATCTACCCCGAAAACAGCATAATACTAGCTCCATTATCCGGCTATACAGATTTGCCTTACCGGCGTTCAGCAAGACGATTCGGATGTAAATATTGTTTTACTGAAATGATTGACGCCGGCTCCCTGGCATACGCTAATGCTAAAACAACACGTTTTATGGAACGCGGCAGTGATGAGGAATGGCTGGGAGTACAGCTGCTTGCTTGCGACCATGAGAGAATCAGACCTGCTGTGGAAATTTTAAATCAACATGATTTCGATGTTCTGGACTTTAATTTGGGATGTCCCGTACCTAAAGTATGCAAAAAAGGCGCCGGCGCCGCTTTGGGGAAAAACATTGATGCCGCGCTCGGCTGCTTTGAACTGATAAAAAAACTTTCCCGGCATCCGCTCAGCGCCAAAATCAGAATACTCGATGAACAAGACCCGAAAATGACTTTGCGCTTAGTCAAGGGACTAATTGAGGCTGGAGCGCAAGCGCTCAGCATTCATGGGAGGGTTAAAAATAAATTTTATTCAGGACCGGTTTATTTTGACATTATCGCTGCCGCCAGAGCGGCAAGCGATGTTCAAATAATCGCCAACGGGGGAATTACCGGTGCGGCGGGCTATGCTGAAATACGGGAAAAAACCGGCTGTGATACGCTAATGCTCGCGCGCGGCGCAATGGGGAACCCGTGGTTGTTTCGCGAGCTTTCCGACCCGGACAATTATATCCCGCCGACACCGGGAGAGTTGTGTGACGAATTGGAACGGCATGTAATGGAAATGATTGATTATTACGGTGAAACTCCGGCTTTACGAATAGCGCGCAAAGTAATTCTTGATTACTTGAGAGGCCGTGGTTTTCCCGGGAAAATCAAAGGCAGGGTATCATTTTTGTGTTCTACTGCTGATTTTGCCGAATTTATGAAACTTGTCCGAGAAGGCCCATCCGAACGTTATCGCCAATGGCAAAAAGTTTACCCCGGGGCCGACCGCAGATTGTTGTTAAGCTGAAAAAGCTCCATGAAATGGAGCGGCTTTATGCCAATTTTGCGTCTTTACTCTCTACCGTAACGAAATACTTATACCAATTTGCATTCAAAAGGTTAGTAAAAACACGGCTAGAGACAGCCGTGGCTTGTAGAATCGAGAAAGATGTAGCCGCCTCTGTCTCTAGAGGCGCAA
>VAOY01037315.1_pt1 | contig 18732 bp, 15 predicted proteins | sample 3393881 | NCBI WGS metagenome assembly VAOY01 (sample SAMN08290430, study PRJNA428436) | hydrothermal vent metagenome | isolation source: Deep-sea hydrothermal vent chimney | place: Indian Ocean: Southwest Indian Ridge
CCCCAGCCAAAGCAGGCAGGCCACCGGGTTGTTATCAACCAGCGCCAGCAGCGCCATCGTGCCAAGCAGCACGCCGCTGGCGGTGAAGACATGGACACTCCCAGCTTTGTAAATCGGTGCTCGGGATTCAGTTTGAGTAGAGAGTGATTGGACCACGGTAACCCCAATGGGAACGCGTCGTCCCCTTGCTGTTGGATTGATTAATAAACGTTCAAAAGACGATACACTACTATAAGAAAGCCGTCAGGAAATACGCCGCGTATCCGTTGAGTGCCGCTTTACTCCATTGCCACGATGATTGAGTGAACCACGAGAAAGGTAACGTATGACCCATGTTCGCCCTGCCACTATTCATGATCTCGACGCTTTAACCGAACTGCTAGATGGCTATCGTCAGTTTTATCAACAGCCAAGGGATATCCAAGCAGCGCGTGCTTTTCTGCGCCAGCGCTTTGGGCAAGCGGATTCCCGTATTTTAGTGAGTGAAAACAGTGATGGCGCACTTACGGGGTTTGTTCAACTTTATCCCGGTGTTTCCACCGTCGGTTTGAATTCACGCTGGACGCTGAACGACCTTTTTGTTCTGCCAGAGTGTCGTGAGAAAGGAACAGGCAGGGCGCTCATGGAAGCCGCCACCCAGCTTGCCCGTGAACATGGCGTCGCGCGTTTGATATTGATGACGCAGGTAGAGAATGAGCGCGCCCAGCGGCTGTATGAATCGCTGGGTTGGCAGCGCAATACGGCGTTTTATGGCTATTTACTTGATGTAACGTAAAGCACTTAACAGCTATTTAGCGGACGTTCTCCGGCAACTTACACACATCCACCCAGTGGGCACCAGCCAGCTCGGCCAAGTGCTTGGGGCTTAAACGCACCGCGCTGTTCGGTGATCCCGCCGCGGGCAGCACTTCATCGAATGCGTGTAGGGATTCGTCGCAATAGACTGGGAGATCCGTCGCCAGCCCGAACGGGCATACTCCGCCCACCGGATGACTGGTCAGTTCCATCACGGTGTCAGCATCGAGCATTTTAGCTTTGCCGCCGAAGGTATCGCGGATTTTGCGGTTATCGATCCGTGCATCGCCACTGGCCACAATCAGCAGCGGTTTCTCGCCTACTTTAAACGCCAATGTTTTCGCAATCTGCCCAGGGGCGACACCGTGAGCCTCGGCGGCGAGCTGTACGGTCGCGGTGCTGGTTTCCAACTCTTCAATGGCCACCTCTGGCGCGTGCTCGGCAAAAAACTGGCGAACGGTCTCGATGCTCATGGTGTGCTCCTTAGGCAAGTAGAATCGCTAATCTAACTTGCCAGCGTGGGCTTAGCCAATCCATGGCGGCGTGACGATACGTGATGGCTCCCGCTGCATGATGATCTCACCGTGCCGCACGGAAAGTAGTACATCACCTTGGTTGCGCAGCACGATGTAGTCATCTTCGCCCTCTAGTAGATTGAAGCTGGCCGGTTTGCCCACTTCTATGCCGTAGCGCGATTCGATATTCATAGTGCGGGCGCTGTTATCGGTAATCAGCGAAAGTGCGCTGCTAAAATCCTGGTAGCCCATCATTTGGCAGATATGCAGGCCAAAATCGAGCGTGCGTAGCAACTTGCCGTTACCTAACGAGTACCAGGGGTCGAAGATCGAGTCTTCTGCAAAGCAGACGTTGATACCTGCTTCGTTAAGCTCTTTCACGCGGGTGACACCCCGCCGTTTTGGGTAGGTATCAAAGCGCCCTTGAAGGTGAATACTCTCCGTTGGGCAGGAAATAAAGTTAATGCCCGAGCGCTTGAGCAACAGAAAGAGTTTAGAGCAGTAGGCGTTGTCGTAAGAGTGCATCGCGGTAGTGTGACTGGCGGTCACGCGGCTGCCTAACTCATTGAACAGAGCCTCGCAGGCCAGCACTTCAAGAAAGCGCGAGTTGGGATCGTCGATCTCATCGCAGTGCACATCCACCAAGCGGTCATACTTCATCGCCAGCTCAATCACCCGCTTCATGGAGGCCACGCCTAGCTCGCGGGTGTATTCAAAGTGGGGAATACCACCCACCACGTCAGCGCCGATCTCCAGCGCCTCCTCCATTAGCTTGTCGCCGCCAGGGTAAGAGAGCAGGCCATCCTGAGGGAAGGCCACCACCTGGATGTCGATCTTATCCTTCAGCTCATCACGCAAGGCGCAGAGTGTTTTTAGCCCCACCAAGCTTGGGTCGCTGGTATCGGCGTGGGTGCGCACAAACTGAACGCCGTTACCGATGAGTAGGTTTAAGGTTTTTAACACGCGTTCGCGAATGTCGGCCTCGTTAAGCAGCGGTTTGCGCTCGCCCCAGCGCTCAATCCCTTCAAACAGCGTGCCGCTTTGGTTCCAGCTTGGTTCACCCGCCGTGAGGGCGGCATCTAAGTGGATATGAGGCTCGATAAACGGCGCGCAGATGAGCTTGCCGCCTGCATCCAGTTGTTCAGCGGTTGCCGTTTGTGGCGAATCTTGTGCCGTGATATCTGTGAATAGGCCGTTGCTTATCTCGATTCGGTAAAGCTCCGGGCGTTGGCGCATGCGTGCGTTAACAATTTGCATAAGAGTACTCACTTATTATTTAGCGGTAACAGATACTTGGTCACTGAGCGTTGCATGCTTTAACCGTAGCAGCAGCGCGTAACTTCCCGCAGCAACCAAAACGCCTACCAGTGGTGGTAGAAGAGGAGAGAAGTAAGCGGCGGTTGCACCGATCACATAGGCAGTTAAACCACGACGGTTGAAATCAGGAAGCTGAGCGGTGGCGAGCGAGGGGTACTGACCTTTATGTTTCAGCCAAAAATCAGCCATGATCACTCCGCCCATGGGCGGGATAAATGTACCCAGCAACACTAGGAAAGGGATGAGCAGATTGTACATGCCGCCCACGGCTAGCACGGTGCCAATGGCGGCTCCTCCGACCGTGACCAGTCGGCGCTTTTCCGTGCGCAGTAAGTTGCAGCCCGCCACAGCGAAGTTGTAAATGGTGTTGTCTTGGGTGGTCCAAATATTCAGAAACAGCATCAGCACGGCGATGGAGACAAAGCCCTGAGCGATGAGAACATCGACGATATCTGCCTGCTGGTAAATCATGGTGCCCAGCGCACCGGTCAGCACCATTAGACCGTTGCCAATGAAAAAGGCTGCAAGCGTTGCGATCACCGCAATTTTCGGTGTCTTGGCAAAGCGGCTCCAGTTGGTTGCTTGAGTGCCGCCGCTAATAAAAGTGCCGATAATAACGGTAATCGCTGCCGCTACGCTCATATTCTCAGAAGGTGTCTTCTGGCTAAGCCCTGCAAACCCTCGTACATCCACCAATCCGGTGAACAGGCTGATCAAAATAAATAGCATCATGGCGGGAACGGCAAAAAGTGACAGCCAATCCATGCCTTTATAACCAATCATGGCAGTTATGCAGAAACCGAAACCAAAGAGCACCATTAAGGTAATTTCCAGCCAATCAGGCATTCCAGTGGTGCGTACCAGTACTAGTGAAATGGTTGCGGTACCCCAGGCGTACCAGCCAATTTGAGTAAAACCAAGAATAAAATCAGAGAGTTTGCTGCCTTTTTCACCAAAGCAGAAGCGGCCCATCAATACAGAGGTCAGACCGCTTTTACATGCGATATAAGCAAGCGAGGCTGCATAAGCGCCTAATAGCAGGTTGCCAATTAGAATGATCAGTAGTAGTTGACCGATTGGAAAAGCTTGGCCTAGCGAGCCTCCGGCCCACATGGTGGCGGTAAAGAAGGTAAAACCAAGAAGTACGGCAGAGGTTGAAAGTAAGCCTTTGCGTGCACTTTTGGGCACTTCACTAAGTGGGTAGTCAGTTTGGTGCATATCGAGCTCCCTTTTGCGTTACAGAGTGAAACCATTAAGTTTCAGCAAAAGGCATGCCAAATAAGCCGCTCAATTCAGAGGCGTAGCGTTTAAATGGTGTACTTATGAATGTTTCATTTAGTGATAGTTTGTTAATTAATCATGAGCCTACAGCTATTGCTGAGAGGTCGATACCGTTACTCCAAGATTTTGGTCGCTTATAGCATCTGTGCGGATGGCCATAATGCAGATTAAAGGACACGTACTGCATGCAAGAGGTCAGTGCTGACAACGCGCCTGTTTCCAAGGTTAAGCTTCCGTGGCATCGCACGGTGGTGGGCAAAGTCGCCATCTTTATGCTGCTGGGCGTTGTTTTTGCCTACCTGATGGGCGCGATGCTGGGTTTTACCATGGTCGAGCGTAGTGCCCGCGACCAGTGGGGGCGCGAAGCTCAGGTCAACGCACAGATTATCAGTGCCACCATTCGCCGCATTTATACCTCCGTCGCTGTGCGTACCGATTCCACGGGGCAAGTGAACCAGTTGCTCTCTGCACGGCCCATTGGCGATGAAGACTCCGTGCTGAGCACTGGTTTCAGCCCTATCGATGTGCTGGCGCTGGCCAGCGCCCAGACGCGGCGTAATGTGTGGCTCTTTGCACGCGAGGCGAACGGCTCTATCACGCCAGTGGCGGATGCCTTTAACAACGCCGTTGGGGATATCGTCTTTCTAGATATCTCTGAATTGCCTAAAAGCCTGTCAGCAAACGAGTTTTATGTGTGGTTTGCGCGTATTGGTAACGAGGAGCACTTCGTTAGCTCTCTGCCGATTACGACGCCCCAAGGCAATTTACACGGGATTGTTGTCTCAAGTATTGGTTTAAAAAGTGAGCTTTATCAGGTGCACCGTGACCTGATACTGAAAGTAGTGGCATCGTTAGTTTTGGTGCTGTTAGCTACAGCTTTGCTGGTTAGCATGCTGATGAAGCGGCTGTTTAAACCTGTTCCTCGCTTAATACGTGCTCTGACGCATATTGCCCATAATCAAACCGAGCATGCCACGCCCTATACTCAGCGCAGCGATGAGATTGGCTGTATGGCACAGGCCATTGAAGCGCTGCGTAAAAAAGTGGAAGAGCGTGAGCATCTGTTGGAGGTAAAAGAGCAGGCGCTGCGCTACCAACATTTAGCGCATCATGATGACTTAACCAAGTTGCCCAACCGGGTGCAGTTTAACGACGCGCTGCAGGAAGCGGTCTCACAAGTACCTCATGGCACCTCCTTTAACGTAATGATTTTTGATCTAGACCGCTTCAAAGCGGTGAATGATACCCTCGGCCATGCAGCGGGTGATGCATTGCTGGTCGAAGCGAGCCAACGTGTCCAGGGGCTGTTGGAAGAGAACGACTTGGTAGCGCGCTTAGGCGGAGACGAATTCTCGATTATCCAACAGGCCAATCGTGATGCCTTGGCAAAAGCCAACCGGTTGGCACATCAACTGGTGGAAGTACTGCAAGAACCCTTTGCCATTGATGGCCATGATGTAAGCATTGGTGTGAGCGTCGGCATTGCGTTGGCCCCCCGAGATGGCACCAGCAGTCATACGCTGTTACGCAGCGCCGATGTAGCGCTCTATACCGCCAAGGCGATGGGGCGTGGTCGCTACGCAGTATTTAGCCCTGGGATGACCATGGGAGCAGAACACCATGATCGCTAAGGCAATGCTCTTGCTGACGGCTGCTTGGGTCAGCATGCATGCCAGCGTTTCCCCCTTACCGTGGATGCGTCTCCTACCCTGCAGCGGATTGCCCATCATCAGGCCATTACGGTGGGCCATCGCGATAACGAAGTGCCTTTTTCGTACTTGGTCGACGGGCAGCCCGTGGGTTATGCCATTGATCTATGCATGGCCGTGGCGAAGCGCATTGGTGAGCGGCTAGGGAGCGTTCCCCTCGACGTTCACTTTGTGCCTGTGACACCGGTCAACCGCTTTATTCTGCTGCGTAAGGGGGAGATTGACCTTGAGTGTGGCGTCACCACCAGCACGCCGCGTTTTCCTATCCTCATTTTCTAACCGCTACCCGCTATGTCGCACTGTCAGACAATGACATGCGCACCATAGAGGATTTGGCTGGGCGTAGCGTGGTGTCCACCACGGGCACGATTAATATCGAGCAGTTAAACGAACTGAACCGCGCTCAAGGGCTGAATATCGCAGTGATGTTAAGCCGTAGCCATGACGAAGCGTTCGCCATGGTCGCTAACGAACAAGCCACGGCGTTTGTGATGGACGATATTTTGCTCGCGAGCCTTGTGACGGCGGCGGTCTCGCCCCAGCGTTTTCGCATCTCTGAAGAAGAGATTAGTGAGCCACAACCCTACGGCTTGATGATGCCGCTAGAGGATGCGGTGTTTGCTGAGTTGGTGAACGAAGTACTGTATGAGCATGTCCAAAGTGGCGCTATTCATGCGCTGTATGATCAGTGGTTTTTGCAGCCCATACCGCCAGAGAACCGAGTGATTGGCTTGCCGATGAGCGCAGCGTTGGCTGCCATATTGGCGCATCCAGACGCGTACGCCGACTAAAGGGGTGAAGTATGTATAGAAGAGTGTAAGCACAGTGGTGGGTGGGGCTGCTGATAACAGTTTTGGCGGTTTCGTCGGTGATGGCTTCTGAGATCAATACCCTTCAAAGGCTGAGTGACACGGGCACGCTACGCGTGGGTTATGGCGATACCGCGCCTTTCTCTTACGAAGATAAAGAGGGCAATGTGCTGGGGTACTCCATTGAGCTATGCCAGCGGGTAGCGGCGCAGTTACAGCAGCGGCTCGACTTGCCCGAAATCGATATCGAGTACGTTTTTACAACACCCGGTAACCGGATACAGCTGCTAAACAGCGGTGAGATCGACATCGAGTGTAATGCCAGTACCAATAATGCGGAGCGCCGGCGCAGTGCTGACTTTTCGCTGAACCACTTTTTTGTCTCCGTACGGTTTGTCTCCCTCAAAGAGAATCATTTTTTTACTCTGCAGGATCTCGCTGGGCGCAGTGTTAGAGTGGCGCGAGGCACGGTGAATGTGGGGCAAATCAACCAGGCCAACCGCGAACAGCATCTCAACCTTTCCGTCGTGCCGGTTGAATCCCTCCAAGAAGCCTTCGATTTAGTCACCGAAGGTCGTGTTGCCGCCTTTGCCATGGACGACATTCTGCTCAGCACGATGATAGCGGCGTCCAATGACCCTTCTGCCTACGCGCTCTCAGAAGAGATTCTTACCGCAGAAGAGCCGCTGGGTTTGCTGATGCGCCAAGGCGACCAGCCATTTGTTGAGCAGGTCAACCAAGTGCTGCGTGAGATGTATCAGCGAGGAGACATGCTAGAGCTGTATGAACGATGGTTCCAGCAGCCGTTACCCGGTAAAGGCATCACGTTGAATGTGCCCATGAGCGAGACGCTCGCGCAGTATTTTATCAATCCGCAGGGGTAGTTAGTGTTAAAAAGCCGCCCAAGAGCGGCAATGACAGGCCTTACCAGCAATCAAGCGCGCGCTTTTTGGCCGGGGCAGCACCCGCTGTTTTCTCGTGTCGTTCGGCCAAATGTTCCACTTTGCGCTGTTTTTCGTAGAGAAAACGCAGTACTTCCTGGCGGTAGCGGTTGTAGCGTGGGTCGTCGGCTAAGGTAATGCGGTTGCGCGGGCGGGGCAGGTCAATCTCAAGGATTTCGCCAATACGCGCGGACGGGCCGTTGGTGAGCATGACAATTCGGTCGGAAAGCAGCACGGCTTCGTCCACATCATGGGTAATCATGATGACTGTATTACCAAGCTCGTCTTGAATGCGCATGACCTCTTCTTGCAGGTGGGCGCGGGTTAGAGCATCCAATGCGCCAAATGGCTCATCCAATAGCAGCACCTTGGGTTCCATGGCAAGCGCACGGGCAATGCCGACGCGCTGCTTCATACCGCCGGAAATCTCCGAGGGGCGCTTATTGAGGGCGTGAGACATGCCCACCATCTCTAGGTTTTTAAGAATCCAGGCGTGGCGCTCGGCCTTGGTTTTACTGCGGGCAAAGGTTTTATTCACCGCCAGCGCGACGTTTTCGTAGACGGTGAGCCAGGGCAGTAACGAGTGGTTTTGAAACACCACGCTGCGGTCTGGCCCCGGCGCATTGACTTCCTTGCCATCCAGAATGACCGCCCCTGATGTTGAGGAGGTGAGCCCCGCGATAATATTGAGCAACGTCGACTTTCCGCAGCCCGAATGGCCAATAATCGAAATGTACTCACCCTTGGCAACGCCCAGGTCGATCTCTTTGAGTACGTTGGTGGTCGCACCTTTGGTAACAAAGGTCATATCCACCTGCTCAACGCTTAAGTAGTGTGATGCCATGATCAAACCTCCCGGTTAGCTTTGCGTGGTGCCGCGCGTTACGCGGTTGCCGATAAAGGCCACGATGCGGTCAAGAATAAAGCCCACAATGCCGACGTAGATCAGGGCTAACACGATGTCGCTGAGCATGGAGGCGTTCCAGGCGTCCCAAATGAAGAAGCCAATGCCGACACCGCCAATCAACATTTCTGCGGCCACGATGGCCAGCCACGAGAGCCCCACGCCGATACGCAGGCCGGAGAAAATATACGGGGCGGCAGCGGGCAGCATGATGCGGGTAAAGTACTCCATGCCGTTAAGACGAATCACCCGCGAGACGTTGCGGTAATCTTCTGGAATGTTGCGCACGCCCACCGAGGTATTAATGATGATGGGCCAGATCGCTGTGATGAAAATTACGAAAATGGCGGAGGGGTTGCTGTCCTGAAAACCGGCCAGTGAAATCGGCAGCCAGGCCAGCGGTGGCACGGTACGCAGTACCTGAAACACCGGGTCGAGCCCTCGTAGTGCCCAGGTAGACTGCCCCACCAATACGCCGAGGCTGATACCGGCCACCACGGCTAGCAGGTAGCCGTACGCGACGCGCTCTAAGCTTGCCAATACTTGCCAGCCCATGCCTTTGTCATTGCCGCCATAGTCATAGAACGGGTTAACGATCAGCTCCCATGTGTCGCTCAGCACTTGTGAGGGGGCGGGAAGGGCGGCACCAGGGCTTGAGCATAACGCCTCCCAAATGCCGATGAGAATTGCCAATATCACTACCGGTGGCAGCACGTTTTTCACCAGCGTGTCCCGTAGACGGGTAACCAGGGGGTGGGTGCCAAGGACCGGCTTAGCCAGCGTGTCTGTGCGCGTTGATGTCGTCATGGTCAGTCTCCCAGGCAGCGTGGCTTAGGCCAGTGCCTTTATCTCCAGGCTATCGAGGTAGGCTTGCGGGTTTTCCGGGTCGAAGACTTTGCCGTCGAACAGCGTCTCAACGCCACGAGAGGTGGAGTCAGGAATATCCGCAGAGGCCACACCCAGGGCTTGAGCGGCTTCGCGCCATAGGTCTTCGCGGTTGACTTGATCAATCAAAGCCGCGCTATCGAAGTCTTGTGGTAAGTAGCCCCAGCGCTTGTTCTCGGTCAAAAACCACAGGTCATGGCTCTTGAACGGGTAGGAGGCGTGCTTATCCCAGTAGCGCATCATGTGCGGATGATTCTCCACCACGCGCCCGGTGCCGTAATCAAAGTTGCCCTGAATGCGGTCAATCAAGTCGGCGTAGGGGGCGTGAATCCAGCGGCGGCGTGAGCAAATCTGCGCCATTTCTTCATGGTTTGCGGGGTCTTCACACCACATCTGCGCTTCCATAATGGCCATCAGCAGCGCTTTGGTGGCGTTGGGGTTGGCTTCGACATAGTCGCTGCGCATGGCGAAGGCTTTTTCTGGGTGGTCGTTCCACAGCTCGCCTGTGGTGTTGGCGGTGTAGCCGATGCCTTGGTTAATCAACTGCTGATTCCAGGGCTCGCAGACACAGAAGGTGTCCATGCTGCCCACGCGCATATTGGCGACCATTTGGGCGGGGGGAATGGTAATGGTGGAGATATCGCGGTTAGGGTCGATACCGCCTGCGGCCATCCAGTAGCGAATCCACATATCGTGGGTGCCGCCGGGGAAGGTCATGGCCGCGCTCACCTCACTGCCGCCACTGCGTTTTGCCGCCAGTGCCTGGGCAAATTCGCGGGTATCGAGCCCGACTTTAAGGTCAGCGTACTCATCGCCCACCGAGATGCACTGCCCGTTGAGGTTAAGGCGCGCCAGAATGCTCATCGGTACGGGAATGTTATTGGGCGTCATCGCACCGCTGGCGATCAGGTAAGGCATGGGGGTCAAAATGTGCGCCCCATCAATACCATTGCGTTGAGAACCGAGTACCAAGTTGTCTCGGGTGGTGCCCCAGGAAGATTGCTTGAGGACTTCCACATCGGTCATACCGTGCTTGGCAAAAAATCCTTTTTCATCCGCGACAAACAGCGGCGCTGCATCCGTTAGCGCAATAAAGCCGAGTTTGGCCGAGGTAGTCTCCGGCGTTCCGCTGGCAAAGGCCCAGCTCACGGGTAGACTGCTTAACAGCGCGGAGCCGCCCACCACCGCCGCAGAGCTTTTAAGAAAGTGACGTCGTTCAGGTGAGTGAGATGAAGAAGTTTTTTTGCTCATGACACAGTTCCTGCCCTTTGGAGACGAAAACGGCGTCTGCAATTAAGCCCTTCTGAGAAGGACCATTGCAGACGCCGTTGTCTGTTAATCATCGTTTTTATGGCTGAACCCACGTTGGCTCAGGCAATAAGCAATTTGCAGCTTGTATGCCAATACGCCTTGCCCAGGGCCGGAAAGGTCTACCTTTCAATGGGTTGATAGAAATGGGAGGAAAGGGGCAGGGATATGCCAGCGATGGCTTATTGTGCGACGCAGCGTAGAAATGGTGCGGTTTTGGTCAACATGCACCAAAACAGCCACGCCCCAGGCCTTTGCGAAAGAGTCCCTGGGGCGAGCACGTTCTAGGGGGGAGTTAAGGCTGTGTGGCCAGGGCGCTGGTCACTTCGTCCATTTGCAGGGCCAAGCTTTGTAGGCCGCCGCCAGATAGGTACCACAGGGCCGGTGTCAGCAGCACCAGCTGTGATTCTGCGCCTGCGTCCGCTAGGGTGGCACGCAGCTGATCGGCGTCTGCGGGCTCATCGCCAATGGCGGCGCTGCGGTCGATCACGAGCACTATTTCGGGGTTGATCTCGGCAATAGCGTCAGCGGAAAGCGGCGTAAAAGTGCGTTCACCGCGTACTTCGGGAGTAACGCTCTCGGGCATCTCCAGCGCAGTAATGCCCAGCACCTGATGCACCACCGGGTGCTGGTTCAGCATCAGGTTGCCGCCATTGTGCGTGACGACCAGCGTCGTCGGGGCATCCTGAAGCGCTTCCCGTTGGTGCTCGATCTCGCTGTTCAGCGTTGTGAGCGCCTCTTCGGCTTCGCTTTCCACGTCTAGCTGGCTGGCCAGTTCGCGCACGTTGCGCTCAACGGCAGCAAGATACGCCTCACCGGGCACACTGGCATCAAATAGTGGGGCAATCTCGCCTAGCGCTTCGGCCCACTCGGCCTGGCGGCCCGTGTGCACAATCAGCGTGGGGTTGGCGTCTGCTAGCGCTGCCATATCCGGCGAGCGCAGGCCGCCAATATCGGTGTAGGTGTCGGCGTCATACTGCTCCAGGTAGCTCGGCAAGCTGGCTTTGGGCACGCCCACCACGTGCTCACTCACCCCTAGTGCGTCCAGCGTATCCAGGCTGCCTAAATCAAACGTGGCAATGCGCTGCTCGGCGCTTGCGGCGGCGCTGGCGCTGGCGCTGGCCAGCAGTAGCGCAGTGGCGAAGGTCGTTACTTTCATGGCAGTCCCTTTTTTGAGAAACCTAGCTGTCTTTTGAGAAGTATAGCTATATGCAATAGTTTCTCATCATCGCAGCAAGCTGAGGCATTGTCTCGTTTTGCAAAGGGAACGCCATGTTGCAGAAAATGCGACCGCCTGTGTAGAGGCGGTCGTGGTGGCGCGTAATAGCTACGCGCTAATCATTAAGCACTAAGCGACTAAGAGGCGACGCGGAAGGGGTTACGCGGGTCGTCATCCCAGGCGAGGAAGGGCTTGCCGGTTTCCTGAGGCACCATGGTGATGCAGTTTTCCACCGGGCAGGTGATCTGGCACAGGTTGCAGCCCACGCACTCGTCTTCGATGACTTCGTAGCGGCGCGCGCCGTCCTGCTCGGTGAGCTTGGCAATCGACTGGTGAGAGGTGTCCTCGCAGGCGATATAGCAGCGGCCACACTCGATGCACAGGTCCTGGTCGATATGGGCGATGGTCTTGAAGTTGATGTCCAGGTGCTTCCAGTCGGTGGTTTGCGGCACCGCCCTGCGGGAAAACGCTTCGATGGAGTCGTAGCCTTTTTCCGCCATCCAGCGGGAGAGGCCATCTTTCATCTCTTCAACAATGCGAAAACCGTTGAGCATGGCCGCGGTGCACACCTGCACGCTACCCGCGCCCAGGGCGATGAATTCCGCCGCATCTCGCCAGGTGGAAATCCCGCCAATACCGGAAATGGGCAGCGTGGGCGTGGCTGGGTCACGGGCAATTTCCGCCACCATGTTCAGGGCGATGGGTTTCACCGCGCTGCCGCAGTAGCCGCCGTGGGTGCTCTGATGGCCCACGGTGGGTTTGGCGACCATGTTGTCCAGATCGATGCTGGTAATGGAGTTGATGGTGTTGATCAACGAGACTGCATCCGCGCCGCCTCGCAGTGCCGCCTGGGCGCCCACGCGGATATCGGTGATGTTGGGGGTGAGCTTGACGATGACCGGCTTGGAGTAGTGCTTTTTACACCAGTAGGTGACTTTTTCGATCAAATCCGGGTTTTGGCCCACCGCCGCGCCCATGCCGCGTTCCGGCATGCCGTGGGGGCAGCCCAGGTTGAGCTCGATGCCGTCTGCGCCGGTGGCTTCCACCCGCGGCAGGATATACGCCCAAGCCTCCTCGTTGCAGGGCACCATGATGGAGACGATCAGCGCCCGGTCCGGCCAATCCTTCTTCACCTGGGTGATCTCTTGAAGGTTGATCTCCAGTGAACGGTCGGTAATCAGCTCGATATTGTTGAAACCGATCACCTCGCGGTTTTTGCCGTAGTGGGCCGAGTAGCGGGAGGAGACGTTCACGGCTGGCGGCTCTTCGCCAAGGGTTTTCCATACCACGCCGCCCCAGCCCGCCTCATAGGCGCGCACCACATTGTAGGCTTTGTCGGTGGGTGGGGCCGAGGCCAGCCAGAAAGGATTGGGGGCTTTGATACCGGCAAAGTTCACCGATAGATCGACGCCGTTCACCACGCTGTCGCCGCTGTGTTTCTTGCCTGGAAAAGAGAGGGTGTTGAAAGGTGTGGTGTTCATGCGGCCTCCTGCTGGGCGGCGAGCGCTTGATGGATGGCGTGGGCGGCCAGCTTGCCGTGCTGCACTGCTTGCACGGTGAGGTCCTGGCCGGGTTTGACGCAGTCGCCGCCGGCATACACATTGGGCAGTGAGGTCTGGAACAGCTCATTGACGTGGATGCGCTCGCCATCCCGGGCCAGTTCGGCGGCGGTGGCATCGCGTAGGCTGTCGCCCTCGAAGCCCTGGCCGATGGCGGTGAAAACGGCATCCGCTGCAATCTCGAAGGTCTCGCCTGTGGTGGAGAGGCGACCCTGCTGCTCTGCGGTGTTGGCAAAACGCATGCCTGCCACTCGCCCTTGAGTATCCAGCAGAATCTCGTCGGGCTGTGCCCAGATCACCATGCGCACGCCGTTGGCCTTGGCGATCTCCTGTTCGTGGTCGGTGGCGGGCATTGCCTCAACGCCGCGGCGATACACCAGAGTGACCTCTTTGGCCCCCAAGCGCGCCATTTGCGTGGCCATGTCGATGGCGGTATTGCCTGCGCCAATCACGATGCAGCGCTTGGCCACGGCCAGGGTGCCCAGGTCATCGGTTTGGCGCAGGGTCTTGATGTAGTCCACGGCGGGCATCAGGCCCGGTGCATCTTCGCCGGTCAGCCCTAGCGTGCGGCTGGCCCCCAGCCCTAAACCCAGAAACACGCTGTCGTACTGCTGGCGCAGGGTATCGAGAGTGAGGTTGTCGCCCAGACGTTGGCCGTACTGGAGGTCGATGCCGCCAATGTCCAGCAGGAATTCGACTTCCTTGCGGGCAAAATCGTCGGTCATCTTGTAGCGGGCAATGCCGTACTCGTTGAGCCCGCCAGGCTTTTGCTCGGCCTCGAAGATGGTGACCTGGTGGCCCAGCATGGCCAAGCGATGAGCGCAGGAGAGGCCCGCAGGCCCCGCGCCCACCACGGCAACATGGCGGCCAGTGCTGGCGGCCCGCTTGAAGGGGTGGCTATCGAACTGCATGTGATCGGTAGCGTGACGCTGGAGCAATCCAATCAGTACCGGCTGGCACTCGGCGTCGTGGTTACGCACGCAGCTGCGTTCGCAAAGGATTTCCGTGGGGCACACCCGGGCGCAGCTGCCGCCGAGGATATTGGCTTCCAGAATGGTTTCTGCTGCGCCATTAATGTTGTTGTCACTGATTTGGCGGATGAAGCTGGGAATGTCGATGTCCGACGGGCAGGCCTCGACGCAGGGCGCGTCATAGCAGTACAGGCAGCGTTGGCTTTCGATGATGGCCTGGCGCGGCGTCAGCGGCGGATGCAGGTCGCTGAAGTTGCTTGCCAGCGTCGCTGGGTCGTAGGTGCCGACCTCTTTTGCGCTGGGCAGATGATCAAGTGAATGGGTCACGGTCGTTTCTCCCTGGTCCTTCTGGATCGTTCTGTTCTTAGTGGGGCGTCTGTTCTTTGTGGGGCTAGGCTCAGCGAGTGACCGCCACGGGGGCATTCAGCTCGGCGCGTTTTGCGAGCAGCTCGAACACGCCGGGGTAGGCGGGGCGTTCCAAGTAGCGCCCTGCGCCGCGCTCGGCGTGCAGCTCGCCATCCCGCCAGGTCCATTTGCCCTGGCTGATGGTATGGCGGGCAATGCCGCGCACCGTCTTGCCCTCGAAAATATTGAAATCGACGTTCTGATGATGGGTCTTGGCGGAAATCGTGCGGGTGCCGTTGGGGTCCCAGACCACGAGGTCGGCATCGGCACCCACCTGAATCGCCCCTTTGCGCGGGTAGAGGTTGAAGATCTTGGCGGTGTTGGTGGAGGTGACCGCCACGAACTCCTGGGGCGAGAGCTTGCCGGTATTGACCCCTTCGTCCCACAGCACGGCCAGGCGGTCTTCCACGCCTGCGGTGCCGTTGGGGATTTTGGTGAAGTCATCTTTCCCGGCGGCCTTCTGCTCTTCGCAGAAACAGCAGTGGTCGGTGGCGGTGGTTTGCAGATTGCCAGATTGCAGGCCGTGCCAGAGCGCTTCCTGGTGGCCTTTGGGCCGGAAAGGCGGGCTCATCACATGGCCGGCGGCGGTAGCCCAGTCCGGGTGCTGGTAAACGCTGTCATCGATCACCAGGTGGCCCGCCAGGCACTCGCCAAACACCGGGTGGCCCTGCTGGCGGGCGTAGGCGATTTCATCCACCGCGTCTTTGGTGGAGACGTGCACCAGGTAGACTGGCGCGCCCAGGGTGGAGGCAATGCGAATGGCGCGGCTGGCGGCTTCGCCTTCCACCTGCGGTGGGCGGGAAAGCGGGTGGGCTTCCGGCCCGGTGATGCCCTGGGCCAGCAGCTTCTGCTGCATGTGGTAGACCAGCTCGCCGTTTTCCGCATGCACGGTGGGCACCGCGCCCAGCTCCAGGCAGCGGGAAAAGCTCTCCACCAGAATGTCATCGGTGGCCATGATGGCGCCCTTGTAGGCCATGAAGTGCTTGAAGCTGTTGACCCCGTGGTCGCGTACCAGGGTGCCCATTTCCTCTTTAACGCTCTCATCCCACCAGGTGATCGCCACGTGGAAGGCGAAGTCGGTGGCGGCTTTTTCCGCCCAGCCCTGCCAGGTTTCGAAGGCTTCCAGCAGCGACTGACCGGGGCTGTGAATCACGAAGTCGATGATCGTAGTGGTGCCACCCGCCATGGCGGCGGCGGTGCCGGTGTAGAAGTCTTCGCTGGCCACCGCGCCCATGAAGGGCATCTGCATGTGGGTATGGGGGTCGATGCCGCCAGGCATCACCAGTTGGTTGCTGGCATCGACGATCTCGCAGCCTTCCGGCACGTCCAGGTCGGTGCCAATGGCGTGGATTTTGCCATCGACACACAGCACATCGGCGCGGTAAGTGTCGGCGTGGGTGACCACCGTGCCGCCCTTGATCAATAAGCTCATGGTTCGCTCCTGTCGTTGTGTTTAGCCAGCAGAATCATTCACCGTCGGTGAGGCGGGTGTAGGTCTCGGGGCGGCGGTCGCGGAAGAACTGCCAGTTGTTGCGCACTTCGCGCACCATGTCTAAATCGATCTCATGCACCAGCAGCTCGTCTTCCGTGGCGCTGGCCTGGGCCTCGATCTTGCCGCGTGGGTTGACGATGTAGCTGGAGCCGTAGAAGTCGCCGATATTCCAGGGCGCCTCGGTGCCAACCCGGTTGATAGCGGCGATGAAGCAGCCGTTGGCAGCCGCAGAGGCGGGTTGCTCAAGCTCCCAGAGGTATTGGGAAAGACCGGCCACCGTGGCCGAAGGGTTGAAAATCACGTCGGCGCCGTTGAGCGCCAATGCCCGCCAGCCTTCCGGGAAGTGGCGGTCGTAGCAGATATACACGCCGATCTTGCCGTAGGCGGTATCGAAAACCGGCCAGTTGGATTGTCCCGGCTTGAAGAAGAATTTCTCCCAAAAGCCAGCCACTTGGGGAATGTGTGTCTTGTGGTATTTGCCTAGATAGCTACCGTCAGCGTCGAATACCGCTGCCGTGTTGTAGTAAACGCCGGTCTCGGTCTCTTCATAGATAGGGACGATGATCACCATGCGGTGCTCTGCCGCGAGCTTTTGCATCATCTGGCAGGAGGGGCCTTCCGGCACTCGCTCGGCGGCGGCGTACCATTTGCTATCCTGGCTGGGGCAAAAATAGGGCTGATTGAACACTTCCTGAAAGCACAGCACCTGCACGCCTTGCTCGGCGGCTTGCTGAATCATGGGCAGGTGCGCTTCGTTCATCGCGTCACGAATGACGCCGGGTTCCTGATCTGTGCTGGTATTCAGGGCCATCTGGATCAGGCCAATCTTCATTTTCTGCATGGACTACCCCTCTTTTGTCATAACGCGACGACCTCCGAATGGATGGGAGGCCAGCTATGGGTGGCTTTTCTGCCGGTATCGATGAGTGGCAGAAAAGATCGCTAGGCGTGTCATGACATCGACTCATGGTCGAAACTTATAATTGTTAGCAAAGCTGTCAAGATAGACAGCTTTTTGAACATAGCGCTGGTTGAAGACGTTTTGCAAGAAGTTTTTATGAAAAGCCTGGCTGTCTTTCAAGTAACTGTTTTTGCTGTTTTTTAAGTTTTTTATTGGCCGTTTTTATCAATTTGGTGAGGTGTTGCACTATTATGGCGTTTCATTTTTATTTTTTTAAATCAATGATTTGTGTTTTATTTTTTGGTTTTTATATTGGTGTTTTGCATTCTTATGGTGCGTTTTATGAATGTGTCGCTACCCTGTTTAGGAGGTTTTAATTCCCGTGACTATAACAACAATGATACAGAGGGCTTCGTCTTTATATATGTCTGTTTAGTCAGCTTTGTGTTCAATGGGTTAGTGCCGTGGGCGTGCGTTTAGGCACGTTTATTGCTGCACAACTTGCTGAACCTTTGAAGATAAAAAGGCAATGGCGAGGCTGAGGAGACAACGATGACGGCAGCTAAATCTCGAATGATCGATCAGCAGGGGTTGGTCGAACTGGCAGTGGAAGACGATGTGCGTGAAAGCCCACGCTTCAACGACGATATTGCGCCTACCGAAGCAAAAGAGCGTACCTGGAGTAAATGGAACATTGCGGCGCTGTGGGTCGGTATGTCGATCTGCGTGCCTACCTACACCCTGGGCGGCGTGCTCACGGCCTACTTTGGGCTGAGCGTTGGCGAGGCGCTACTGGCCATTCTGCTGGCCAATGTGATCGTGCTGATTCCGCTAACGCTGAACGCTTTTCCCGGCACCAAATTCGGCATTCCCTTTCCGGTGGTGCTGCGCTCTTCGTTTGGCATCCTGGGTTCCAACGTGCCCTGCCTGGTCAGGGCGCTGGTGGGCTGCGGCTGGTTTGGCATTCAAACCATGTTTGGCGGGCTGGCCATTCACCTGCTGCTGTCGGCGCTGTTTCCCGCCTGGGCGGCGCTGGGAGGCGTCGGCGAGGTGATTGGCTTCTTCGTGTTTGGCGCCATGAACCTGTACGTGGTGATTCGCGGGGCCGAGTCGATCAAGTGGCTAGAAACCCTGGCGGCACCGCTGCTGTTGGCCGTGGGGATCGGACTGATGATGTGGGCGTGGCCGCACATGTCGATGACCGAACTGCTGGCCCAGCCGCCGTCGCGCCCGGAAGGGGCTTCGGTGTATGGCTATTTCTTTGCTGGCCTGACGGCCATGGTGGGCTTCTGGGCGACGCTGTCACTGAACATTCCTGATTTCAGCCGCTTCGCCAAGAGCCAGAAGGACCAGATCGTCGGGCAGATCCTGGGCTTGCCGTTGACCATGTTCTTCTTTGCTGCCCTGGGCGTGGTATTGACCGCCGCCTCGGAAACGCTGGTAGGCCAAACCGTGGCCGACCCGGTGCGCCTGATCGGCTATATCGACAGCCCTTTCTGGGTCATCATGGCCATGCTGCTGATCATCGTGGCGACCATCTCGACCAACACCGCTTCCAATATCGTCTCACCCACCAATGACTTTCAGAACATTGCCCCCAAGCTGATCAATCAAACCCGTGGCGTGCTGATGACCGGAGCCGTGGGGGTGCTGCTGATGGGTTACGACCTGCTGCAAAAGGCGGGGGTGGTGAGACAGGGCGTTTCACTGGAGCAGATGTA
>VAOY01023714.1_pt1 | contig 18667 bp, 14 predicted proteins | sample 3393881 | NCBI WGS metagenome assembly VAOY01 (sample SAMN08290430, study PRJNA428436) | hydrothermal vent metagenome | isolation source: Deep-sea hydrothermal vent chimney | place: Indian Ocean: Southwest Indian Ridge
AAACTCCCCTGCTTGGATCTGATAAAAATAGACTCCAGCGCTCACTGGTCTGCCTTGATCATTGGTTGCATTCCATATAACTGATTTGAAACCGGCAGTTTGAGTTTCAGATACCAGAGTTGTTACTTTTCTACCAAGCAAGTCGTAGATGGTAATACTAACAAAACTGTTTTCCGACAGGTCATAGCGCAATGTTGTAACAGGATTGAATGGGTTGGGGTAGTTTTGGTGTAAAGTAAATTCTTTTGGTAATAATCCATCATCTGCATTTATTCCCAACGATTCATTAATGTATACCATGAAACTATCTGTCCAAAAATGATACCCGTCGCTATAAATATCTATAGTAATTGGAAGATTAACATCGCCAGAACATTCATCAGAAATACGAAACCCCGCTCCACCAAAAATTATATTGGATTCCCCTGGTTCGATATTTCCAAATGTACCTGATATTACGATGGATGTAAAACAAGTATCATTTGAACTCAACTCAGCAGTAATTGACTCTGCAATTCCATTCGACCCAAGATTCTTCAATGCAAATTGTAAACTAACAAAATCTCCGGGTTCAGCAATTGTATCTGTTATGGCTGTTATTCCATCGAATACTATAGGACCAACAGTCGTAAAGAATAGTGTTTTATTACTCCTGAATACAAACCCTGATACCTCATTTACAGTAAAGATTCTAATAAAATATGTTCGCTCAAATTCTGGCGGTGACCAATTCATACCCCAGAAATCATCACTCGCTTGACCATCTTCATGTAATCCGTCATCTGCGAGAGCAATTGTATCAGTCCATGAATCTACCAAGCTATATATTTCAGCGTAAACAGTTTGAGGGCCCTGATCAGGGTTTTCTAACTCTGCACTGATGAGTAAGTCATTCGTATTTGGATTTACATAAATAGTATCAATCCAGATATCAACGATAAAAGCTTGCATACCACAATCTCCGATACCTGTATATCCCATGTTGATCCCATTTTCACCAGTCCCTAGGCAGGGAGAGTTATCAGCTAAGGTGTAATCACCACTATCAGGATTGCAAAATAGCGGGAGAGAGTCGATATTTCCACTACCTTCCCAGCCAAATTCAATGGCATTGTAGCGGATATCTACGTTGCTGTTTGTTATATTAACGGGTGAATCAGATAATTGGTTATTATACCAGATAATATTATTCCTCAGTGTTGCATCTGTGTCCCAAATTCTGATACCTCCACCATAACTATTTGAGGAGTTTCCCACAATCGTATTATTTTCGATAATAGTCTGATCGCCCTGACCGTATACCCAGATGCCACCGCCACCAAAAGTTTGTATTCCTTGCGTTGCCTGATAAACCTGGTTGTTTGTTATAAGATTATTGCGAATGATTCCGGATGCAAAGTTCATCACAATTCCGGCACCATACATTCCAACATTTGAATCAATGTGATTATACATGATTACTGGAGAACCATCCCCACACCGGATGCCGCCGCCGCCGGAGCTGGTAATTCCCGCATCAACTCGAATAGCTTCATTACCAACGATTTTATTATGAATGATTGTGGGAGAGGAGAGAGCGATTAAAATACCCCCGCCTTCATAATAAGTGCCATAACCATGTTCATCAACCCAACGTGTTCCTGTTCCACCAGTCAGGGTGAATCCGGCCAACACGGCAGCTTGACTTTCACCAGATATAAAAAGAACACAACTAGCTGTATCCTGATGGATGGGAGTACTCCCATTGATAATTGTGGAGTTTATATCAATTTCGTTGTTTGTAAGAATATATTGACTAGCTACCACAATATCTTTACCACGGAAATTTATATTTTCATAATAAACTCCCGGTGCCACAAGAACAGTATCACCGACATTGGCTGAAAGAATACCCCCTTGAATTGACGTTTCCTCATATGGTACATGAATTGTATTAGACAATAGAGTATTGATAGATAGAACCATCAAGAATGATAATATTTTTTTTAACATAGATATTTCCGTTTGTTTATAGTTTTTTCATGCGTGATAATGACTGCACCGTAGAACGACGTAACAATTCTCTTACCTCGCATGCAAATTCTCTGGATTTATAAAACGGCTGGTCTCGAAACATTCTCTCATTTTGATCATTTCCGATTTTTTTTAAATGATCATATACGCTGACTGATTTTGTCCGTATTTTTTGGAGAAAACTATTTGAGAATTTTATGTCTGCCGGATTGATTTCATCGCTTTCAATCATAGCTGCAGCTTTGTTAATACAGAGACAGGGATTTCCCCTATGAATATGGCCGCATTTATCGTTTAAAAACCCATAAACCAATTTTCTAGCCCGGGATAATAACTGTCGGAAATTGTCTTTGCTAATTTCCATAACTTCCGCTCCGAAATTGTGATCAACCTGAAATATTTCACCGAGAATGAAAACCAGGCGTTTTCTACGATCCAAGCATAGTAGTAACCCCATCATGCATTTGATTTTAATTTCATCCATGAGTATTACTATATCGACAGGCAAGGTATCGGTTACGTGGAAATCACGATCGGGAGTCTGATTAATTTCATTCCAATATTGATCAAATGAAATCTCGTACTTATCAGCTTTGCGCTTTTTCAAATTGATCACATGATTGGCCACAATTCGGTATAGCCAAGTTCGAAAGCTACTTTTCTGTTTAAACGTAGATAATTTGGTTATGACTTTTAGCAGGACTTCCTGGGTGACATCTTCTGCGTCCATGGGTTGCCCCACCATTCGAAGGGCAATATTATAAATCCAATCCTGGTGCCGACGGAGGAGTTCTTCCAACGCATCTCGATCTCCTCCAACTGCTTGTGATACCAGTTTAGAATCCTTGGTATCCGAGTGTGAATCCAATTTTAGAGGAGAATAGTTATACTCTGTGTGCGTATCCATGTTTATTAGACAATTAAATATCTATATGTGTGACAAAAATACATTATATATATGTAAAAATGGGTTAAATCATGGTTTGAATTAATCAATTTGAAATGAATGGTACGATCGCTATTTAGGTGTTGAGGAGTTCATGCCTTATGCGAAAGCTGTCAGCGCCAAAAGTCATAGTTTTAATGCTGACGGAACTGAAGAAAAAACAGATTTTAAAAAAATGATGAAAATTGTCTTGGATGCAGGATATCGCGGTTATGTAGGAATTGAATATGAGGGATCAAAACTAAGTGAAATGGAAGGTATTATGGCTACAAAAAAATTACTGGAAAGTATTAGGGATGAACTCGCTGATTATTATTCCTGGTGATAGTCCGGATATTTATGATTTCATTCGTATTGAGTTGTATCTATTAGTACATAAATAGCGTAGAAATAGCGTACCATTAGCGTACGTTTTTGTATTTCTAGTCGAAGAACGCTGGCCTTTTAAGCCGGTGGCAGGATTACTGAACGGAAGTTGCTGTATCTTTGATTGTTATAATCATTCTGAGCTTGTCTTGTAGTTGGAACCACTACATTCTTCATTTTATATGCAGTGATAATTCCAATCTTTTTTTCAAGCTCTTTATTTAAATTTTTTACAGTTTCAGGGATATATATTTTATGAAGTTAGCGAATATGATTTCTAGCTTTGAAATTGTTTAATTTGTCTTCTTGAATCAATATAAGAATCAATTATGGCATATAACCAAATGGTGCCCATCATACCCAAACTTACCCAATTTAGCTGAGCATATTTCTCCATTTCACTATAATTATCAGTGGCAACATTTCGTTGGGTCGTTCTATCATAAGCATATTTCGACTGCTTATATAGTATAAAACTACTAATTGTTGAACCAGCCATAAGTAGTTCAGCACCTAGAATGATGCTGCCTTTTCGTGGTTTATCATTATAAAATTGTCCCCATCCCGGTAATATCATTGATCTAAAAGCAGCTGTGATGGGATACTTTTTAATTACAACGAGTTCACTACTTATCGAAAGGAAACTGTTTGATGGAATTTCTATTGAAGCTGACTGTAAAATATTTCCTGTTTCCACTTCGACCAGGCGTGCAGCAAGAAGAAAACGGTTTCCCAGATCAGCCACAGCTCCGGCAATAAGGAATTCGACATTTAAGAGATGTCCAACTTCAATTTCATCACTCGTCAAACCAGCTTGGCTCATTCCAATCTCTTTCATAATATCTTGTAACCTCTGGCGTTCTACTACCGAAATATTTGGAATGTTAATAAGATTTTGGTTTAACAGAATTGTAGCAGCTTCACCCAAACCACGGGCTTCCGTTCTCCCTTCTGTTGTTTCAAACGGAAGGACAGCGATAGTTATCTTTTGGTTTTCCAAATTCTGGAACAGATTTTCAGCAAGCTGGTTGATCTGGGTTTCCACGATAAGCGAATCGGATGAAACGTCCTGACCACTAGCAATTTGATAGTTAACCAGAATTGAAATGAACAGTATAGATGTTTTGAAGGTCGTGCTTGTCATAGTATTAATAATCATAATTTCGTCCTATAGAACTCGGGGTGTTGGTCGATGATAAATATTGAGTTGGCCTTATCACCGGAAATACTCGCCTGTCCGAATGGACTTATGGATTGATCAAATCCGAATCGATTCTCAAAAGGAAAACTACTTCCATACCAACGGGAAATGAAATCACCTTCAGAATTGAAACGGTTAATAGTCCCTAAATTTTGGTCACTGATAAACACGTTTCCCTGGTAATCTGCATACAACCCAATGGGGGATAAATGACCTGTGTTTTCAGCTGAAGATCCCTGCCAGGTAGCTAATAAATTCCCATCAATATCAAATTTATAAATCAATCCGCTCCAATTTGTCATGTAGATATAATCAGTTCCGGACGGGGAATCTCGTCCGACAGACATAATTGGAAGCCATTCCCCCGGTGTAAAATTGAATTCTTCATTGCCACTAAGCCCGAAGATTGTTATTGAACGCTCATGGCTAACCAAGAGTTGGGAAGCAGAAAGGCTCATTATGCCATAACACCCGTAAAGACTCATGATACCGTTATCAAACCATGTTGCATCTAACTGGAAGTCATTAGCGTCGAGGTTACCCGTAAATTTCATTATTTTTGAAGTGGGAAACGTAATATATAAAACAAATATTGAAGTAATTTGTGATGACTCGTCTTTCATTATTATACATTGCATTGGTGGCATAGACGGGTAATTGACATAGCTCCGACCGGGAAAATCATCGGCATTATCCGGATCTGCATCATATAGTATCTCATAAAGGTCTGGTTCACCATCCCCATCAGAGTCGCCAATTATTAAGTAGTTAGATAAATACCATGTCCCTCTATCCGTTACATCCATACTATCAAACTCTTTAATAAGAAGTCGTAAATCCCAGGAAACAGTAGTTCCTGCAAAACCCATATATACAAAGTTGTCAATCCTGAACACATCCATTTTACTAAGAAAAAGATTGACATTAATGCTGCCCTCGGCAACGAATCTTTGAATACGGTATATGTCCGGAGCCGTAGTGAGGGCTAATTCATTGCTGGCTGTGGTCAATCCGCCCTTATCTTCCGTATTCACTGAGTAATAATAGGCCGTATTGGGCTGTAAACCCGTATCGTTAACAGATGTTTGAAAGGGATAAACATACTGTCCGATTAAAGTTGATTGTGTGGTTGCTTGCGATCCGACAGACCGATATACGTTGTATAGGAAAAAATCATCGTCTCCCGATTCAGTCCAGCTAATATCGATTGTTGTATTGGTAATGTAGTTAATGAGATCCGGTCTTAGTGCGACCGCATTGGGAGGATCATTGGGAGTATCAGGATCAAAAATATTCGAATGAGTGGGTTCATCAGCACATCCTAGGAAAAGGATCAATAAACACAAAACAGAACTACGTGTTATTATTGGCTGCATTTTTTTGCCTCCTTGTTTTGACTCGTAAGAACCGCCTATCTTTCTATTAATAATCTACTTGATAGATATGTATTCTGGTTGTACGAATTAAACGTTTATTATTTGATTATCGGAAGGAATAAGAAACAGAGGTTCCGTTGATAACTGAAGTACTGTATTCATCGTTCTGGATATGAAGCAATTCTTGTCAGCAATGTATTGTATTCATTAAATATATAACAAGGTCTTATTGTCTTGTTCTATACTTGTCAATTATTTAGCATATAAGTTTGATGCAAATAGTGATTTGTGTTTTACATCATCGATCTCTGGAGGAAAGTTATCTTTCTAACGCTACAATGGATAGAGACTCTTTTATTTGGTTTAAGCTTATTGCTCGCGATAGCCTATTAATAAGCTCCGTAAGAGGAACACAAACACTTAAGAAGAAAATAATAACACAGCAACTTCTATCTCGGAACATGGGAGACCAAAGAAAATGAATGGTACGACCGCTATTTAGGTGTGGAGGAGCTCATGCCTTATGCGAAAGCTGTGAGTGCCAAAAGTCATAGTTTTAATGCTGACGGAACTGAAGAAAAAACAGATTATAAGAAAATGATGAAAATAGTCCTGGATGCAGGATATCGCGGTTATGTAGGAATTGAATATGAGGGTTCAGAGCTAAGTGAAATGGAAGGTATTATGGCTACCAAAAATTTACTGGAAAGTATTAGGGATGAACTCGCTGATTATTATTCCTGGTGATAGTCTGGATACTATATCCGTTGATAAAAGAAAAGGGCAGCCATGGTGTTCAAAAACTTTGTCGCTCGAAACACTCGACGACTGCGTAGCTCTGTGATGAATTTGGAGATGTGGGTTAGTATTACTCAAGTCCCATACGTTTGAGAATCTCTTTGAATCGTTGCTCTTCATAGAGTGTGTTGAGTTCGGGAAAGAATCGAAGGATTATGACGCCAGAAGAGCGCTCTTCGAGTCCTCGCTCCAGCCACTTGTAGGCCCGCTCCTTGTCACCCCCAGCGGCATATACAGCTGCGATCCACTCAGGGATAATATAGGTTTCGCCAAAGATTGCTTCCAATTCTCGTGCGATTTTCAGCGCTCCCTCTTTCCGACCCATCCGCGCAAGCATAATCCCTTTCCCCGGAGACGAATGCCCCAGAACCCTCTCTACATCCTCGAAGGCAAGAAGGGCTTCGTCGTACAGCCCCTTCTCGGTGAGCGATATTCCCAAGGGAGAGTCACCATAGACCAAGCCGGGAGAAAGCTCCTGCGTGGTTTCATGCTGGGCAATAGCTTCGTCGTACTGATCATTGTACAAGAAACTCCATTCAAGAAACAGGCTGTACTGCGCCGAAAGAGGGTCCAATTCCTGGGCCTTCTGTCCAGATCTGACGGCCTCTGCCGGATCGTTCATGGCCCACCAGTAGAAGATCAGGTGCATATAGGTCTCAGCGTGATTGGGGTTCAGCGCCAGGGCCCGATCCAGTTCTCGCCGGGACTCATCCCAATTCCACTCCCACGAGAGGCGAACGGCTGCGAGCGCGAGATGTGCTTCTGCCAGCTTCTCGTCAAGCTGGATCGCCATCTCCGCAGCCTCTTTTGCCTTAGGGTACGCTTCGGACGGAGGTAGATACATGTCAGCAAGGGAAAAATAGGTTGAAGCAATTCCTGCATAGGCGGGTGCAAAGTTCGGATCGATATTCAGCGCTTGGTGAAAATAGTCTAGAGCTTGGTCGAGGCTCTCCTTCGTGAAACGATGAAGGAAATGGCGGCCCTTGAGATAGGCTTTGTAAGCCTCAGGTTCAACCGGGCTAGCACTTGCCAGAAGAGCTTCCTCCTTCGGTGTCAGAGTAATCCTTATCTCTTTCGCAATCGCCTGAGCAACCTCTTTGTGAAGCACTAATACTTTTTCCATATCACGAACATAGTCCTCTGCCCACAAGTGGCGTTCTGGTCGAGCGGCCACCAGCTGGGCTGTAATGCGAACTTCACCACCAACCAGCAATACTGATCCTTCAACCACCGCATCAACATCAAGCTCCGCAGCTATTTCTGGAATAGGTTTAGGATTGGTCTTGTAACTCATCGTAGATGTTCGCCCAATGACCCGTAGGGCGCTGATTTTGGACAACTCAGCCGTCAAAGCCTCATGCATCCCGTCAACGAAATAGTCCTGATCGGGATCATTCATTAGATTGACCAGTGGCAGGACAGCGATCGACCGAATTTCAGGCGATTTATCGTCCCCCATAAACCAGCTCCACGCCGCTACCAGCATTGCTAGTGACACCACAATTCCCAATGCCGTGTTACTGATGAATGGTCTGGTAGTTGTGGAAGTCTCAGCCTTTCCCTTTGTTCGCACGATCCCATCATCAGTGATGTCGAAAGCCCAGGCGAGACCAACAGCAATAGGAAATCCGATAACAAGCAATGTAAGAACGAATGTCTGTGTCCATGTCGGCAGCATTAATAAGGGAAATATTATATTAACCAATTGAAGCAAGATAAAGGTAACACCAGCATATACACCTGACACACGAAACACTTTTCTACGTCTTAATTCTTTAATAAAGTTTTTCATAGATTAAGTCTTTTAAATCTTCCAGACTTTTCAATCAAAATAAAGGTGCATTATTTACTTTTAGATCTGGGGGGTAATTTACCTGGTTTATTGAATTAATGCCCATATATTGGACGTACATGGAAATGGATAGGTATGTCAAAGATACCTAACATAAAATTAAAACATGCCATTAGGGATACGCTTTTAAGGGATACAGACTGGTGCTTGTCGTCTATAAAGCAACGGATACTATATCCGTTGATAAAAGAAAAGGGTAATCAATCCCGAATACGGGGGATTCAAGGATATCTGTTATTTCAACAGGTACTCTTCCCAGAAAAGACTGACTGCGTTATAGTAGTGATCGCGGTTAACTTTCTTTCGGAAACCGTGGCCTTCGTCCATCGCTACCATATACCAGACATCTCCACCATTAGCACGAATAATATCGCGCATTTGTTCCGCTTCAGTTACTGGCACACGGGGATCATTGAATCCCTGTACAATAAACAGTGGCTTGGATATTTTATGGGCATTATTTGAAGGTGAAATACTTTCTAAGAAAGCACGCATTTCAGGGTCGCGCTCATCACCGTATTCCGGCCGACGAACATCACGCCGATAGGCTTTTGTATTTTCCAAGAAAGTGACGAAATTGGAGATGCCTACCACATCAACGGCAGCGGCTAGTCGATCATTGTAATGAGTCATGCTGGCCAAGACCATATAACCACCATAGGAACCACCAAAAACGGCAACCTTTTCGGAATTCAAATCCGGATTTGTTGCAATCCAATCCAGAAAAGCGCCAATATCCTTAACTGAATTTTCCCGGTTGAAGCCATTATCCAGTTGCAAAAATGTCTTGCCGTAACCATTAGAACCACGGACATTGGTCGCCAGCACCACCAGGCCAAGTTCATTGATCCAGTATTGAAAAGTGGATGAGAAATAGGGTGTGTACTGGCTTTCCGGTCCACCATGAATATAGATGACAACTGGATGGGGTCCTGGTTTATCAGGTTTGAATAAAAAGCCAGAGACTTTCAATCCATCGAAGGATTCCACATGAACCAACTCCGGCATAATAAATTTTTCCGTATTCAGCCCCCCCACCTCGCTTTTAGTCCAGCGTACCAGTTTTTTCCTTTTAATATCAATAACATAAATATCACCTGAGGTTTGTGGATTATCAAATGACAGGGACAAGTAACGATTATCGGAACGGAAACTGAGACCGCCAATATCACCGATCGGTAAAACCGGTAAAGGTATTTCTTTATAGTTTCTGGTCCTGACTACATGGAGCTTGGAAATAGCATCTTCATTGGTAAGGTAGGCCAGATATTTACCATCATCGGATTGGGTAAAACCAATCACATTCCAGGGAATATGGCCTGTTATTAGTTTGGACTTACCAGAGGCAAGATCATAATAGCGCAGATGTTTGAATTCGGTATCTTCATCGGATGTGAGATAAATGCCCTGGCCGTCTTTACTGAAAGCCGCGTCACCATAACCAATTTTTTTGTCGCTGGGATTAACCTCGGTCATTTCCCCCGTTTTCAAATCAATAATGTGGACATAGGATTCGGTGATGGAAACATATCTGCCAACCAGCAATTTTGTATCATCCGGCGACCAACTCGTGGCATACCAGTACCCGGTTTCAGATACAACTCTTTGAGGAGCTTCACCATTGAGTCCACCAATATGCACCTGCATATCGGTACCGTTGGCCATATTGCTGGTAAAGGCGTATCGATCACCTTTTTCCGACCAGGGTCCCAGACCGTTGCGTGATTCGCCATCGGTAAGCATTTGATGAGTTCCATCTTTTAGATTAAAATAGAAAATCTGATAATATTCGTTACCACCAATATCCTTGCTAAACAAAAAACCTTGTTTATCAGAATCCGGACAGAAGGAACCACCTCTAACTGGTTCGTCGAAAAAAGTGATCTGCTGGCGGACGCCAAGCGGCTGTTCCACATAATGCAATTGGGTAGTTTCCGCGAACCGTGTGCCAATTAGCATCCCTGTACCGACTGGATCCCAGGAGCGGAAAGAAGCGGAACGCACGTTTCGATATTGCTGGGTTCGCTGCTTCACTTCGTTTGGTATTTCAGGTACATTCTCCATAATCAAATTACCAACCTGTGTCTGTTCCTGGGAAAAAATAAAAGTAATTAAGACTAAAGGAATTAATTTCGCTAAACGCATAATAAGCTCCATTATTTTATAATTGTGGTTTGAATTTGACAAGCCCCATCTTTTGTACCAAATGTTAAGTTATTATTTTTTGATTTAAGTTGCATTTAAAAACATCAAAGTTGAGGATTTTGTCTATTTATTAACGGCCGATCAAACGTGGAAATCAAGCTTAAAACTGCCATTAGGGATACGCTTTTAAGGGATACACGAGGTGTTTTGTCGACGGTGGAGCAACGGACTCATAATCCGTTGGTCCGGGGTTCCCAGCTCGCTCTTGACCAGATAATGAACTATATTAAAGCTTTCTTATTCGAATATTGCGGTACCATACTTCTTCACCGTGGTGCTGCAGACCGATGTGTCCTTCTTTCGCTTTAGCAAAATGGGGCATTGATTTAAATTTACTTTCAGCAATGAGTTTCAGTAGGGCTTCACTTCCGTATTCATATTCCACGATTTTGGTTCCATTCAGCCAATGTTCCACATGATTTTCTTTCACAATAATTCGGACTTGGTTGAATTCACCAACCGGTTTCACGACCTTTGCTGAAGGCGGGATAAGATCGTATAGGGCGCCGGCAGAGGTTATAGGTTGTTTTCCGTTTGAATGGGAAATATCATCCAACACTTGCATTTCCGGGGCGGACTGCCAAATCCAGTCCCCTTCTTCTGTGGCAAAATAAAAGATACCGCTGTTACCGGCGGGTGAAACCTTCCATTCCAACTCCAGCTCAAAATTTTTGTAAATCTCATCAGTGATCAGGTCCATACCTTTTGGAGGAATGGTTTTTAAGGTGCCATTTTCAATCGCCCAGCTATCCCATGGAAAATCTGATTGTTTATAGCCGCGAAGTCCGTAGGTTTTTTCTCCATCAAACAGCACTGTCCAACTTCCGGTGTCCGAAGAACAGCCAATGGAGAATACTACAAGAATAATTATTAAGATTACTTTCATTTTATTTACCTTTCGGATTCCATTCACCACGAGCCACAGCAGGGATAAAGGAATCAATGTCCGGATTGGGGAGTTTGATGGTTTTTTCCTGTTCGGCGCTCATATATGCAGCCATTAATAATCGAGTAACGTCTAATCCATCACTGAAATTTTCTTGAGGACGTTTTCCTGCTAAAAATGATTCCACCATATGGCGGTTCTCCGCGGTGTATCCGTACACGTCAGCTTCATTGCTTATGACAGGCATACCTCCCGATTCAGCATTTTGTTTTTCAACTAAATCTTCACCTTCACTGCCGGTCACTTTGCGGCTGAAGAATACTTTAAGATCGGGATCGAGTGTATTCACAAACATCGAATATTCCGGACCGAATAATTCCAGACTCAAACGCAATCCTTCACCTACAAAACACCACGATGTTGTTGTTTCAACAATTAGCTTATTTCCGTCTTCGTCAAGATATTCAATCAGTGAGCGGGCAAAATCTTCAGACGGGCGTTTCGAATAATCGGTTTTTCCGCCGCTGTTGTCTAATAGGATTTTAGTATATTCGGGACGCTGCCATTTCAGGCAATCCGTATGGGCGCTGATACTGATCGCGGTCAGCGATTCTCGAGGTTTACCCGGTTCCGTGAGCATAAAACGTGCCTCTTCAACCGAATGACACATCATATCATTAAGAACGCCGCCGCCCTGTAGTTCACCTTCCCAGAACCAAGGCATATGAGGCCCGCTATGTTCTTCAGCGGCGCGGGCAAGATACGGCCTTCCGGTTGTTGCGGCTCCACGAGACCAGATAATTTCTTTACCACGGGTGATGGATGGAGAGAAAACCTGATTTTCCAGGTAACCGTCCAGTAGTCCTACGCTTTGGGTCAGTTCAAGTACTTTCTTTGCCTCGGCAACATTGCGACCGAGAGGTTTTTCACAGGTGACGCCAACTAGCTCACCTTTACCCGTTAAGATTGCGTTGGCGATTTCCTCAAATATTTCAATACGGGTAAAATTGGGTGCGCATACCCACAGGGCATTAATATCCGGATCAGCAATCATATCCGTAATCGTGCCGTATGCCTTGGCATCTGCACCAACGCCAATTGTACGAGCCAATGCGGCTGCTTCTTCAGCCGAAGCTTTTATACGGTCCATCACACCGACCACATCCACATCTCGGACGGCAATCAACGATTGAATATGAAAACGGCTAATAAAACCACCGCCGATAAATCCGATGCCTAATCTTTTATTTCCCATATTTTAATTACACTGCTTTTAGTTCTGCTTCTGTCGCTTTTGCATCATCCTTGAAAAAGAAGAGAAAAACAAACGCCATAACTGTACATAATATGGCTGGTATTAGGAAGAACTTCCACCATATAGTTGAACCATCGTCCAGCTTAAAAGTATCCCAAATGTAGCCTGTAAATATTGTGCCTAAATAATTGCCAACGCCCAAAGTAAAAAAGGTAAGCATCGCTTGGGCAGAGGCGCGCATATCATCGGCTGCTTTCATATTTACATAGATTTGGGAAGTAACGAAGAAAAATGCATATCCAAAACCATGCAGTGTCAGGGATGAAATAATGATTGGCAAACTTGGTACCATAAACAGGAAATACCTAATAGGCCACGCCAAAATACCAATCACCATGGTTATTCTAATTCCCCATTTCCTGATTGATAAATGAAGCAAAAATAATAACACGACAACTTCTGCGATTTGTGCAACAGTTTTTATTGCCGTTATCCATGCTTCTTCGGCGCCCATGTCCAATAAAAATGGAGCTGTTGGTATGTAGTAGAACTGCAATTCTGTTGTAACCACAAATGAAGCCAACATGAAAATCAGAAAATTCCTATCCTTTAAAAGTGATAATGCCTCGAGAAATGCAAAAGGATTCTTTGTACTGGATATAGGTGGGGTTTTTGGTAACGTAAAACAAAATATTCCCATAATCCCTGATATTGCAGCAGCAATGATTAACAAGTCACTTCCGCCCGCCCAGGATTGAGTTTGCCAGGTACTGCGCATAAAAGTAACGAACCATCCCACGCCGATCCATCCAACTGTTCCCCACATACGTATTCTACCAAAATCTTCCTCAGCATTTTTTAAATGTCTGAAACAAATCGAATTTGTTAGAGCAAGGGTCGGTGCATAGGCAAGGCAATAAAAAAACATCCACCATAACATAGGCTGATATTCATGCTGTATCGCTGTAAAATAAAGCAATACTGCGCCAATAAGGTGAGCAAAACCTAGGAATTTCTGTGTTTGCATTAGACGATCTGCAATTTGACCACCAAGGAATGGTGCAAATATACAGCCTAGCCACATACATCCATAAATGGCTGCGATTTCGCTGCCCGAAAATCCAAGTTTAATTAAGTGGACACCTAAGGCAGTTGTCCACGACCCCCAAATGGCATATTGGAGCAACATCATTATACCGAATCGAATTTTATTTGTCATAGGGTTTATCCAATAATTTTAAGTTAGATCAATTTCCGCTTTACCGGATCCCACTCAATACGACGACCGGTCAAATAAGACTCAGTCGCCATATGACAGGATACAGCTTCGTGGAGCGCCATTTCAATATTGCATTTGGGCTGACCGCCGTTTCTAATTGAATCAAGCCAATCTTTAATATGCAAGTAAGTAGGATCAACTCTCTTCCCTTCTCTATAGGTGTATAATAGACCTTTACTGGCAAAGTACCTTGACGTAGCTGATGTTACACCATCAATTTGCTTTGATCCGGGGGAATAGGTAAGAATTGGATATTTTGTACTAATGATGCCTTGTTCAAGACGCTCTTTGTATTGAGTTGATTCGGAATCTGCATTCACGATAAATCCGTGGACAGACCTGCCTCCGGCATGACCACCCATCATCATCGTTGCATCATGTCCCATAATTCGATTTCCACGAGGATCATTACTGGATAGTGTAGCGCTATATAAAACAGTAAGATCTTTTTCCGGGTATTCTAAAGTGGCATTCCAAACATCCGGAACATCGCGACCGTCTTTATAGAAATAAATTCCTCCGGTAGAAGAAGCGTATTTAGGAATACCAATATCCATGATTTGATTCAGGGCATCAAAGTCATGTGAAAATAGATCTCCTGATAAACCGGTACCATAATCATACCAGCAGCGCCAGCGGAAAAAGCGTTTCAATGCCTCATCCCCAAATGGAATTTTGTTTGGCGCTTGTTCCTGAAAAGTATCCCAATCGATCGTTTTGGCATTGCCCTCCGGATGGATATCCCATACCCAAGCTCCCCATGGAGAGTTCCGGTTTGTGGTTAATTCCACTAGATTGATGGGACCCAGTAGTCCCTGGTCAATAATCTGCTTGGCTTTTTCATTCGCTTCAACCTGACGGTTTTGGTGACCTAATTGAAATGTAATACCTGTTTCTTTAACAGTATCATATAATTGTATTGCTTCATCAAACGTGCGGGTTAATCCTTTTTCGCAATATACATGCTTACCTGCTTTTGCTGCATCCATTGCAATCTTGGCATGCCAATGATCTGGCGTAGCAATTATTACAGCATCAATCTCATCATTGGCCAGAAGTTCTTTATAATGACGGTAACGTGTGGCCGGTTGTACAGGTTTTTCACCGGGACGAATCTCATTTGTAGATGCCTGTAATCCTTCTTCCGCACGAACATCAAAAAGATCACATACACCTAAAAGAGAGCAATTCAAATCCTGCTGGGACATAAATGTATTAAATGCTTTATCCAGCTTATTCTTACGGGCATTTTCTGCTGATTTTTCCGTCCAATCGGGTGTGGCAAAACCAACTCCGCGAACGAGATGATGACCCCGACCGCCATAGCCAATGATACCCAGGTTTAAGTGCTTTGTGTTGGAAATATCAGAAACAACCGCTGGTGCCGTTTTTTCTTGGATAAGATCTGATAGAAGATTTGATTTTTTCAGCGCGTCCATCCGCATTTTTTGCCAAAGTGCAACAAGGAATGCACCAAATACGGGGACAGTGGCAAGGCTCTTTAATATCTCACGACGTTCCAAAGAAGTATTATTCAATTTTTTGTTTTCATTACTCATGATAATCCCCTGATTCATTTGTAGCTTGAAAAAAACGATCCAAACCGTAAATATGGCTGGTTGGAAAACTATATAAAACCCATAGGACACACGCTTCAATTAAATTTTTATTTACAATTAAATAACTACCTTCGGCTGGTTTGGAATATTCTAATCCCAATAAAGGCGGAGCGAAAAAGTAATAGAGCAGAACAAGTACTGCACCGGCAACTGCGGCATATCTGGTAAAAAAGCCTAGCAAAAGCAAAGCCCCTACTAATGTCAATCCCCACATATTTACAATATCGGAAATAGTCAAAAGTGTTGGATTAGCAACAATTGTTTGAGCAACACCGGATAACAGCCATTTAGAATCCAAGAGGTAAGCTGCGGAAGACCAATAAGGATTTATTAATTTTGATATACCTTCATATAAGAAATGCCACCCTACCAATACTCGTAAAACAGTTAAGCTGATTAATTGAAATCGAGAATAGTTCATTTCTTTCTTCCTTATCTACCAAGTTGAAAAATAGTATGAATTATACTTAATATAATTCTTAAATGCAACCAACCAACAATTTATATTAGGGACTATAAATATTTATATAAAAGGAGCTAAAGGGTATTATGATTCAATTGAACAAAAGAATATTATCCATTGGACAAATATTAGGTATCGGTATCTTTTTTGTAGTTATAATTTTTAGTTGCCAGTCAACAAAGCCATCGAAAACTATAGAAGAAAATTTAAACCAAATAGCAGAAAACACATTAGAGGTTAATACTTTGGATAAATCAATCAGCTCAGCAATTGACAAATCGTCTTTTATGGATCCGGGAATGACCGTTGATCAGCGAGTAAAAAATCTCTTAAGTCAGATGACGCTCGAAGAAAAAATCGGTCAAATGACCCAAGCTGACAGGCAGTTTCTGGATAGTGAAGATGATATTAGCACATATTTCCTGGGGTCCTTACTCAGCGGCGGCGGATCTGTACCACCTACCAACCACCCAAAAGCTTGGGCCGAAATGGTTGACCGCTATCAGAAAATTGCATTATCTACAAGGCTGGGAATACCCATCATTTATGGAATTGATGCAGTACACGGTCATAATAACGTGGTTGGTGCAACCATATTCCCCCATAACATTGGTTTAGGGTGCGCTAATAATCCCCAATTAGTAGAAGAGGTAAGTCGTGCGACTGCACTCGAAGTTGCGGCAACCGGTATACACTGGACATTTGCTCCGTGTCTTGCGGTTCCCCGAGATGACCGGTGGGGGCGGACATATGAAGGATTTGGTGAAACACCTGATATGGTAAAAAAAATGTCCGGTGCAGCCATAAAAGGTCTGCAATCTGATCGGTTGAATAACCCCATGAGTATTTTGGCGTGTGCAAAACATTTTATTGGTGATGGTGGCACCAAATGGGGAACCGGTATGAATAATTTATTGGATCGGGGTGATACACAAATCACTGAAAAAGAATTACGTGAAATTCATTTACCTGGATATCTACCCGCATTAGAAGCAGGGGTGGGTACGGTAATGGCATCCTTCAATCAATTGAATGGTGAATATTGTCACAGCAGCAAATATTTATTAACTGATCTGTTAAAAATAGAACTGGGTTTCGAGGGATTTGTTGTATCTGACTGGGAAGGACTTGATCAGATCCCAGGCGATTATAAATCGGATATTATCATCAGCATCAATGCTGGAATTGATATGGTGATGGTCCCCGGGGCGGCTGTGTGGGGTGGTGAAAAATACCAGAATTTTATAAAATTATGCCTTGAGGCTGTTCGGGAGGGATCCATACCTGAAAGCAGAATTGACGATGCTGTATCACGAATTCTACGCATTAAATTTAAATTGGGTTTGTTTGAGAACCCTTACAGCGATTCTACCTTATTAAGTCATTTTGGATCAGATGAGCATAGAAAAATTGCTCGTGATGCAGTGAAACAATCTATGGTGGTTCTCAAAAATGACGGTGCCTTACCGCTTTCCAAGGATTTGGGTCGTATCCATGTGAGTGGTAAGAACGCCGACGATCTGGGGAACCAATGCGGCGGTTGGACAATCTCCTGGCAAGGTGAAAGCGGACCCATCACAGAAGGAACAACAATTTTTCAGGCTATTCAAAAAGCTGTCGGACCAAATACACAGGTGACTTTCTCCGAGGATGGATTAGGCGCTGAAGGGGCTGATGTCGGCATTGTAGTCGTTGGGGAAGAACCTTATGCCGAATGGGAAGGAGACACCACAAATCTTGTACTTGATGAAAAAGACCTGACTGCAATTAACAGGATCAAACAAGCCGGAATTCCTGTTGTGGTCATTATAGTGTCTGGGCGCCCGCTGATCATCGAAGAGGAGATTGATAAATGGAGCGGTTTAATTGCTGCCTGGCTGCCGGGATCAGAAGGTGATGGTGTATCTGATGTATTGTTTGGTGATTATAACCCGACAGGCAGGTTATCGATTACATGGCCGCGAAATATGTCCCAGATTCCTATCAATTTTGGCGACGCTAACTATGATCCATTATTCGAATATGGCTTTGGACTGAGTTACTAGAATAGTAATTAGATTAGTTGAAATAAAGATAGATTGTAGATCGTCGTCAAAACCTTTTGGGCATTTTTTCGTTGAGTGTAGGATCCATTCATGGTTGAATCTAAATTTAGCTTGTGTCCCACTTTATTATATAATATCTGCTTATATTTGACAGTTTAGCAAAAAACAAGGTTTCACAAATCGTAGGTTTTGAATTATCGTTTCTGGACGAAAAATAATGTTTATTTTTTAGTGGCTCGGGCCGGAATCGAACCAGCGACACAAGGATTTTCAGTCCTCTGCTCTACCGACTGAGCTACCAAGCCACAATTTTAATAATCAGTCATGCCCTGGTAGCGAAGTTGGAGACTGCCTGTCCGCCTT
>VAOY01019227.1_pt1 | contig 18648 bp, 12 predicted proteins | sample 3393881 | NCBI WGS metagenome assembly VAOY01 (sample SAMN08290430, study PRJNA428436) | hydrothermal vent metagenome | isolation source: Deep-sea hydrothermal vent chimney | place: Indian Ocean: Southwest Indian Ridge
AATAGCAAAACCAGAGCTGCCACGCCAAGATATACCTGTTAAAGTTAAACTCTCTATATTCGCACCTTCACCCACGTTCCCAAAAAATCCATCCAAAAAACCATCTCCGGATTGCATGGTATCCTGAGAAACATAGAAAAACGGATCCTTATCCCAGTCATTCTCCCAGTTTATCTCTATAACGGATGCTAATTCAATTATTCTGTTAATATCACTGAGGTCTGCAGGCATCTCATTACCTGATAAAGATTTTGCTATATTCTTGACCGGAGTTTTTACATTTCCATCGGAAAACATACCTGAATCTATAATATAATAGAACACTATAATAACCAATAGAACAGCGAGAATGGTCTGACGGTTAATCTCTGGCTTTTTCATATTTTTTTATACTCATCAAAATAAATATATGCGAAAAGAACTAAATCACAAGAAAGTATTTCGCTATTATTCAATTCTGTTTCTAAAAGGATACTATGTATGTTTACTGTTTTTTCTAATCGTAATATATCTTCAAGGAATGAACCTATTGTCATGTAATTGCCATAAATACGCAATTGAATTGGACGACGCTCGATATGTTTCCCTGTAAACTTCAATTTCGTTTTCAATGCGGTGAACGAATCATCCATTTCAGGATGAAAAGTTTCAATAATAATTTCTTGTTTATTTGCTACTTCACGAATGGACTGTAATACTTCTGCATAGGTATTATAACCTGGAATGGTTGTTTTTAATGATTCAAATTCACTCGTTTGAATCTTATGTCTATTTTTTACATCATCATAGCTTTCTTCAATTTGAGCCATCATATCGAAATTTTTCTCAATTGCGACCATCTTTTTCTCCAACACATCGGTTGTAGCCCCATTCTGCCAGACATCAGCATATAGCCACCAGATAGTTGAAATGATTATCACGGAAATCAATGAAAAAAATATCATTCGGTCATGCATGGTTTTTTAAAGCCTCATATTCAAGGAAAAAAATAATTTCCCTTCCGTGGTCTTGCTGGTTTTATCGACACTTAAATCTATTTTAGAAAAAATATTTAAATGTTCAAGTTTCATCACAAAATTGGTTAAATGAATATCGGAAATTGAAGCCTCTGCTTCTACAAAACCATTGACTTCCAATCCGGGTTTAAAAACACCATTACCAGTGTCATCTTTATTAGCATCAGACTCAACAGACACTTTTATAAAATTAATCATTGTTAATTTAATATCATTCGGAACAATCGTTGAAAACAACTTGAGAATTTTGATTTGGTTGACTGAATGTTTACGGTCATTTTCCAAAAATGATCGGTAGCCATTCAAAATATCAATATCCGTCATTAAACCAATATATTCTTTTGCTTGAATGGATAAATTATCCCATGCCGTGCTTCGTGTTTGAATCTCTTTTTCTAAATGTTTAATATTAAATCCTGACAAGATAGATGAAACTAAATAAATAGGAAGTGCCAAAGCAGATACCACTGCTGCAACTTTATATAACAATAAATATTTGAAATTTGATCGGAGTTTCTTGGGGATTACATTAATTTTTTCCGCTTTTTCAGAAGCTAAAGCAAAATTAATCGTATATAAGGGCATTTGATTGCTTGAGAGCATACCGTCATCCTTAAAGTGAAACAATCCTTTCCGCATCGGGTTCAACAACCCAACCTTTACAAATAAATTATTTCCTAATTCGTTCACTAAGTTGGGAAATGTTGCACATTTTCCATCGAATAACATTTCAGTCCATTCCAAATCTGGTATTTGTTTTGTAAAATATTTCATCGATCTATTTAGTTCACCAGTAAGACGTTCCAAGGCAGGGCGTAAAAATATAGATAATTTGTAAAGACTAATGTGTGAATCCAAGGTTACTCCGATAGTATCATCTGGAATCCCATAATCAGTTAAAAGTTGCTGTGCCAACGGGTAATCGATTTTAAGCGTTTGATCTTCTGTAACGACTTTTTGCATTGCTGCTTGATAAAAATCTTCCGCACCAAACAGAATTTCCCTGGTCATTAGCAACTGCTGGTCTTTAATGAGAGATATCGTAGTATTATTTTCATCAAGATGTACTAATAGAAAACAACCATTTTTACGTTCCGGATAATTTAGTAAGAATAATTTCCACATTAATACAGGTAATGTAGAGATCAATCGAGGTTTCAGCTTTGATTTACTAAAATAACCAATTGCTTCTTCAATATTTTCTTCATCTGAAATACCAATTACAATATTATGCTTATCACCTTTATCGACTACTTCGTGACTATTTTCATAATCAATAATTGCTTGATCAGGGCTAAATGGAATATTTTTCTTTGCATCCCATTCTACTAAATCTGATAACTCTTTTTTACTTAATGGTGGTGCTTGAAGAATATGTGTTTTTGTCTCAACATTTGGAGAGAAGTAAGCTCCATATGCATACTTTACTTCTTTGCTGTCTATTTCATGACTAAAAATAAATCGAAGCAAATCATTACTGTCTTCAATTTGTCCTTCTTCTGTTGTATATGGCAGAACATATTCTTTGACCTTCTCAATTTCTGTATGTTTAAAACCGGTTTTAATCTGGAGTAATCTGATACTCTTTTCACCGTGGTGTATTGTTATTCTTCGACTTGACTCATTGAACAAATGAAATAATGATTCAAGATAATCTTGAATTGTTCTTTTCTTTTTTTGATCTGAAAGAGTAGATAATAAAGACGAATCGAATTCTTTTGGAAAAACTTCATTTAATTCTTTGGGTTCAGGTTTTTCTGCAGGTTTCTGGATTTGTTCTAAAAGGTTTGTTGGTGCAGTACCTTTGCTCTCCTGAACGTTTGCTTCCGGAGAAACAGGTTTTTCCATTAATGGTTTAGATTCATCCGCCAATGGTCCAGGTTCATCCATCGACGGTTTAGGCTTATCCACGGTTGGTTTAGGTTCATCCGTGAAAGGTTTAGATTTTTCCTTTGGTTTCTTGATTTGTTCTAAAATGTTCGATGGTTCTGTACTTTTGCTCTCCTGAACTTTTACTTTCGGAGTGAAAGATTCATCCACCAATGGTTCTGTTTTTGTTTCAGTACTAGCCTTTTTTTCTTCTGATACCGATGGACCGGATTGAACGTTCTTTAAGGTACTTAATAAATCACTGGCTGAAATTTCTTTTTTCTTGGACGTTTCGGGTATGATGCTGTCAGGGTCATCTTCAGACTTCTCATCCTTTTTAGACGGCTCTTCCTTAATCTCGGAAGATATATCTTCCTCCAACCTAACAGTCTCTGAATCGCTTGTTGCCTTTTTCTCCTCGATTGACTGGTCATCCACAATGTCATTGTTTTCTTCTTTATCATCAATGACAGTCTTCTCAACTTTAATAGATTTATCATCCTCAACCGAATCTTTCGTCTGTTGAGAACGAAGAATATCAAGCAGCCTATTTGTAGCTAGTTTTCTATCTTTATCTTCAGACATTGAATGGATTTGATGATTTCTTAAATTCAAATACATTATCACTCGAAATATTTTCTCTCTTATTGAGAATCATTTCGATGATCAACTGATGACACATTCTGACAATTTTTCTAGGGTAACCCTTTGTTTCTTCATGAATAACTTCAATGGCTTTATTATTGAATATTTCTTCACCTTTTAAAAGACCTGCTACCTCTACACGATGATTGATAAACCCAATTGTGTCTTCTAAATCCAAGGGTTTTATTTCATAACCGAATGCAATCCGATCTTTAAAATTTTCATGTTTATCGAGTAATTCTATTATTTCATGCTGAGCAAAAATGATTACTTGGATCAACTTAGAATCATTTGTTTCAAAATTTAATAGCATTCGTATAATTTCAAGCTGATTAGGACCCATTTTTTGACCCTCATCAATTATTAATACATTATTTCGCTTAGAATGAATTGAAGAATCAATTAAATAATGTTCTATTTGATCCATCATATCACTATGCTGAGAAAAGTTTCCTTTCAAGCCAAACATCTTTGATAAATAATGTAAAAACTCGCTACTTGAATCCCATGTCGGATCGAGAATGAGATGGAATTTGTGATTTTCTCCAAATTCAACAAACCGACCCAACAATAATCTAGACAGCATTGTTTTGCCCGTTCCTATTCCTCCTATCACCACATTTAACCCACGATTGAGTCGCAACGATATTTCCAACCTGTCAAGACATTCCCCATGACTTTTCGATTGATAAAAAAACTCCGGCTCTGGAGCCATAGAAAATGGTTCTTTTTTCAAACCAATTATTTCATAATATTCCATATGTGATTTATCTAATTTCGTTTTGCAAAATTTATACCAATACTATTATTTTTATTTTTTGCAAGATTTTTTCTGTATTTGTTAATTATTTGTTTATAATGCGCTGGTTTATTGAGAATAAGTTTTATGTTTAATTCATTTAACTCATGAATAACATAATCATTAATATAAGCAGAAAGGATATTATTAGGAGATTTATTCATTAGACGTCTGTGCCTTTGTTTACATTTGAATTCAGCAACAAATCACACGCTTCTTTTATATCTATTTCTTCGATAGGTTTTTCCAAGAAAATATCTACTTGATCCTGTTTTAACTCTTCGAGAGCAGTATTTTCCAAACCATCTGTAAATACAATCAACTTAATTTCGCTCAATTTTTTATTTGATCGCATCACTTTAATAAATTCAGTTCCCTCAATAATAGGTTCAACCAAATCCAATAGTACTAATCTTGGTTTTTTTTCGTACATAATGGAATAACCATCGAATCCATTTTGTGCGGAGAGAATTTTTTTATCCGGATAAAACTTATCAAGGTAAATCATCATTTGTTTCAAATGTGATTGATCATCATCTACTAAAAGAATATCTATTTCACCTGGGCTAATCCCAAAAAATTTTGGATCAAACGTGAAGCCTTGTTTATTAATAAAGTCAATAAATGCTTTCCGGGCTACTCTGAAATGTCCCGAAGGTGTCTTGAATCCCTCGAGACCATTGGCTTTAATCCAATTTTTTACAGTATTGATATCGACTTCACAATACCGGGCGATTTCTCCCGTTGTAAAGTATTTTTTATGCATTTTTATCTGAATTAATTACTAAAATAATAGTATTCATGATTTTCATGTTATTCATATCTATATGCATTTTAACGATATTTATATTTTTACACAAGCATATTTAATATTAAATTTTTACGGTTAGTCATACTTAATCATATCGATATAAACAGGAATAATAAATGAAGAAAAGTTTATATGTCATTCTCCTAGGTTTTTGTACACTGAGCGGTCAAATTGAATTCAATGTGGATTTTACTCCCTATGTTTCGTATTACCTTAGTGTCGTGGATATTAATACGGGTGAATCCAATGTGCCCATTTTTCTAGCTACTCTAAAAAATACCAATGCTACGACAGTATTAGTTGATTTAGAATACGAGATTATTATTGATTCAGATGCACTTGGAGTAAATAACGAAAAACTGGTACGACTCACCACTACACAACCGTTTGCTCTTTCTGTTGGATCTGAAATCAATCTCTCTAATATGGACTTAAATTTATCCACAACCCAAATTTTTGATAATAACGCAAATCCGGTTCCACTCCGATTCACAATTGATGAAAAAATTGATATGGCACAAGCGGACCAAATGTTCAGCGTTATCGCCCAAACCGGAAAACTACCTAATGGTATTTACACGTTTCGGGTAATAGCAAAATCTGAAACAGGGCAAACAATCGTCCGAGAAAATGTCCTCAATATTAATAATCCATCCACACTAGAATTAACATCTCCTGGTGGAGCATTAGCCGATACATCGGTCAATGAAGTATACACATCATTCCCTGTTTTTCAATGGGAATCTGATCTCTGTAATATACCTGGTGGTTGTGAATATTTTATTCGTGTTTCAGAATTTAATCCAAGTGAATTCAGTTCGGTAGACCAAGCCATCGAAGCCACCACTCGATTACCGCTAGATCAAAGCGCTGGTTTTGAGTCAATTGGTTTCGACGCATTATCCTTTCAATACCCTGCTATCGGCGCCGGAGACCTGGAACAAGGGAAGGTCTATGTGTGGCAAATCAAAAAAGTACTGCCTACAACATTGGGAAATGAAGAATTATTGAGCGAAATATTAACTTTTAAGGTTAAAGATTTTTCAGTTCAAGAATCTTCCGGTGAATCTCCAGATGATACCAGCCCAACGAGCATGGCCATTCGGTCACTTGTTGGTGATGAAGTGATTGATGAATTTTTCAACCCCGGAGGCGAAGCTGAGGGCTTTACCTTCACTGGAAACATTACCTTAAATGATGCGACGGTTGATCTTTCATATATACAATCCCTCATTTCAACTGGAATCGCGGTGGTTGATTCTCTTGGAAATGAGACCTATCGCCCCATCGAAATTTTATCTGTGGAGGTTTCACAATGAGATTATTACTTATTTATGGATTGATATTCACTCAATTTCTATTAGGATCTTCGAAAGTAGGAATCGCAGTTAAAGTTAGCGGTACGGTTAAATTAGTATCAGCAGAAACAAGCACTGAAACTGCCTTAAATCCTGGAAAACCCCTCGACAATGAGGATAAAATTATTACAGGTGATAACTCATTTACTGCCATCATGTATCTCGATGATAAAACACTTGTTAAAGTGATGGAAAACTCTGAGTTAACAATCAGAGGCTCTCGCGGCGCTTCCGGAATAAATAAAGAGCTGGATATTGCCTATGGGAAATTATCAGCAAAGATTGCAAAACAAAAAGGGAACGATTTTCGAATATCAACACCCACCTCAGTTGCCTCTGTAAAAGGGACTGATCTTTTTATTTCTTCTAATCCTATCGAAGGTGATTTATTTGTTCTTATAGAAGGTCTCATAGAAGTCATAAATTCCATCACAGGGGAAACAACCCAAGTCAAGAAAGGTGAAACGGCGACATCTACACCTGATGGTTCATTGGATGTTTCGCCTACCACAGAAGATGATTTGGAAGGTTTCCAGGATAGTGATGAACCATCTGAAGAGGGTCCACAGGAACTCCGATTTGAGATTCAAGACGATAATGGAAATATTAAACAAATAATTATTCAAATCAATTAGTAAAGACACAATATGAAAAATGTTAGACTGATACTGATTCTTTTATCGACTCTTTGGGCTCAACCCTCAGTATTAATCATGAGTCCGGAACCGGGTGAACAGGTTATAGATAGTAATATTTTAATTGCTGCATCATTCTATGGCATGACCGATCTCAAAAGGGAAAATATTCAACTTATCTTGGATAAAAAAAATATAACGTCATCTGCTTTTGTAGATAATGACATGATAAGTTATTATGTCTCCTCATTAGTTCCCGGCATACATGAAATTAAACTCTTTACCGGAGATGGAGATCCGGTTAGTTGGTCGTTTACCGTACCGGGTGAGCGTCAGCAAAAAGTAGAACCACTGGAATATTCCGGTAGGGTGCGAACAAATACAAGCATCGATCAGGTGGACGAAGAAAGCTTAAGTGTTAGCCAGCTATTTTTCGATTTTCGAGGTACAGCTTATGAAATACTAAAATTTGACACTAAAATAAAATTGACAAACCAAGAAAATAGTTTATATCAGGCTCGTAATGTATTTGGATTCAAATTTAATCTAGGAGAGATACTGTCTTTGAATTTAGGTGATACTAACCCGCAATTATCTCATTTTACAATGAGCGGTAAACGAATTCGAGGTTTGGATGCTGCTTTGTCCTTGGGATGGTTCAATCTTCACGTTATCAAAGGGGAAATCAACCGAACCGTTCAGGGTGCAAATAACAATTCATACAGTTATACTGTTAAAAACGATGATGGCGGTAACAAATTCCTGGCTCTGTCTCGTAAAGGATATACCTTTAAACAAGATGTTCTCGCCGGACGATTGGCATTTGGACGAGGGGAAAATTTCCAGTGGGGGATTCATTTTTTAAAAGCGAGGGATGATACTTCCAGTGTAAATCTTAAAGTAAATAATGCAACAATTACTTATGTTGAATCCGATGGAACGTTTGCCGGATTGGATTCGGGGAGTGTGTATACAATTGACAAATTAAGCAATTTTTCATCAATTGAATCGGGGAAGTATTGGAAAGGAACGACCCCTAATGATAATTTAGTGATTGGAACAGATCTGAAGATTAGCAGTGATAGTAAACGAATGGTCCTTGAAGGTGAAGTTGCATTCAGCTTATCAAATAACAATATTTGGGGAGGCGCCGTTTCCAAGACAGAGATGGATACCTTAATTGATGATGTTGTTGACGGAAAACTCTCTTCAATTGATTTGGATATGATCCCTTTCGATCCTATCGATATTACAGATATATTTATCATTAATCTAAATATGGTTCCTTTATCGCCTATCGATCCCGCTGCCTTTGATGATAGTTCTGATGTTAAGTTATTTGATGCTATCATGTCTATGCCATCATTGGCATATCGAGGCAAGGCGATATTGAATTATTGGGGAAATTATTTCAGTATAGAATATTCGCAGGTAGGTCCTGAGTTTATATCTCTTGGGAATCCGTATTTAGTAAAAAATAAGAGAGAATTATCAATATCAGATAAATTGAAACTCTTTAAAAATCGTCTGATGGTTAACGTTGGCTTTAAGCATCAAGATGACGATATTATGACCAACATGGACGACATAGAGTCACAAAATACGTTTAACCTTGGATTAAACATTTTACCCGGACCCGGTTTACCTAATGCCAATTTATCCTTCAAAACCATCGATCGAGACAATGGCATAAAGAAAATTATTCAGTTGACTGATTCCACATACACCGACAATAGAAAAAACACCCTCTCCAATTATATCATTATTAATGTGAATCATCGTTTTTTCCTGTATTGGTCACATAGCATTAATACTACTATAATGTTATTAGATAAAAAAGACAATGTAGCCGATCGTATTGATGATGATCCTCAATATATCGATCCAGGTCTTAAGTCAAATGTGATAAACCTTTCTTTAACAACTAACTACAATATTCCTTTGAGAACCACCGTATCTTTATCATCCAACTCCAGCGAATTTAGTATTGGACCTGGCAACAAGGTTTCGCAGAAATTCCAAACCGGCAACATTGATACCGAATATATTTTAAAACAAGGTAAATATACATTAAACGCAGGGACGAATTTTGCCAAAGGAACCGGTCTCACAGATGTATCGTGGATTGGATTTAAAGGCGGGGTGAAAATAAAAATAATTGAAAGACTTAGTTTCAATGCTCAGGGAGAATTCAGATCAAAATTTTTCGGCGGGAAAACAAATCAATCATTAATAGCCAGAGCAAATATAGATTATTCCTTTTAATTTTCTCATCCAATGTCAATTACCCAAATTACACCCCCTTTTTGTTAATAAACTATTTCAACATCACCATCTTCCGGGTCTGGGTAAAATCACCCGCCTTGATCTGGTAGAAGTACATTCCAACACTGACCTGTTGCCCTTTATCATCTGTGGCATTCCATGATACTGATTTATAGCCAGCATCCTGCATTTCTGATACCAGTGTAGTCACTTTCCTGCCAAGAAGGTCGTAAATGATTATTTGGACATCTGCTTGCTTGGGGAGATCATACTGAAAGGTTGTAATTGGATTGAAGGGGTTGGGATAGTTTTGCATCAGTTCAAATTGTTTAGGCAGCTCTGAAAATTCGTCTGTTTCAAGATCAGTCACGTCAATTACAACCAGGATGTCAACGGTTGGATTATCTAAATCATTTGAGGAAACGGTGAGAGTATCAATGTGTAAGCCTACCGAGAGTTCTGAACCATCTATGATCACCGCAAGGGAATCTGAACTGCCTGTTTCAGTCCTCCCACTATCCGGATTAACATTCAACCATAGTTCCTTCCAGTTAACAGTCCATTCCAATTCGGAAGTACCCACATTTTCGATGATTAATGTTTCCGCAAAGGTCTCACCTACAAGGATTGGCACTGATATACTATCGGGAAAGACTATTATTTCAGCCGTGCCTATTTCAACAATCGTCATAATAACAGGTACATCAATACTTGGTGCATCCTGATCATCAGAGTTAATGATAAACACACCATCATAGATTCCAACTGTCGAATCAGTGGCATTAATGGTGACAGTGATAAGCGATGAATCCTCCGGTTCAGTCACTCCCGATGTTGGCTCGGCACTGAGCCAGGGACTGTAGGACGTCCAGCCTACAGTCCAGTTGAGAGTCGCTATACCCACATTCCTGATGATTATCGTGTCTGAACCTATACTCCCTTCATTGAGAGTAACTATAAAACTGTCAGGTTCCACGCCAATTTCCGGATATGATGTAACGAAAAGATCAACGGGTAGCTCGATAGTTGGACTATTTGGATCGTTGGAAGAAATAAACAAAGTATCGACATAGTATCCTTCGTCTAAATTAGTAGCGTTAATTATCACCCCTACTGAATCTGTAATGCCCGGTATCACTGTTCCGGAGTCGGGAATTGTATTGATCCAATTTGTTTCAAAATTAATAGACCATCCCAGGATTGAGGAACCCATATTTGAAATAGTGAGTATCTCCGTGGAGGTCTGACCTACATTCAGCCAATAGGAAGTGATATCCAGCGCAATCGAAATCTGACTTTCCGGAATAGTAACCTCAACACATTGGGAAAATTCGGAGGAATTCCCGTCGGGATCAGTAGCAGTAGCAGTGATGAATTCCCCCAGATTGACATCAGCAGTAAAAGTAACATAAAAACTCGTATTTCCACTGCTGTTCGTTGCAACTGATGAGAAATCTATGAATTCTTCCCCCTCACCATATCCTGAAGGATCGCATGTACTATTTAAAAAGAATTCGATTCGGTAAGAAGTATTTGGTGAACTGTTCATAGTGCCGGCTATCTGAACTATATTCGTGTCAACTGTAGCTGCAAAGAGTTCCGGATAATTCTGCCCGTTATTCGCGCCACCATCGCCATCGCCATTGTCATTATACGATATTCCGTCCAGACCAAGGTCTATTCCCTGAAAAGTATTAGAGTAGATGGAATTGGAGAGAATGGCATTACCCGTACCCACATTTGAAAGAAAACCAACCCCTATATCTCCATTAAATGCAATGATGTTACCTTCGCCATCTTCAATTCCGCCAATTTTATTGCCCCCGGTTTCATGCAACAGGAATACTCCTCTAAAAGTATTTCCCAGGTTAACTGTGCCGGTTGTGTCAGTTCCAATATAGTTACTTTGAAAAATGTTCCCTGTCGTTCCACTGCCAGACAGCCCAATTCCCTCTTCGCCGCTATCTGCAATGATATTGCCCTGCCCGGGTGTTCCGATTATATTATTTTGCGGTCCATCGTTAATAGCAATACCATTGAGACCATTACCCAGGGGATTTATTCCCGTGAGATCGGTCCCGATAAGATTATCTAATATCGAGTTTCCCCAGACTTCATAACCACTCATCAAGATACCGTGCCCGTTATTTCCTGATATAAGATTGCCCATTATTGTGTTGTTTTGTGCACTGTCTTGAATCGCTACACCACTTGACATATTCAGGGCTAGGGTGCCAGTCACATCCGTACCGATGTAGTTCCCCTGAACGATATTATTGTTTGCCCCCGGATTCATGATCTCAATGCTTCCTACAATGATGTTGCGTGTGTTATCTGCAGTTCCTCCAATAGTATTGTTGGAGGAGCCTAAAATACGCAACCCACCGGCGCCAGGATTGGATGTGCCGGTAATGTCGGTACCGATAAAGTTCCCTTGTATGACATTATTCGTCACGTCATCCAAAACAATGTCTGTTCCGAATTGATTAATCGCTATACCCCTGACCGTGGTGTTATCTGCTCTGATTGTCAAGCCCCAGGCGCCTCCGGTATTACTTCCATCAATCTCAATCATTAGCACAGCATTATTGCCTTGATCAAAGGGAAGAGTATTGGGACTACTACCCGCCTGGGTATAGCCGTTGATAAAAGCCGGTTTTGTAATCGCAGGAAGGTAAGATGAAAGTAGGATAGTGTGTGGACCCGGACCAGGAATATCAAATTCTATTGGTATAATTACGTCTGAAGGATTGTTGTTGGATTCCTGAATTGCTGCCCGCAATGTGCAGTCACCATTCCCGTCGTTACAAATACCATCCCCCTGATTCAGGTCCTCACCATCACCGATGGAATTCACGGTGAAAGCTTCCACTATTGTTCTGGTGAATTCGATGGGGATACGCACCAAATCACGATCATAGGTTGTCCCTTCGTGCTGGCGTGTATAATACAAATAAGCCTGTTGATCTGTGACCTCAAAATTTCGGGTTGTATCGCTGGTATCAATTAAAGCAGGATAATGAAATGCATCGCCGGATAACCATGGCGTCCACCATAACTTGGCTTCCTTAATTATTTGGGCACGTGACCAATTGATCAGATCATCGGAAAGGGAATAGAAGAATCCGTAGACGAGTTCGCCCGTCAATGGATCGTCACCTACATGGGGACCTACCAGTACGAATTTGTTGAAGAAAGTATTATAGGTAATACTGGATTGCATTTTATCGATATGATCGCGTGATACCGGTTGAACTATATGATCTGCCGGGTCTGCATCGGGATTTAAGTAAGGGTTGATAAATTGAACATTAAATCCTGATCCATCCCAGGCTCGCCAACTAGTCGGATCATCTAGCGTCTGAGTGCGAGCCACTGCAACACCCCAATCCTGAAGCTCGTATGCTTCCACCTGGAAGAGAACATAATAATAGCCATCATTCGGATTTAAGATGATGTTGCTCCCGCCAAAGACACCATGGGGACCTGCATCTGAATCGTATACGTAAGGAATACTTGCCACAAGATGGTTAGGAGATGAATCATGGGTGTAAGTAACACCTTTGTCTGTGGACGTTGCAAAAGTGATGGCATTATACCAACTATTGCCTTGATATTCATTGTGCACCAATGAATAAATAGTAGTTCCATCTAGTGTATAGGGTGCAATAAGCCATTCATGGTCGTTGTATTTTGATGGGTCCGAATCCTGATCAGAATCCATAATCACATAGCAATCACGCTGAACTACATTAAGATTGTCGCCAATCATCCTCCGATTGATGTAATGGGTAGCGATTAATTGCACTTTGCCATCGGCGTCCCGGAAGGCTCGGGCAGGGGCGTCAGGAATATCCACCTCCTCGCATTGGTCAGTTGTCCAATCAAAAACAATTTCTTCAGGCCCGAGAATATTAACAGGACCAGGATATTCCACCTGAGCAGCCAAATTATCCAGACCTAAAACTCCAGCCCAAAATATTATAATAAAAATGATGTCCAATCGAACAATTGATTTCATGATTGCCTCCATTGGATAGCATCTTGATGAAGAAATTTTTTATCCCGGACTTCAAACCCAACGATAAACCACATCAATTGAAGAAACGTGCATATTTTCCCAATATTTTTATTCATTGGTCTATTCCTATTCTTTTCTTTTTCTTGTAATCAAAAGTATATAAATAATTGTTCAACTATACCTCAGTTAGTTGTTAGTATAAAATAAAAGGAATCAACTTATCAACTAAAATCTAGCCTTACGGCTGAGTTAGCCAGGTAGTTGGGTGTGAGCAGAACGTGCATAACGAAAGTAATAATATAAAGGGCATTGAGTAAACAGCCCCTTCTCATTGTATGCTATTTAAGCAATATCATTTTCCTAGTCTGCACTAAATCCCCAACATTGATTCTGTAGAAGTAAAGCCCAGCGCTGACAGGTTGTTCTTGCGTATTAGTAGCATCCCAATTAATAAATCTATTACCAGCGTCCTGAGTTTGATTTAAAAGGGTTTTTACATGTCTACCAATCAAGTCGTAGATAGTAATGGAAACATGTGATTTTATTGGTAAATCGTATTGTATGGTTGTAATGGGATTGAAGGGATTGGGGTAATTTTGATTAATAGTAAATTCTTGTGGATAGTTTATCCCACCATCAAGTTTTAGTGTAGCAATTAATGAATCAATTATTACAACAGCATCAGCCAGATTACCAGCAACAATCAACGTAAAAACGCTATCGAGTAATACATTCACTTCATTATCAATTTCAAAGGATTTTCGTAACTCAAAAAGTTGAAAAGGAATTTCTAAATCGGTGTATGTATATACAAATGTTGTATCTATTGAGTCACGTTTAACATCCTGGATTATCTCAAGATATTGATAGCCAAAATCCTCGGTTGGTTCAACTATTGTTCCTTCGCCATAATCATTCCATGTAACAATCTGAATTAGTTCCGGGTTGTTTTCCAGTGCAGTGTGGAGAGTATTCCTAAAGGTATCTCCGTTTTGTGGGTCTAAATATCCGTATGAAAAACCTAATCCAGCCTCTTGATAAATATCATTAAAAGCAGGGAAAGCGCTTGCGCATAAGTATTCCCAAGATTGAGCCGTTTGGTAAAAATTTGACAGATAATTATTTAATGCTGTCTCACTTAAAACGCCGCCGACGGAAGCCCACATAGGTGGCCATGGGAATGCTCCAACTGCTACAGGTGCTAACCGATTGTCAAGGGTAAAAAATGCAGGTTCAATATTTAACACTGAAAATAATGTATCCCACTCATTGCTTGAATGATAATACTGTGGTCCAAAATTCAATAGTACTGGCTGGTCTGATAATTTCAGATATATGTCTTCGATGAACCAATTATCCTGCATATATAGCATAACATCCTGCCCATGGGTAACCACATCATTTATATTCAGATGACCAGCGTCAACCATAAGTCCTACCGGATAATCTTCATAACAGATAGAAAATGATAATCCCGCCATTTCAATATAATTAAAAAGTGCATGGGTACTTTGATTGATAATTGCATAGTCATAGAAGTCCTCAATACCATACCAGTCAACGGTGACCCCATCGATTCCACTCAGTTTCATTAGGAGTACTTGATATTCCAGTATGTCATCATCCCGAGAGTCATAGGGTCCTGTTAGTGGATAATAGTGTGAAGCAATCTCCCGGCGGCCTTCTCCATCCGTATTATCGGGGTTAAAATGATTCATTGTCCAGTGCCATCCCCAATAGCCACTAACAGATGGCGCCTGGTACCAAGGCATATAATGGGCTATGATTTTAGTTTCTGTGTCACGTTTGGAGTGAATCCTTATACTGTTTTTCAACGATGAATCAAGATTTAACAGGTTGGGAATGCTATCTTGGCAAGTCGCGATCATATTAGAACGATCATATTCCCATGAATCCTGGTCGGACAAGCCCGGATCGATAACAATCGAGGTTTGTGAGTGGCAGTAGACAACGAATATAAAGATTAATGGATAAATTTTAATTATTCTCAAATCCCTCATTCCTAACTGTTATCATGTCGAATAACATTACACTACTACCGTATGTCTTCCAAATCTGGAACAGGGTGAAACTAAATGATAACCTACCAAAACCTCGTAAATTCATGGAGAATCTAGTTTTTGGAAGGGACACCTATTTTAATAAAACTATCTTTTGAGTTTGAGTGAAATTCCCATTGGATAAACGCACAAAATATACACCACTTGGCTGATTCGTTGCATTCCACTGGATTTTATGGATTCCCGGATCAAGGTTTTCATCCACCAATGTTTCCACTATTCTCCCGCTCAAATCAAATATATGTAAAGACGCATTGCGATTTGTCTTTACTGAAAAATTAATATTGATCGAAGGATTGAACGGATTCGGATATGCCGGAAAAAGTGCAAATTGAGATGGCGTAATTTGAGAATCATTAACGCCTACGGATGATTCACTTACTACAGTAAATTGTCCCATCATGCCCCAATCTTCATGCGTCAACATATGGCAATGATACATGTAAGGAACAGCATCATCGGCAAAATCTTCAAATATTGTAATAAATCTAACAGTTTCCTGTGCTTTGACCAAAACAACATCCTTTCTACCTCGCTCAGCCATCAATGGTTCCAATCCATCTCTATCTAAAATAAAAAATTGCACGTCATGGATATGAAAGGGATGTGCAATGGGCGATTGATTTGTAATAGACCAAATTTCGGTATTATTTAATGGAATGATTTCATTAATGATATCCATTTCAAATGATTGGTCATTGATCAAAAATTCTCCATTAAGTGCATCCAAACCCATGTTTACTGGAGATAAAGTGAATTGCCTCGTTGTGTCTGCATTTTCTTCTAATAATGGATACAAAGTCACTAATGTATTTGGTATTTCTGTAATAGGATTATCGTTTGCTGCAGCTACGTTGAATTGAATAAGGGTAAAATCATTTCCATTCAATGGATTTGGATCATACCCATTTAGGCTCTGAGCCGCCATCGTCCCAGGTGTTGTTGCACCATAAATTCCATTTGGGAATTCTGAAGCATAACTCATTAAGGAAACGGATTGTCCTTCCATGGATGAAAAGTTGATTAAAATTTCATTCCTTTCTCCAGGTGCCATTTGAAGTCGCGTCACTTCATTTGGACTTTCTAGCAGACCTCCATCGGAAGCAATTTGATAAAAAGGTAGATTATCACTTATTCCAATATTGAAAACACGTTGGGATGATCCATCAAGTAAACGAAACCTTACAACCTGCGCAGGAACTTCCAATACTGCATTCATCGTAGCATTTACCATTAGGGCTGAATCTGCATTTGAAGGAGCAACGATTTGCCTGGCACTATCAAACGTTTTGGTTTGTATCACTAATGGAAAATCATCTACACCATAGGTTCTAGGTAAATTGAGTGCAGATTCTTCTTCGTCTCTAACGATAATAAACCCTGCAATTCCTTTTGATACATGAAGATTTGTTTTTTTATGTAAATGGGGATGATACCAATATGTACCCGCTTTATCCATTACAGTAAAATTTGGATTCCAGGTTTGACCCGGCCCGATTGTTGTATGAGGGCCACCATCATTCTCTGCAGAAACATGCATTCCATGCCAATGAATGGTTGTTGTGTCGGCCAATTGATTCGCGACATAAATATCTACATAATCACCTTGATTCATAATTAATGTGGGTCCCAGGATATTTCCATTGGCTCCCATCGTTTCTGTCGTAAAACCATTGTAAAATGAAAATGTGCCCATTTGCAGATTTAGATTGAAAGTGTTCCCTTCTAATGTTTCCGGTATTAATAGAGGCGATTGCCCCATGAGTATAGAAAGGGATATACTTAAAATAATTGAACTAAAGTGTTTCATTTATTACCTCCGGTCTTGTAATGATAATAATTAACGAAAGTGCACTGTTCATACTCTTGTTCGATCTTACTCTGCCTAATCTGTCCAGTTTGGATTTTTATGCCTCCCAGATCAATTCCGATTATTTTTTTGTCCAACATTTTCTCCATTATCCAAATACTAACTCTCTTTTTTAAAACGAATAGTTTTATTACTGATAATAGGCTTTGCCCAGAAACCAATACTCATAATATACCCTAAAGTAACATATAAAAACATCATTCCGATCTTCAGACCGAATAGGTCTCCAAGACCACCAATGATCAACGGTACGAAGGCTCCGCCAACGATCCCAGTGCAAAGAATACCGGAAAAAGAACCATGCTGTTTTTCAACTGAATTTAAAGCGAGCGAAAAGATAATAGACCACATTACCGAAAGAAAAAATCCAGAGGCCGGTAGTCCGTATAACGCCATCTTGGCCGTTCCAAAGAGCGCTAATGTTAGGCAAAGAACTGAGGCCGCGGTAAACCACACTAATATTTTCCGGCTATCAAAAAACTTCAATAGAATTAAACCAAGTACACAACCCGCCGTCAATAAACCCCAAAAATAAGAGATAGCATCTGCACCGATTAGCAATGGGTCATAATCATGATAGACAACAAGGTACTTTGACATCCAATTGGCAAAACCCTGTTCCGTACCTACATATGCAAAAATTCCGAAAAAATATAAAACGACCTGTTTCTCCCGGAAAAGACTCAAGGTTGTCTGCAGGGTTCCCACCCGTTCATCTTCTTTTAATTTGATCTTGGGAAGTCTAACAAAAACCAGTACGACAACCATAAGCAGCGTTACTGCTGCAAACACCCAGTATAGTGATACCCACGGCAAATGCTGGGGTACTACAGAGGCTAGAAAACGAATGACAACATTTCCATCGCCGGTGAAATTCATCAGATTCTGCACCAGATAGGTATAAACCTGCGGACTTAAAAACGATGCCAGTCCGAAAACCAGCTGTGCCATTACCGAATTAAATGCGAAATGCTCCTCACCTCCGGCGGATCGCAGTAAAGGATTAATCGCAACCTGCAACATGGCCATTCCTGTACCGATTATGAATAACGAAAACATCGCAATATAGAAACCTGGAAAAATGGCGAAGAGAAACGACCCAATGAGCGCCAGAACAAAAGCTGTTATCATAACAGTTTTTGCACTGTACTTGTCAACTAGAATGCCGGAAGGAATCGACATAACTCCGTAAGCTGCAAAAAAGGAGAATGGCAAGAATGCTGCCAAGGCTAAGTGATCAAGTTTAAATCCTTCAATAATATCCGGGATCAATGGCCC
>VAOY01004897.1_pt1 | contig 18554 bp, 12 predicted proteins | sample 3393881 | NCBI WGS metagenome assembly VAOY01 (sample SAMN08290430, study PRJNA428436) | hydrothermal vent metagenome | isolation source: Deep-sea hydrothermal vent chimney | place: Indian Ocean: Southwest Indian Ridge
CATCCCAGTGCGTCAGTGCCAGTCGGGACCTGATCTTATCAGGATTGTCCACAAGGTAACCGAACTGATCCTTTTTAAATGAACCGGTTGGAGATTCCAGCCACATGAATCCGAACCAGCTGCAGATACCGCCTTTATCGTCCCTGTGCAGGCCACGGGATGAATCGTAGTTGGCTCCGATGTTGTAATGCATCTGTCTGGACGGATCGTAACGGGGGAACCCTGTAAAGCTGTTATATATAGGAGAACCGAGATCTCCAAAGGAACCCAGGAAGACCGGCCAGTAGTCGTAACTGCTGTTGTTGGTCAGCTCGAACTGGAAGAAGACCGCATTGAAATCTGTGAAACCGAGGATCCTTTTCCTCACTGAGATATCCAGAACCGATGAATAGGGATTCCGGTCCGCATGAGAGTCGTCGAATTCGCAGTAGGCTTCCTGATCTGCGCATCGCTTCCACTTCTTCCAGGTCTCCGTGCCCAGCCAGACATCCTCGATATCCTCCGGCGCGGGCCAGCCCTGAGGCGGCCAGGTACCAGGCGAATTGCTGTGGGCAAACCTGGGATACCACATCTGGTTTCTTGAGAATTGAGTGCCGCGGGCGCCGTCCTGGGCTTCCCAGTCGGCCAGGGAGAGCGGTTGGTAATCACCGGTGGATTCGTGTACCTGCGCCCGGCTGAACCAGGGACCGGGTCCGACCGCCAGAGCCATGCTCTGATTCCAGCCCCAGCTGTCGAGTTCACTGCCATCCGCCCTTCGAAAACGGGAGGTGTGCCATCCCTCAGCCGTGGTCCCCATGTCCCCGAAGTTATGGGTCCTGTGGTCCAGTCTGTTGACGTTGATGCGCCCGATGGCCCTGTCCTTTGCATCGGATATGCGAGTTAAAACGGCTGATTTAGGGTCGTCTGGTTCTTCCCGCCAGGGTGTTGTCTTGTTTTTATGACTCGCCTGCTGATTCTGTGCCTGAAGTGTAACGGGTGTAATCGCAAGGAGGGTGATTCCCACCATAAACCGAAACGTAATTCTTCTCTGTAAATGAGTTCCCATCATCTGCCTGTAGTGCAACAGGTTATGCCCGAATGAAGATCATTGGAAGGAACCGGGCGTTTATAAGTGGTGCTGTTGAATGGGAAACGGAAGAGTTCTTTGTTTCGTTTACATACTCATCAGGGATGAACTCGAAGAGGATCAGCCGTCGGGATTTCTCTCGGCTATCAGGCGGAGTCCCTTGAGGGTTAGAAGCGGGTCTATCTGTCCCCGTTCTTCAAAAGCTTCCAGGAAGGGGGTCGAGAGGCCGCCTGTGAACACAACCACCGGATCGGAATCGAGCTCTCCCTTGATGCTCTCCAGGATTCCGTCGATCATGGCCAGTGTTCCCAGGTAGAGACCCGATCGCAGGCTCGATTCCGTGGTATCCCCTATTGCCTTTTCCGGTTTCTGAATATCCACCTCTGCGAGCCTGGCGGCTCGCCGGAACAGTTCCTCGGAGCTGGTGAGCACCCCGGGAGCTATCGCTCCACCGACATATGCCCCTTTCTCATCAACCACATCGAATGTCGTCGCCGTCCCCATATCCACGACGATCACCGGCAGGCCGTACTCTTCCCGGGCAGCCACGGCGTTGGCCAGACGGTCGGCGCCGGCTGCTTCCGGCGGGCTCACACCCACTGTTATGCCCAGGTTGAGATCCGGGCCGACAAGTATCGGCTTCAGGTTCAGATAGATGGCAGAGGCAGATTCGATCACCTCGGTGAGAGCGGGAACCACAGATGCCACGATAACGGCATTCAGATCGGCAGGTGCCACATCACCCTCTTTCAAAAGAGCCCGCAGCATGACCCACATCTCATCCCTGGTGGCATCGAGTGAGGTTGAAATGCGCCAGTGGGACCGCAGCAATCCATTCTCGAATACACCGGCAACTGTATGAGTGTTCCCTATATCAACAGCCAGCAGCATAATCAGTAGGTTTCCTCGGTTTTCGTCATCAATTCACCGGTTACTGCCTTGCGACCCCCGTCGAGCTGGAGATATCCCTCCTCGGTCAGGCCGGTGAAGATCCCGCTTTCTTCCCCTTCTCCGGTGGTGATCCGCACCTGTTCACCAAGATATGCCAGATGAGCCATCACTTCACTGGCAACCGCCGGCATTACTCCAGATTTTCCGGACTCCAGGTTTCCGACAATTGATGAGAGCTCCCAGAGATATCCAGCCAGGAACCGGTCCCTGTTCAACGGTTCAGAGGAAAGTAATGAAAGAGCCGTACCACGCTCCTGAAGTGAATCGGGGACCTTCTCCAGCTCCCAGTTCACATTTATCCCGGCACCGAGAACTACAAAGCGAACATGGTTCCCCTCTGTTACGGTCTCGGCCAGAATACCGGCGACCTTCCTGCCCTCACACTCCAGATCGTTCGGCCATTTGATTTCGAGAGTGATATCTTTCCCCCTGGCAGTTCTGACTATTGCCAGGGCGGCAGAAAGAGTCAGCCAGCCGACCCGGTCGATTCCCATTTCCGGACGCAGCAGCAGTGAGGAGTAGAGGCCGGAGCCCGGTGGTGAGTACCACTGCCTGCCATGCCGGCCCCTGCCCACGGTCTGCTCTTCGGCAACCACGAGCGAGCCGTGCGGGGCACCCCGCTGCGCCAGTTCCCTCAGATGATCATTGGTCGATGTGATCGAGTTGAAGAAATAGAGGTTCTCTGCCCCCTCAACCAGACCCTCCACCGATTCAGATCTGGCACGGGAGAAGAGCTCTACCAGCTTCTCTATCCAGATATCCCGCTCTGGTGGTACGCCGGGAAGGAATGGAAGAGGATTGTTTGAGTTCAGCATTGCTGGAATCTGCTATCTGAGCAGCAGAGAGATATCCACTGCCTTCACCGAATGTGTTAGAGCGCCAATGCTTATATAATCAACGCCTGTCTCTGCGATTTCCCGGACATTGCTCAGGGTGACACCGCCTGAGGCCTCAAGCTCCAGATCGCTCCTGTCTGAATCACGAACCATCGAAACGATCGCCGCTATCTCATCCGGTTCCATGTTATCCAGCAGCAGCCGGTCCGCCCCTCCATCCAGACCCTCCCGGGCCTGTTCAGAGGTCGTAACTTCCACAACAACCAGAAAGCGTGAGTCAGATCCCGCCAGACCGGTCATAGCCCGCTCGAGAGCATTGTTTACACCACCGGCAGAGTGAACGTGGTTCTCCTTGATCAGAACACCGTCAAAGAGTCCCATCCGGTGATTGGCACCTCCACCCATCCGAACCGCGTACTTCTGAAGCGCTCTCAGGCCCGGTGTCGTTTTCCTGGTGTCGAGAATGGTCACGCCTGTGCCTTCAACCGCGTCCACGAATTGTCTCGTTCGAGTGGCGATACCGCACAATCCCTGTAGGAAATTGAGGGCCACACGTTCGCCGGCCAGGATCCCTGCAGTGGGTCCGGCTATGTGAGCTATGATCTCACCCGACTTGAACTGTTCACCCTCTCCGATAGTCGAAGTAACTACCACCCGCGGCTCAACCTGCAGGAACACGTTCTCGGCGGCAGGCATCCCGGCCAGCACGCCCTCTTCACGAGCCAGAATGATCCCTTCGCTTTCAGATTGAGGATCGAGGGTCAGTTCGCTTGTGATGTCCCCATGACCGAGGTCCTCTTCAAGCGCAGTTTTGACAATGCTGTTCAGAACATCAGCGTCGATCATCCTGATCCTCCTGCTCATGAGAACTGCCGGTACGGTAGCGGACGAGTTCATCCCTGAGGATCGTGGCTTCCTCGAATTGCAGTGCATTTGCGTATGTGAGCATTCTATCCTCGACCGCCATCTCCCAGCTCTCTCCCTTCAGGCCTGTAAATTCCTTCAGAAGCGTTTCGATCCGGAGTGCCGCCGAATCGGTTTTCCTGCCCGAATCCAGCAGATCGGCCAGCGAGGTACTTGCCATCACCTCCTCCCTGCTCTTCTGCAGAGTTTGAGGTGTAATGCCATGTTCAATATTGTGTACCTCCTGGATGGCACGTCTCCGCTGCACTTCGTCTATGGCCGACCTCATCGAATCAGTTACACGGTCAGCATACATTATAACAAGACCATTGGCATTTCGTGCAGTACGACCCATAGTCTGGATCAGGCTGGTCCTGCTCCTCAGAAAGCCCTCCTTGTCGGCATCCAGAATGGCCACCAGGCTGACCTCGGGCATGTCGAGTCCCTCCCGCAGGAGGTTGATGCCGACAAGAACGTCAAAATCTCCCATCCTCAATCCGCGCAGCAATTCCACGCGATCGAGGGTATCGATTTCAGAGTGGAGGTAGCGTGCTTTTATCCCGACTCCCGCCAGGAAATCGGTAAGATCTTCCGCCATCTTCTTGGTCAGCGTCGTGACAAGGGTTCGCTCGCTCCTCTCCACACGAAGGTGGATCTCTTCCAGCAGATCATCTATCTGCCCTTTCACCTCACGCACGTCCACAGCCGGATCGAGCAGGCCGGAGGGCCTGACTACCTGTTCCACGATCACTCCCTCAGATCTCTCCAGTTCGAAATTGCCCGGAGTGGCTGATACGTATATGTACTGGTTCTGCAGTGAATCGAATTCATCGAAGGTCAGAGGTCGGTTATCGAGGGCTGCTTTGAGCCGGAATCCGTATTCGACGAGTGTTTCTTTTCTGGAGCGGTCGCCCGCATGCATCGCCCCGATCTGGGGAACGGTCACGTGCGATTCATCAATGATGGTAATGAAATCATCGGGAAAGTAATCGATAAGGGTGCATGGGCGGTCACCCGGCCGGCGACCATCGAAGTAACGGCTGTAGTTCTCGATACCGGTGCACCAGCCGACCTCTTCCATCATCTCCATGTCGTAGAGAGTCTTGGCCTTCAGACGATAGGCCTCTACCAGTCCATCGGCATCCTGAAATGCCGCCACCTCTCTCTCCAGATCTGATGCGATCGATTCGAGGGCCCGGTCGAGATTGTCTTTGTCAGCTATGAAGTGTGTAGCCGGATAGACCACTATCTGGTCGAGTTTTTCAATCGTTTCACCGGTTATCAGGTCCACGAAGCTGAGGCGTTCGATCTGATCCCCCCAGAACTCGACACGTACCGCTACCTCTTCGTAGGCCAGGTGTATTTCAACCACGTCTCCCCTGACCCTTAAATCACCACTGCCGAAAGATATGTCATTGCGTCTGTAGTGGATGTCCACGAGGGCCCGCAGGAACTGCTGCCGGTCCATCTCCTGACCGCACCTGAGACCCACCATGTACTTGTAAACATCTTCGGGTCGTCCCAGGCCGAAGATGCACGAAACGGATGCCACGACGATGGCGTCCCGGCGGGCTGCCAGTGTGCTCGTAGTCCGCAACCTCAACCGTTCGATCATTTCATTGACCTGGGTTTCCTTCTCGATATAGAGGTCCCTGCCCGGCAGGTATGCTTCAGGCTGATAGTAGTCGTAATAGGAGATGAAATACTCGACGGCGTTGCTCGGAAAGAATCCCTTCAGCTCCCCATAGAGCTGGGCGGCGAGTGTCTTGTTGTGGCTGATTATCAGGACAGGCCTGTTGACAGCGGCGATGACATTCGCCATCGTGAATGTCTTGCCCGAACCGGTCACGCCCAGCAGAGTCTGATGGCGGCTGCCGCGTACCAGCCCCTCGACAAGTGCTTCGATGGCTGCCGGCTGATCGCCGGCCGGCTCATAACTCGAAACCAGCTCGAAGGGGGCATCTGACCGCATCAACCCCAGCGGATTGTAATGCTGCTCCTCACCACTCATCAGATCCAATCCTCATTGCACACTAAATGAGACAGGCGCCAGCTTAATGGAAAGCCGGCGCCTGTCCGAATCAAGGGTAATCAGCAGATACAGTTACTGCCTATCTATCACCCGTCCTGATGTTGAGCCGCCTGGTGTCGGTCCCACCGTGCTTCGATGTGATGGTGAACTCCACCCATCCGCTGTTGCCGCTCATCCTGAACAGATAACGGAAGGCGCGGCTGCCGTGAGCCAGGATCCTGAATTCCGGATCCTCACTGCCGGCGACATTCCCTCTGGTAGATCCGTCCAGAGGATCGAGCTGGACCGATCCCTCGGGTATATCCACACGTGTTATACTATTGGAGGATGTCAAAGTCAATCGATCCAGTGGAACCCATTCTCTCTCGAAATCACGGTCTGAAATGGTCGGATATGCACGATCGTTCTTCACCGTGACATCGACCCAGATCAGGTCTCCGGTTGCGGGAGTGATCTCGATCTCATCCACTTCCACCTTCGGGAACTGACTTGCACAGTAGAGAACGAATTGGGTGTTCCTGAGGGTTTCCGACTCGATGTAGCGCGCCGGAGGAGTGCGTCCGGCGTGCTTCTTTGCCGAACCGCCGATCCAGATCTCTCCCAGGTCCGGATGGTTCACCTTGTGCGGCATTATCCAGCCTTCACCGGTCAGCTCGATATCGATCCACGACATCCGTTCCACCTGGTCGACCCTGCCGTCGCCATCCACATCGCCATCGAGGGGAGTTCCCCACAGCTCGATGAGATAACCGTATGCGCCGAGCATCATGTAGGTGTTGACCTGGGCCTGACCGCTTCCTGGAGGTCCGGACATTGTCGGCCTGTAATTCTTCAAGATGCGCGCGCCCATGGTTACTATCTCGTTCTGGACGGCCATGTCGTTCCGGTACTCGGGAGCAACGTTGCGGTCGAACAACTGGGCGTACTGGTTCTCCTGCCTCATCTGTTCCAGCCGCTTCTCCGGAGTCACCCGCGGCTGACCTCTCCTGCCCATGCCGCCACCGAACTGTGCGGCCTGGGTGGTCTGAGTCGAAACAGCCCAGGGAACTGAGAACATTATCAGCCGTCCGGTGTTGTGGTAGTGGAAGCCCGCGAAGATGTTATCGTGCGTTCGCCCGAATTCGAAGGCATTCCGGGTCACCGATTCAGACATCGGGTATGGCCATCCCGCACTCAGCGTCCATCCGTAAGGGTAGTTCCTGTTCGGGTCGGGACCCCCGATGTCGTCCTCGTTGATCCTGCCGTCTCCGTCGTTGTCATAGCCCTCGGATCCGATCCTGCGGAAGCGCATTACCTGCTCTTCCGGGTACAGCACCGGGATGAACCGGCGACCGTCATCGGAGAGCTTGAACCGTCCGTCCGGATCCTCGATGTACATGGTCGAGAGCTCGCCGTCTCCGTCGACATCCTCGGTCTGGTCCTCATCGTAGAGACCGTCGCCGTCGTTATCCTCGGGTCTGTACGGCTCCCGCGGATTGTTGTCCGTGTTGGGGAACGTGATGTAGGAGTCGATCCCATCCACGTTCAGACCCGGCAGGATGTAGAAAGTGCGCGTATTGACCAGGTCCCGTACATACGGGTCGTAGTCATAGCGGGTCAGCAGGTACCACGCCAGGTAGAGGCAGCACATTACACCGTTCACCTCATTACCGTGCACCGCACCATCGGCCCAGATTGCCGTCTTGGTATCGTGAGAGCCTGTAGATTTCGCCGTGATCGTCAGCAGGTACTGATCGCGGCCCATCATGCTCTTTCCGATACTCTCTATGTCGCACAGGTTCGAGTACTGAGCCTGAAGATCCTGGATGATCTTCGTCCATTCTGCATAGCTGTAGTACCTCTTCCAGCTTATCGGGAAATCGAGTTCGCCGTGATAACCTCCGGGGTTTGCAGGTTCCCTGTCCTGTGCAGATACCGGGAATGACCAGGCTGCCGCGAGAGTGACAGCGAGAATCAGAACCGGTATCGGTATCCAGTGTATTCTCGTTTTCATGGTTCTCTCCCTGGTCATCGCAGTGTGATTTCTCTAACCGCAGTGCCGCCCTTCTGAGAAGTAGCGACTATCTTCAGCGGCATGTTTCCTTCGATGGCAACGAGCCACTTGACTTCACGGACGTTGCCCTCCCGGGCAGCCTGCTGCCCGCCACCCATTCTCTGCATGAACTGCTGCATCAATTCGAGGGGCATGCCCATTGGAATATTGGGCATTCCCTGTACCTGCCGGCTTCTTCCGCCTGCGGCAGGCGCGCTGGTTGCGATCCCCGGGATCGGCATGGTGCCTTCGAGGACTCCAATGCTCTGGTGAGCGGATCCCTGCAGGAATGTGATCCTGTCCCTGTCACCTATAAGCCAGACGACGTCATTGCGGTTACCTGCCAGACGCTGTCCCCGGGCAACATGGGTTGCGAGCGCACCTGTATTTTCAATCGTGGCAGTTACCAGAACGATCCTGTAGGCGCCTCTTCTTCCGCTGCGATTGATCGTGGCGGTATCACCCTGGTACTGCACGGTGGCTCCACTTGCATTGCTGGTCTCGTAGAGCACCTCGGCGGTAGCGTCGGTGATTTCGATCTTCGGCAGCAGACCTGCCTTCCACAGCTCGAACTGCCAGTGGATCTCTGCCACGTGTCTGAGAGGATCACCCGGGAATGCGTTGTTCCCGGAACCGTAGCGCGGGATCCATCCGCCGATCTCACCAGCACCCAGTTCAGGATGCCTGTAGCTCCTCCACGGAATGAAGAACTTGCCTCCGAATTTCTCATCCTGGTGCAGCAGCAGCCACCTGTCCCGCTGGACCTGCGCGTCATCACCGGTGAATTCCGGCATCCCTACGAAATCTACCGACCTGTTCCACAGCTCGGTAGTCATCGAGTAGGAACCGAACTGCGCATAGGCCCAGTCGATGAAGATACCGTATCCGTAGGGCCTGTCGCCTCTGTAAGGAGGACGCCACTGCCGTGGCAGCTCATAACCGCTGCCGGTAGTCCCGATGGCCTGTGTGCGAGCCTGATCCCGGCCCCTGACACCCTGGCCCTGACGGGCCCGGGCAGGTACGGGTGCCCCGGTCCTCGGCCTGGCAAATCCGGCTGCAGCCCCAGCTGCCGGCGGCGCGGCTTCTTCATCCCAGACAGCAGGATATTCCACACCGAGGAGCTGACAGTACTTCTTGCCCATGATGCGGTCGAAAACAGCCAGATCCTTCGGATCTATCTGACTGTCGGACCAGCGAGCAAATGGGCGATATGTGAAACCACCCGATGTGTGGAAGGACTGGACCAGCAGGATGTTCGTATTGTTGGTGAAGAACTCCAGAATGTTCCTCGACTCGGGCGCAGAAGCAGCGTAGTAGCCGCTGCCGCCCTGCTCGTTGTCGTCGTTGAACCATCCTTCGGGGAAGTTGCGATTCACGTCTATTCCCCTTTCACCATCTTCACCCCTGCGACCGTCACCATCGTTATCGCGATCCTCGCGGATTACCGACCAACGCTCTCTGGTGGTCTCCTCGTCTCGACCGAGACGGATCATCAACCTGGGATCCACGTCGTCCATGACGTACCGGCCCTCTGGATCCCTGTAACGGAACTGCGTTATATGTCCGTCACCATTCAGATCATCGGGACCATCTTCGTTTACCTGACCATCTTCATCATTATCGGCCAGCATCGAGTTCTGACGCTGCGAAACATCTCCTTCTGTGCTGTTGAAAACACCGTCGGGATTGACGACAGGGCAGATGTAGAAGGCATTGTCATCGATCAGCTTTTTGATCGCAGGATCTGAATCGTATCCGGTGACCAGCTTGTCGATGATGTAGAGACAGACCTCGGTGCCGGTGTATTCATTCCCGTGAGTCCCGCCATCGATCCACTGTCCCGGTTTTCCATGGTAGGGTTTCATCGGTGTCACATTCCGGATGTTCTCCTTACGCATGTTGCGCAATTCGATCATCTTGTCGATCGTCGTACCTGTCTTCATGTTCGAAATGACGAGAACGTACTGGGTCCGTCCCAGCGTGCTCTGGCCGATCTCGATCAATTCTGTTATGTCAGGATAGGCCCGGGCGACTCTCTGGATGTACTCGACCGTCCCGGTATATCCGTGGTAATCATCAAATGCTATGGGGACCTTCTGCGCCATGGCACCGGGCGCATTCCCCAGAAGCAGACAGACAGCCAGAAAGAGCACTGCCCTGCCCGCCCTTCGCGGAAGCAATTTCATAAATGTATCCTCACTTCTCTGTGAACTCCTGCGACAGTTCAGGTACCTGCCGGAGAAGACGTCGACAGGCTTCTGGCGCAGGAGATTTGTCGGGTCGGCGCTATGTTACATGTATGTTAGAGGTACTGGAATTAAAAAAGACCGCCAGGATGGCGGCCTTTGATACGGAGTCTAACAGAACCTAATAAGGTCTGCCGTTGCCGACGCGCCTGCGCTGCTTTCTCTTCTGGCTCAGTTTGCGCTGGTGTTTGCGCTCGGAGGGCTTCAGATGATAGCGTTTCCGCTTCAGATCCGTAGTAATCCCCTCCTTCTTCACCTGCTTCTGAAAGCGCTTCAGGGTCTTTTCGAAGGATTCATTATCACGAACCTGAACATAAGCCAACAGAACCACATCCTATCCGGTTTCCGTCCGGAAACGGCCCTTTTGCGCAATCTCAGCGTCAATCTGCCGGATTTCTTGTGCGACGTACACATGTACGTCTCCGCGCAATCCGTTGATTATCTTGACCTTGCACAAAATTGTTCGTTTCCACCCTGGAAACACGACAGTTTCCGTCCAGAAACTGTCTTAGTGTAAGTGCCCTTGTTTCAACGACTTCGTTGTAGTTAAGCTAATTAATGGGTCAATGGCAGGCACGTCAAGGGTACAGTCGAATATAAGAGCCTGTCTGAGAAACCGACGATAGCGAGGGTTTCGCTGGAGCCGGATGGCCAGGCGGTCGAGCAGAATACCCGGAGACGTAGCCACTGTGCTACGTCGAGGACATTCTGCAAAGACCAACGCAGCCAGCCAGATGCCGGGGTAAGCCGCAGCCGCAGGGTTTTTCAGACAGGCTCTTAAAGGCCGGCTTATTACTCCCACTCTATGGTACCGGGAGGTTTGTGAGTAATGTCGATAAAGACTGCTGAAATTCCTTCAAGGGACTTGATCTCATCCGAAATACAGGCTGCGACATCCCAAGGAAGATCGGTAAACCGTGCCGTCATCGCCTCCTCGCTGGAGACGGGTCTCACAACTATGCACTCACCCCTGCCACCAGCTGAAAGTGGCAGCAGAACTACAGGCATCTGCCACACCTCCCGGTCTAACCCTGCTGCCTGCAAAAGCTTCATGGCGAGAGCATCGGCCTCCTGCAGTAATGCTATCCTGTCCCTTGTCACAAATGCTTTAACCGGTTTCAGATCTCCCGGTGACTGATGGCTCAATGAATAGACGACCCGATTCACTTCGCTGATCGCATTTGTGATTCGCGTCGATACCTCTTCCAGAACGCCCCAGTCACGCGCTCCACCGAAGAGAGCAACCGGATGGCCGTATGTTCTGAAATCTCCCTGAATACCTACAGATCTGATCGGAAGAATGCGGGCCTGGTAACCATTCGACGAGGCTGTAACCTCTGCTTCCTTCTCCGCATCCTCTATCAGACGGTTTTCATCCTCCGGCAATTCATCACCGGTGTGGCATAAGAGTCGCACACCAAGACCGGGGCCCGGGAACGGGTGTCGCCAGACTATAGATTCGGGAAGCTTCAGAGCCAGTCCTACCTCCCGGACTTCATCCTTGTAGAGGTTGGCCAGGGGTTCGACGATCCTGCCCTGTTCTATCAGTCTCTCGATCTCCTCCACCCTGTTGTGGTGGGTTTTGATCGTAGCCGCGTGTTCAGTACCGCCGGTCTCAATCGTATCGGGGTAGATAGTGCCCTGGGCGAGAAGCCAGCCCTCCTCCAGGTGAAGACCTCCCACCTGCGATGCTGCAACTTCAACGAATACACGGCCGATGATACGTCGTTTCTCTTCCGGATCGGTCACACCCGAGAGAGCCCCCAGGAAATCTTCTGCCGCATCCACATGATTGAGATTCGTATATCCCTGCTCTTCGAACGATTTCACAACCAGCGCCGATTCATCCTTGCGCATCAAACCGTTGTCTATGTGGACACCCACGACCTGATCCGTGCCCACAGCACGATTGAGCATGGCAAAGCACACACTGGAATCGACCCCACCCGATACGAGAAGAAGAACGCGGTCCGACCCGATCCTCTCCTTGAGGGATGCACTGATCTCATCCACATAGCTGCCGGGATTCCAGCTGCGCTCCGCACCGCAGATATCGAGAAAGTTCTCCAGGATCTTCATTCCGTTCGGAGTGTGTGTCACTTCAGGATGGAACTGGAGCCCGTACAGGTTCCTTGTTTCATCTCCCATAGCCGCAACGGGACAATCCCCGGTACTTCCCAGCACCTCAAATCCCTCGGGCAGCTGAACGATCTGGTCACCATGACTCATCCAGACCACCTCCCGGGCTTCCATATCACGGAAGAGTTCACTCTGTTTCCCCAGAGAGATCACAGCCGAACCATACTCCCTTACCTCTCCCCTGGCCACACTGCCTCCCATCTGCCGGGCAAGCAGCTGGTGGCCGTAGCAGAGACCCAGAATGGGTATTTTCTGTTCAAAGAGTTCGGCGTTGAAGGGCGGCTGGATTTCATCGTAGACACTGCCGGGACCGCCGGAGAGAATAATCCCGATTGCATCCTCAAGATCGGAAGTCACCGCATCGGGTGGCATAATGACGGCATATTCACCGAGACGCCTGATACGATTGGCAATCAGATGGGCGTACTGACCCCCGAAATCGAGCACGGCGATAAACGGGCGTGAAAGTCTTGTTGCATCAACCATCACAGCGAAACAGCCCCCAGTCGAAAGGCACCAGAGTATCCACACCATCCAGATCGGGAGATCTTTCAGGATAATCGGTAACATAGTGGAGTCCCCGACTCTCCCGCCTGCTCAGAGCAGATCTTGCGATCATCAATCCAACCTGTGTGATGTTGCGCAATTCGAGCAGCTCCGCGGAGACTTTACTCCAGCGGTAAAAATGCTCCACTTCTTTTGTTATCAGAGCCAGCCTTCTCTCTGCCCTTTCCAGCCTGTTCGTTGACCTGACCAGACCCACATAGTCCCACATCAGGTTCCGGATCTCTTTCCGGTCGTGGCTTATCAGAATCCTCTCCCGCGGGATCCTTGTTCCGGCGATATCCCAGGGGGGGGGTTCGGGCACTTCGATCGACGGCCCCGATAGAAGTTCCTTCAAACGTATAGCCGCCTGTTCGGCGAAAACCAGCCCCTCGAGCAGTGAGTTGCTCGCCAGCCTGTTTGCCCCATGAACTCCAGTGCACGCTACTTCGCCGACCGCGAACAAGCCCGACAGGGCCGTCTGCCCGTTCAGTTCGGTTGGAATACCGCCGCACATGTAATGCGCAGCAGGCACAACAGGGAGTGGATCAACCGATGGGTCGAGCCCCTGTTTCAGACAGGTTTTTACGATATGCGGAAACCGTTCTTCGATCTCCTTCCGACTCCGATGTGTGAGATCGAGGAATACGTGAGGAGCACCGGTCGATTTCAACTGGTTGTCGATGGCCCGAGCCACAATATCCCTGGGAGCCAGATCCTTCTGCGGATGTTCATCCGCCATGAAAGCCTCGCCGTCGGCATTGCGAAGGATTCCTCCGAATCCGCGAACAGCCTCGCTGATAAGAAAGGCGGGATCTGCCGTTCCATACAGGGCGGTCGGATGGAACTGCATGAATTCCATGTTCGCCAGTTCACATCCAGCCCTTACACCCATCGCCAGCCCATCACCTGTTGATATATCCGGATTGGTGGTATGCATGTAAACCTGACCGCAGCCGCCTGTAGCCAGAAGTGTGAGCTTTGCCGGAAATGCCACCACCTCTTCACTGCCCGAGTCGGGCACATACGCACCGACTACATCGAGCAGGTCATCGTGCATGCCGAAGTTGCTTTCCAGGTAATGCCTCGTAATCAGATCGAGTCCGATATGGTTCTCAAATACCGTTATGTCGGGATGTGCGCTGACCGCCGCCACCAGCGCACCCTCTACTTCTGCTCCGGTCAGATCGTGCGCGTGGACGATCCTGGATTGGCTGTGTCCACCCTCTCTGCCCAGATGGAGAGGAACACCGCCGTCAGGGGCAGAACCTGTCCCTTCACCTCCAGCTGCCTCGCCGGACCGGCTGAATTCGACACCAAGTTCGATGAGTTCACCGATCAGCCGTGGAGCTTCACGGATCATCATCTCTACTGCCGGGCGCCTGCACAGTCCCGCCCCGGCGATCAGCGTATCCTCGATATGCGATTCGAAATCATCGAGGGGGCTCATGACGGCGGCTATGCCGCCCTGGGCATAATTGGTGGCGGAGGCTTTGTCTTCCTTCTTGGTTACTATCGCGATTCTGCCCGATTCTGCCGCCTTCAACGCGCAGCTCAAACCCGCTATCCCACTGCCGATCACCAGCACATCGAACGGTTCGTTCATACAAGCGCTCCAACCAGCAGGTCGAGGGTTCGCTGATCGAATCCCGCTTCCGCAACCCAGACAGGTTCTTCCTTGGCGGAAAATCCCGCCGGCACAAGTTTCACTTCATCCTTGGCTGTAGTGATCACGGCTTCAGCACCAGTGCTTCTCCATCCATCCTTTATCATCTCGATATCTCCGACCGAGTAAGGATGATGGTCACCGAACTCCATATGGGCCACAACCAATCCGCCCCTCTGCTTGACCTCCAGTTCAAATGGTCGTGGGTCGGCAAGCCCTGAAACCAGGAAAACGGGTCGACCCGAGAGCCAGTCGAGCTGACGGACATCCCCCCCTCCCGCCTCCCTCAGCATCTGCATTCTCAGGACGCCGCTGGTTATTTCGGCTTCCGTACTGAAAGCCTTCAACAGACCGTTGAGCCGATCGGGGATCGGTCTGATACCGTCGGTGCCTCTGTTCACAAAAAGAAAGAGATCGGCGGCGCGCAGTGCCGAGAGCGGTTCTCGGAGCCTGCCGGCCGGCAGTGTCCAGCCGTTGCCGAATGGATCAAGCGCATCGAGCAGCATTACATCTGCATCGCGCGCCAGACCCAGATGCTGATATCCGTCATCGAGGATTACAACCTCCGCTCCAAATCGCTCTCTGGCCAGCCGGGCAGCCGTATAGCGGTTGCGACTTACGATGACCACAACGGGAACCGCCCGCGCGATCATTACCGGCTCATCCCCTGCCTGCTGCGGTCCAACCAGCGGTCCCGATCCGTCTGATACGAGGAGGGGTCCGCTTCCACGGCCAACTGCACCGTAGCCGCGCGATACAACCGCAACGGGGATTTCCCTCTCCATCAATGCTCTTGCCAGTCCTATGACGAGGGGAGATTTCCCCGTACCGCCCACCGTGATGTTCCCGACAGAAACAACCGTGACTCCGGAGAGTCGCCTGGTTCTAAGAAATCCCAGTCGGTGGAACTCCCGGCGCGCCCAGACCAGAGAGGAGTAGAGCACGGCCGGAGGAATTAAAAGGTAATAGAGAAACTGCTCTCCGAATGAAAGGGCTCCGGGCCTGTGTCCGGCCCAGATAAGACGCAGAGTTGCCTCCAGACGCTCTCTCACAGGGCTGCTCCGTCGGGAGATTCCTCAGCCATTTCATCCACACGGAGCCGTCGGCTCCCCCTGTCGAACCGGGCAATTCCGGCATCGGACCTGGAGAGACCCATTACTTTTGAATAGTATTTCTCCACCTCTGCCAGTGCTCCCCTGCTGCTCTTCACCGCCTGCCGGGCTGCACCGCCCATGTCGATCCGTCGCTGTTCATTTTCAAGGAGGTCGGCCAGCGAATCGGCCAGATCCATGGGACCCTCCACCCTTTTTCCACCACCCGCTTCCAGAAGAAGCAGATCTGCGGAACCTGTATCACCGGTATGCGGTCCGAAGAGCACGGGGATACCGTAGAGAGCAGGTTCCATGAGGTTGTGCCCCCCTAACGGAACCAGGCTCCCTCCCACGAATGCCAGGTCGGAAGCAGCATAGAAGCCTTCGAGTTCCCCAATCGTATCGAGAAGAAGCACCTGTTCGTCTGAGAAGCGGCGATCTTCCTGATTGTCGGTTCTGAGCAGGTAACTGATTCCACGTGAAAGGAGGAGCTCTTCGACTTCCGCTATTCTCTGCGGATGCCTCGGGGCAATAACCATCAACAGATCGGGTAATCTGCCTGCCACATCCTCAAAGGCATCCAGCAGCAGCGTCTCCTCACCATGACGTGTACTTCCGGCGGTAAAGATCGGCCTGTCACCCGGCAGATTCCGGTGCGACCTCCTCTCGGCAACGGTGGCATCCACAACTCCCGGCAACGGTTCAGATTTCAGATCTCCGGAAACATGGACTGAGGATGCAGATGCTCCCAATTCGATGAAGCGCTCGCGGTCTTCAACCGATTTGACACAGAGCTTATCGATACCGGCAAGCATTCCGGCCACCACTCCCCTGGCAATACGGTATCTGCCGAATGCACCTTTCGACACCCTGCCGTTTACCAGCAGAATGCCGGTTCCGTATTTAACTGCCTGCGAGATCAGATTGGGCCACAGTTCTGTTTCGGCGATTACCAGAACCTGGGGATGCAGGGCTCTGATTGTCCTGCCCACAATCAGTGGTGAGTCGAGTGGCAGATAGACCAGATTGGCCTGATCGCCAAAAAGCTGCCTTGCCCTGTTGCGGCCGGTGGAGGTTACCGTGGTTATTACGACTGGAAGCTCCGGAGTGAGGTTCTGCAGAGATGGAATAATACGGGCCAGGACTCCCACTTCCCCTACCGATGCGGCATGGAACCAGAGACAGCCTGCGGGTTCGACAGCTTTCCTGATCTCTTCAGGTATGAATCCGTAGCGGCTGCTCCACCCTCCCCTGCCCCTGCCATCCCGTACCAGCCAGTAGGGTATCGAGAGGATGGCCAGGATGCTCACAATGATATTGTAGAGACCTGTCAGAATGAGGGCGGTCATACCTCCTTCAGAAACCTTACTCACAGTCGAGCAGGTCCTCGGCCATCCCGGCAACTCTTCCGGCGGCTCCCGGTTCACCCAGACGTTTCCTCACTTCCTCGAACCCTTCCAGTACCTTCCGGCGTACGGTGCCCTCCTCCAGCATCGGGGAGAGCTGATCAGCCAGGTTCCGGCCTGTAACATCTCCCTGAAGAACTTCCGGCACAAGCCTTTCGCCGGCCACCAGGTTGACCAGACCCACATGCGGCACTTTCACTCGCGCCTGTCCAATCCTCCACGACAGGAAGTTCATCCGGTAGGCAATGACCATCGGAGTTTCGAGCAGTGCAGCCTCCAGGGTGGCGGTCCCCGAGGCAACCAGTCCTCCTCTTGCTGCTGCGAGCACATCGTATGTGCGGCCCCGTACCAGATGAAGACCGTCGGTCGACCTGTACCTGCTGCCATCCGGCAGAGCCGGAGCTACCTTCAGTGCTGTGGCGGCCAGGATGCGCCTGTATGTGGTATCGTCTACCCCAGGTGCAGCACAGAGCACGGGAATCAGTTCGGGACTTGAACTTCGCAGATGAATAACAGCCTCGGCCATTCGGGGGAGCAGGCGTACCACCTCCTGTTTCCGGCTGCCGGGCATCAACGCGACTATCGATGATTGTTCAGGGAGCAGCAATTCAGACCGCAGCGAATCTGGATCGACCTGCGGTCTGGCGATGTCGATCAGGGGATGCCCCACGAACCGGGCATTCAGTTCGACGCCGTATTCCGAACACTTCCGGTCGAAGAACTCCCCTTCGAACGGGAGCACGCACGCCAGGGCATCTGTCTCTTCCGCAAGAGTCACTACGCGTTCCTCATGCCACGCCCAGACCTGAGGAGCGATGTAGTACAGCACCCGGCAACCGAGTGAACGTGCCGCCCGGGCTACCCGCAGATTGAAGGCGGGATAGTCTGCCAGGATCACCAGTTTTGGCTGGTAGGTAGCCAGGTAGCTGCGTACGTCACCCATTACCCTGAAAAGATAAGGGAGGTAACGCACTACCTCTGCAAATCCCATGAATGAAAGCTGGTCGCTGTGGTGGAGGATCGATACCCCCGCATCGCTGAGCGAGTATCCTCCGATTCCACTGAACTGCAGGCCCGGCCGCCGTCTGCTCAATTCCCGGACCACGCTGCCGGCGTGAAGGTCACCAGAGGCTTCTCCGGCGATGACGAAGACTCTGCCGTTGTCCATCTCAGGTGCCGGCTATCTTTCTTGTGATCTCTTCGGCCAGCTCGAGCGCTGTCGCCGCCTCTCTGCCGCTTACACCAGCCGGATAAGCGACTTCCTGCGAACCGCTCTCCTGAGCCTTCACACACCTGAGGAAGGAATCTATCTCCATCGCCAGGGCATCCCTTTCGCCCTGATACTCCTTGCGGGTGATCACGCGGCCCTCCATCTCCATCACCGGTATCTCACTGTCACCGATTTCACCCGGATCGTGGCGCAGGCGAACCAGCTCCCGGCTCCCTTCCAGAAGGTCGAGTGAAAGATAGACCTGGCTGGCAAAGACCCGCAGCTTCCTCATTGAGGAGAGGGAAATCCTGCTTGCGGTCACATTGGCAACACAACCACCGGGGAAGCTGAGCCTCACATTCGCAATATCGGCCGAGGAGGTGATGACCGGTACGCCGGCCGCCTCTATTTCGACCGGTTTCTCTCCTGTGAG
>VAOY01003365.1_pt1 | contig 18506 bp, 15 predicted proteins | sample 3393881 | NCBI WGS metagenome assembly VAOY01 (sample SAMN08290430, study PRJNA428436) | hydrothermal vent metagenome | isolation source: Deep-sea hydrothermal vent chimney | place: Indian Ocean: Southwest Indian Ridge
ACACGAATGTTTGTTTGTTCAGCTTGGTCTGCTAAAAGTTTAGCAAAATGAGATTGTGCAGATTCAGAAATAGAGATCATAAAACGGACTATACTTGACTAAATTACTCGGATACTGTGTATCATACTCCGCTCATCGTATTGTCGCCAGTGTTGAGCGTAAAAAGTTGCATCTATTTTGTCTAGTGGTAGCGTGAAAACATCAATTAAGTACAGGTGCTATCTATGCGTTTAATAATAACAATATTAACCATGCTAGTGAGCGTTAGCGCATTAGCGAAACCCCTTTCTTATTACTTTGAACAAGATGTGAAATTTGATCCAACCATTCCAACACCTGAACAGGTGTTAGGTTACGAAGTAGGTGAGTGGCATGTTCGCCATGATCAGCTTGTGCAGTATATGCAAATTCTTGCCGATAAAAGTGACCGAATGAACTTTCAAGTGATCGGTCGTACTCATGAACAACGCCCATTGGTTATGTTAACTATCACTGCGCCAGAAAAATTAGGGCAAGTTGAGGCTATTCGTAAAGCCCACCTAGCACGTTTGGACGGTGAATCATCAGACTCAAGCAAACAGCCGGCGGTTGTATGGATGGGGTATAGCGTGCATGGTAATGAGTCATCAGGGAGTAATGCTTCATTATTAGTGGCTTATTACTTAGCTGCTGCGCAAGGCCCAGAAATTGATACTTTACTGAACAATACCGTTATCTTACTGGATCCATCTTTAAATCCTGATGGTTTAGCGCGTTTCGCGAACTGGGCAAACAGTAATCGCGGTATGAATTTATCGTCAGATCCAGAAACTCGCGAGCATAGAGAAAACTGGCCTAGTAGCCGTACTAATCATTATTTATTTGACTTAAACCGCGACTGGTTATTACTACAACACCCTGAATCACGAGCACGCATAGCTCAGTTTCATCAATGGAAGCCGAATATTCTTACTGACTTCCACGAGATGGGACCAAACAGCACCTTCTTTTTTCAACCCGGTATTCCGACGCGCAAGCACCCGATTACACCAGAAGAAAATGTGACTTTGACTAAAGCAATTGCTAACTATCATGCGAAGACGCTTGATGAGCATAATGCTTTGTACTTCACCGAAGAAAGTTTTGATGATTTTTACTACGGAAAAGGTTCAACTTACCCTGACGTGAATGGTGGGGTGGGTATTTTATTTGAGCAAGCCAGCTCACGTGGTCATTTACAAGATACAATCAACGGCCCGTTAAGCTTTCCGTTTACGATTAAAAATCAATTACTAACTAGCTTATCTACATTTCAGGCTGCAATTGAAAACCGCCAAGATTTGCTTGATTACCAAGCTGAGTTTTATAACAAAGCGATTGACCTTGCTGATGATGAAGACTTTAAAGGGTATGTTGTTAAAGGCGGTGCAGATAATAGCCGCATGCAGTACTTTTTAGCGTTATTAAAGCAACACCAAATCAATGCGTATATGCTTGAAGAGCCATTAAAAGTGAATGGTCAAAGCTTCTCTGAAAACAGCTATTTCGTACCATTAGCACAACCACAGTTTCGCTTAGTGAAAGCCGTTTTTAGTGAACAACAACGCTTTGTTGATAACACATTCTATGATGTATCTGGCTGGACACTCGCGCATGCATTTAATTTAGAGTTTGCAAAAGTAAGTAGTAAATGGGGGCTTGATGTTGCAAAAATGCCTTGGCAAAAAGGAGTTAAGTCAAGTTACGCAACATTGCCACAAAGCTATGCTTACGCATTCAAGTGGGATGATTATCTTGCACCAAAAATGTTGAATACTTTGCTAAAGCAGGGTGTTAAAGCGCGTGTTGCATTGAGTCCTCTTACCGCTAAAACGCCCAGTGGTGAGGTTGCATTTGAACCCGGTAGTATTTTGCTCCCCGCAGGTTTGCAAACAGACAGCAATTGGGTTGATTACTTAAATCAAGCACAGACTGAGTTCGGTATTGAAATTACGCCAATTAGCTCAGGTTTAACGGTGAAAGGGGCTGATTTAGGCTCTCGCTCTATGGCAGTTGTAAAAGCGCCTAAAGTTTTACTCGTGGGTGGTGCCGGAACCAGTCAATATGAGTTGGGTGAAGTATGGTATTACCTCGACCGTTTTGTAGGCACTGCGCCAACTATTGTTGAAATGCCTCGTCTTAGCAGCCTTGACCTTGAGAATTACAGCCATATTATTTTGGCTCATGGTAATTACAATGCACTTGATGATGCGACCAAGGTTGCGATCAAAGCTTGGGTACGTAAAGGTGGTGTTATTTGGGGTCATAAAGGAGGTGCCAAGTTCCTCGCTGACCAACAATTATTAAAGGCCAGTTACTTATCTCGTCGTGATGTAGCGAGCGCATTTAATACGCAAGGACTTACTTATGCCGATAAAGATCACTTAGCGGGCCGTCAACGTATTGCCGGAGCAATTTTTAATACGTCTGTTGATTTATCACACCCGCTAACATTTTCACTTAACCGTAATACCCTGCCAGTATTTAAAAATAGCACTTGGTTGCTTGAAAAGTCAGATGCACCGTTTGTAAATGTTTTGACATACACAGATAAGCCATTATTAGCGGGTTTTACTGATGATGTGAATGTAGAGCAAGTTGCAGGTGCTGCGGGCTTAATTGCTCACTCATATGGAAAAGGCAGTGTTATTGGTATGACGGATAACCCTGTGTTTCGTGGTTATTGGTATGGTACTAGCCGATTATTGAGCAATGCTTTATTCTTTGGTAATGCCTTTCATGCAGCGGGCGATTAACGTATTTTAAGGTTCTCCTAAAGGGGTCAAACACGTCAGCATTGCCCATACGTGTTTGGCACCTGCTTTTTTTAGCTCATCGGTTGCTGCATTCAATGTTGCCCCTGATGTCATTACATCATCAATAATGGCGACCGACTTACCCTGCAAATTTGCTTGGCACATAAATGCATTACGCATATTTTTAATTCGTTTAGCTTTACTGAGAGAAGATTGTGCAATCGTTGCTTTTTGTTTAACAAGCGGCTCTGTTACAACTAAGTTCATTGCTTTTAACACCGGTAGCCAAGTTTGGCTTACCTGATTATACCCTCGTTTTATAAAGCGTTTATTATGCAGCGGCATAATAATAAACTCATCAGGCCAAGATTCATTGACTGCTTGAGCGTGCTGTAACTGCAAATAAATAACCTGTTGTAGGGCTATTTTATAGTACTGTTTATCACTAAACTTCAGTTGTTTAAGCCACTGTTTCATAGGGGCTTCATACCATGCACAGGCTATGAGGTGATCAAAATGACAATCGGGGAATGCATCACAAATATCAGGGCGGTGAAGTAAATTAGCATGTTTGCTTAGATCAAATAACCTTAAGTCGTTTAAACAATGCTCGCAAAGTGCATAGTTACTTTTTATATGCGTTTGACACGTAACACAAAAGTTAGGAAACAGCGCATGTAAGCTGTGTTTTAATATCTTCGTTAAGTGAGCCATTGCATTCAATCCTTTAAACGCTATCATGAGCCATCAGTGTGCTTGAGAGTTTAAAAATATGCAAAATGAAATGGTGTTATTACATGGCTGGGGAATGAATCAAGGGGTCTGGCAAGTGATTTTACCAGAGCTTGAGTTTTCATATGAGGGCACTATTCGCTGCCTTGATTTACCAGGCTTTGGTGAAGCGCAGTCATTACCCAATACCTATAATTTGCATGAAGCAGCCAAGATGCTGAGTGAACAATTGCATAACGACTCAATACTAGTTGGGTGGTCGCTTGGCGGATTATTTTCACTTTACATTGCAGCTCACTGGCCAGAAAAAGTATCCAAGGTTATTTTAGTGGCATCGAGCCCTTTTTTTGCTCAAGCTGAAAATTGGGCGGGTATTAAGCCTGAAGTGCTTGATGCGTTTAAAGAGCAACTAGTGACTCACACAGACAAAACTATCGAGCGATTCCTGGCTATTCAAGCCATGGGCAGCGAATCAGCTCGTGACGATATTAAAGCGTTAAAAAGATTATTAAAACAGTATCCAGCACCGCAAGAGCGAGCCCTCAGTGCAGGCCTAGATATCCTACAGCAAGAAGATTTACGTCAGTTATTTAGCAAAATAACGCTCCCTATTCGCGGTATATTTGGGCGTTTAGATGCGCTAGTTCCTTACCGTGCAATTAAGGATATGCAGACTTTGCAGCCTAACTTTGAATATGAGGTGATCGATAAGGCATCTCACGCTCCTTTTATTTCTCATAAAACTGAATTTATAAGCGCTCTGAAATCAATGTGTTAATTAAATATTGCTCTGCAGAGCCCAAAAATAGGGGGATTTCACTTTATTTTGATTGTTTTGTGAGCGATACTTGTAGGGAAGATCTCACTGTTGGAGGATATGATGCCAATCAGTTCTGTATTTAATAATGGCGTAGAAGGTTACAACCGCGCAAGTCAAGGCATTGAAAAAGCAAGTGCCCAAATTAGCCGCGCGTCTATTGACCAGCAAGACGACGCTCAACTTGCTCAGCAAAGACAATTACAAGGTGCAAGACCAGAGGAAGCGGTTACGCCACCTGTGTCTCAGCCTGCTCGTATTGATGAAGCATTGGTGAACCTGAAAGTTGAAGAGTTCAATGCTAAGGCTAACGTTAATACGATTCAAACTGCCGATGAAGTATTAGGCACGCTAATTGATATAAAAGCTTAGCTATGAATATCGTTACTCCCTTTCCCGCAATCAACATTAACACGGCGAACGTACATACCGAAAGTGCACGCCGTGATAACCAGTTGCGTGAAGTCATCCCACCTCCTGTGGCAACTAGTTCGAGTAACGCAGAAAATAAAGCACTGAGTGATGGCGAAAAAGCAAGACAGCCAAGTGGCGATGTAAGCACTTATGATGCTAAGGGTCGTCTTGAAGACGATAAAGCGATTCAAGAGCGAGAGCAAAGCGAACAAGGTAGTGACGAGAAATCAGAGCAGCAGCAACAAGAAGAGCAAAAACAAGAGCAAAAAGTTGCACAGCAAGAACAGCTAGAGCTTGAACAAATTAAAGAGCTGAAAGCGCGAGACACTGAAGTGCGTGTACATGAACAGGCGCATGCTTCGGTGGGGGGTAAATACGCAGGCTCGCCAAGTTATGAGTATCAACGAGGCCCCGACGGCACAAACTACGCAGTTGGCGGGGAAGTACAAATTGATGTGGCAGAGGTAAGTGGTGACCCTCAGGCAACAATCGATAAAATGCAAACGGTAAGAGCGGCAGCGCTTGCACCTCAAGAGCCATCCAGTGCAGACCGTGCTATTGCAGCCGATGCGACACAGAAGCTTGCCGCAGCGCAGGCTGAACTTGCTATGCAGTCGCGCGAAAAAGCACAGGGTGGTGATGAATCGTCGTCATTAAGAATTGACCGTGAAGGTGCTGAAGATGAAAGTGAAGCGGTCAGCACTTCTCAGACCAAGACAGCCAAACGAGATGTGGAAGTTGATGAGCGAGCCACACGAATAGCCAACTTTTATCAAATGGCTACATCGCCTGGGGAACAGAATAATTTTTCGGCGGTTATATAATTATCAGATTTATAAGAGGCGCGGTTCAATTTGAACCGCGTTTTTGTTTTTAAGTTAAAACTATTTTTTTACTTTAGCATTTGCAAATGCATCGGCAAATGCGTTACCCATTGCCGCATTACCAAAGTCACGCTTTTGCTTAGGCGCACTTTTCGCTTTAGCCGCAGGCTTTGATTTGCCTGCAGGTGCGGTTTTATTGCTTGTATCTACATCATCATCTAAACGCATTGTAAAACTGATACGTTTACGCGCTGCATCAACCTCAAGCACTTTTACTTTAACAATATCACCTGCTTTAACCACTTCGCGTGGATCAGAAATGAACTTGTTGGTTATCGCTGAAATATGAACTAAACCATCTTGGTGTACACCCACATCAACGAAGGCACCAAAGTTGGCAACATTGGAAACTACACCTTCTAGAATCATACCTGGTTTTAGATCGTTAATGGTCTCAACACCGGCTTTAAATTCAGCAGTTTTAAACTCTGGGCGAGGGTCTCGACCTGGTTTATCAAGCTCTTTGATAATGTCGGTAACGGTTGGTAAACCAAATTTTTCATCTGTGTAGTCGTTGGCAACCAATTTATTCAAAATATCAGTGTTACCAATTAAGCTATTTACATCTAAGCTGTTCTTTTCACATATACGCTTAACAACAGGGTAGGCTTCAGGGTGAACTGATGAGTTATCAAGAGGATCTGAACCTGTGCTAATACGCAAGAAACCAGCTGCTTGTTCAAAGGCTTTTGGTCCTAGGCGCTCAACTTTTTTAAGCTCAGAGCGTTTACTAAATGAGCCATTGGCATCACGATAGCTAACAATGTTTTGCGCAAGTGTTTTGTTCAAGCCAGATACACGAGTCAGTAACGGCACCGAGGCCATATTTAAATCAACACCAACAGAGTTTACACAGTCTTCGACAACCGAGGTCAGGGTTTGACCTAATTGGCTTTGTGAAACATCGTGTTGATATTGACCTACACCAATTGATTTAGGTTCGATTTTTACAAGCTCGGCAAGCGGATCTTGCAAACGACGTGCAATTGACACTGCACCGCGCAATGATACATCAAGGTTAGGGAATTCGTTGGCGGCAAATTCAGACGCTGAATAAACAGATGCACCTGCTTCACTGACCATTATTTTATTTAATTTAAGTTCACTGTTGGTTTTAATCAATTCAGCAACTAACTTATCAGACTCACGTGATGCAGTGCCATTACCAATCGCGATTAACTCAACTTTATATTGGCGACAAAGTTGCTCAAGTGTGCGAAGTGATTTTTCCCAATGGTTTTGCGGCGCATGTGGGAAAATTGTTTGCGTTGTTAAAAGCTTACCAGTGCTGTCTACAACAGCAATTTTACAACCCGTACGTAAACCAGGATCAAGTCCTAAGGTTGTACGTGGCCCTGCAGGCGCAGCCATTAATAAGTCTTTTAGATTTTTTGCAAATACGTCAATCGCGCCGGTTTCCGCTTTTTCGCGCATTGCACCTAAAAATTCATTTTCTAAGTGTAGACTTAATTTAATCTTCCAAGCCCACTGTACAACACTCATTAACCAGCTGCTTGCAGCGCTATTGCTCACATCTAACCGATAGTAGTCAGCAATCATTTGTGCACACACCTGTGCTGGGTTTTCTGCACTCGGTTCTGGGTTGATGCTTAATTGTAAAATGCCTTCATTGCGAGCGCGAAGCATTGCTAGAGCACGGTGTGAGGGAACTTTTTTAAGCGGCTCTTGGTGCTCAAAGTAATCACGGTATTTAGCACCTTCATTTTCTTGACCAGCGATTACTGTACTTTCAATTTGGCCGTGTTGTGCAATATGACTACGGAATTTAGCAAGCAGTTTGGCGTCTTCAGAAAAGCGTTCCATCAAAATAAATTTAGCACCGTCAAGCACCGCTTTTGTATCAGCAAAGCCTGCGTCAGCATTAATATAGTCAGCAGCTTGCTGCTCTGGTTCGAGGCTGGGGTCATTAAATAGCGCATCGGCAAGTGGTTCAATACCCGCTTCAATGGCAATTTGTCCTTTCGTGCGGCGTTTAGGTTTGAATGGTAGGTATAAATCTTCAAGCTCTGTTTTACTGTCAGCGTTATTAATATCACTACTTAGCTCGGCGGTTAGCTTACCTTGCTCTTCAATTGTGGCAAGAATAAAGCTGCGGCGCTCTTCAAGCTCGCGTAAGTACGAAAGGCGCTGTTCAAGTAGTCGTAATTGCGTGTCGTCTAGGCCGCCTGTAACTTCTTTCCGGTAACGTGCGATAAAAGGGACTGTGGCACCTTCATCAAGTAATTTGATTGCAGCAACAACTTGTGGTTGCTGGGCATTTAGCTCGGTCGCTAAGCGTGCAGAGATATTGCTCATGCATAAACCTTTTTAAAAATAGAAAATCAGTAAACTGAAGATTAATTGCCTGAATAATATCACAATAAGAAGGCCTTAAAAGCACTGCTTTTAAGGCCTTCTAAAATTGTTCTACACAACGCAATATTTATGGCTTAGTGAGGGTGATCGATATGCTGCATCACTTCACTGAAGCTATTTGCAATAGGGTTAATATTGACAGGAATATGTAGCTTTTTAGCAATTTCACGTGCAGAAATTAACCCACAAATTTCATGTTCAGCACTTGTTACTAAAAGAAACATCATACCTTGGTGTTCCATGGTTTGTAGTGCATCCCCAATACATGCATAGCTGATGCTCTGTAAGCTTACACCTGCTAGATTATTTAGCGGTGTCATTACATCATACAAAGTCACTTCATCGCGATGTAAGTTCAAACGTTGTGCAAGAATCATTATTTTAGAGCTTTGTAGATCAGCACTCGATGTGATCCCAACTAATTTGTCTGCGTCATCAACGACTAAGATGAAGTCAGAGCAGCGGTTACTTGTTTGTTTTAGCGCATCAACAATGGTGGTGCTTGCGTGAGCACGTAGTGGATCTTTTTGTGTAAAGCTATTCAGTACTTTTAATGCTGGAGATGTTAGATCAAGTGTTGGTTCTACTTCATTAACAGCGTTAGATAATGCACCATTAGATACGTCTTGAAGACGTAATTCTTTGAAATTATTCATATTTGTCACCATAAATTTTAATTAAGCATCGATTTTTAAAAACGTAGTTAAATTAAAATACAGGTGGCCCTCGCTGGTGCGCACTGTATACAGAGGCCTTAGTCTGAGTAAAAACACGTACACCTAGGCGCACATCAGGCAGTGGTTGGGCTGCGCGAAAGTTGAGTGCTGGAGTATGTTTATCTAAATCAGTATCAAGGTTAGCAAGGTCTGCATTATCACACGCAATAAAATGTGAGGTGGGTGTAACACTATCAGAATGGTTTTCTATGTCGCTGGCGTAAGAAATCAAACTCACACTGATTAAAAGTGCGAATACAATGGCATTACTTAATATGCGATGTATTGCGTTTGACATAGTTACTACCTTCTAAACATCAAGCTTAAAAACGTCTTAAGCTTCTTTAGTTATAGATCACATTTTTAGACTAAACAATCACAAATTAACCTTTTCTGAATTTATTTTACTAATTATGGCGCATCTGGATAGCTTATCTCATTGACATACCATTCTTTTTGGCCTTCAGGGGTCGTGACTGAAAAATCGTCATCGACTTGCTTGCCAAGGAGCGCGCGAGCCATCGGCGCATCGATAGAAATATAATCTTTGCGTTCATAAATTTCGTCAGGGCCAACAATTCGGAAGCGTTTGGTTTCTCCTTGCTCGTTTTCTATCTCAACCCAAGCACCAAAAAACACCTTCCCAGCTTGCTGTGGGTTGTAATCAACGATTTTTAGATCAGGCATGCGTTTACGCAAATAGCGCACTCGACGATCTATTTGTCGTAATACACGCTTATTGAATTGATAGTCGGCATTTTCAGAGCGGTCACCAAGGCTTGCAGCCCACGTCACAATCTTGGTGATTTCAGGGCGTTTCTCATGCCATAGGTAATCGTGCTCTTGTTGCAATTGCTGATACCCTTCACGTGTGATTAAGTTGGTTTTTGCCATATCTATTAAACCTTTAAAGAAAACCTGTGCAAGGTATAAAAGTCTTTTGCCTTTGTCGAGATAGTTTTGAAATGTTCAGTAACAATCTAAGCGTTCAATTCGTTTTTTATTCTTAAGTTTTTCATTTATATTAACAAGTAACATATTACAAAAAGAATGAAAGTTATGGGACACGAAACGACAAAAGTATTGGTAGTTGATGACGATATGCGTTTGCGTAGTTTGCTTGAACGTTACTTGGTAGAACAAGGGTTTATCGTTCGTACAGCGGCAAACTCTGAACAGATGGATCGCTTAATTGAGCGTGAAAATTTTCATCTAATGGTGCTTGATCTTATGCTACCAGGAGAAGATGGTTTGTCGATTTGTCGTCGTTTACGTCAAAAAGAAAATGATATACCCATTGTTATGTTAACGGCAAAAGGTGATGAGGTAGACCGTATTATCGGCTTAGAACTTGGCGCTGATGATTATATTCCAAAACCATTTAATCCCCGTGAACTGTTAGCGCGTATTAAAGCCATTTTACGTCGTCGAGCAAAGGAAGTACCTGGTGCGCCAGCAGCAGAAGAGAACGAAATATCATTTGGCGAATTTACGCTTAATCTTGCTACTCGAGAAATGTCGCATGGTGATAAAACGATGTCGCTGACCAGTGGTGAGTTTGCGGTATTAAAAGCATTAGTGACTCATCCACGTGAACCGCTTAGTCGCGATAAACTAATGAATCTAGCCCGCGGCCGTGATTACAGTGCACTTGAGCGTAGTATCGATGTGCAGGTGTCGCGCTTGCGACGTATGATTGAAGTGGATGCCGCTAATCCTCGTTATATCCAAACAGTATGGGGCTTAGGCTACGTATTTGTGCCAGATGGTGAAAAGTAGCTGTTATGGGGATGTTTCCACGTAGTGCGTTTGGACAAACCGTATTTTTGGTTGCTGCACTGCTTTTAATCAATCAAATAGTGTCCTATATAACGGTTAGTTTTTATGTTGTTAAACCCACCATAGAGCAAGTTAATCTGATCCTCTCGAAACAAGTTAAAACAGTGTTTATTGAGTGGGAAGAAGGCGTTGAAGTAAGTAAAGAAGCGTCTGAAAAGTTTTTTGAAATCACTGGCATTGAAGTCATGACGCAGCGCCAAGCTATGCGTGAAGGTCTGGCGGAGACACGAGAGTATTCAATGCTTTCACGCAGCATGTCGGAGCAACTCAACGGCTCTGCGCGCGTACGTATAAGCCAAACAGATCCACTTGTATACTGGGTTGAAGCACCACAAGCCCCTGGTTATTGGGTGCGCGTGCCATTAACTGGGTTACAAGAGAATAACCTTGAATTCCTCACTTTTTATTTATCTAGTATCGGCTTTTTAAGCGTATTAGGTGGTTGGTTGTTTGCGCGCCATCTAAACCGGCCATTAAAAGCGCTACAGCAGGCGGCAGTTAAAGTGGGTGTTGGGGACTTCTCAACAAAACTTGAAGAGCAAGGTTCAACTGAAGTGATAGAAGTAACCCGTGCGTTTAATCAAATGTCGCGTGGTATTGCGGCGTTAGAAAACGATCGTCGTTTACTTATGGCAGGGGTTTCCCATGACTTACGTACACCACTTACACGTATTCGTTTAGCAACAGAAATGATGTCTGACGACGAAGATTATCTGCGTGAAGGAATTATTCATGATATTGAGGATATGAATGCAATTATCGATCAATTTATTGAATATTTGCGTCATCACAAGCGCGAAGAGCTTGCTCTTGAAGATCTTAATGCCATCGTCAATGAAGTGGTTGAGGCTGAGCAAAAGCATCATCGGCAAATTAGCTTTAAAGAAAACCCCAGCATTAGTAATGTACCTGTCAGTACGGTTGCTATAAAGCGTGTTGTTACCAATATGATTGAAAATGCTATTCGTTACTCTGACGGTGATATTGAAGTGGAAACGCGCATGAGCAGTAATAAAAAGTTTGCCATGGTGGTTGTGAATGACCAAGGGCCGGGTATTCCTGAAAGTGAACTTGAAACCGTATTTGAGCCGTTCAAACAAGGTGATGCGGCACGTGGTAGTGAAGGCAGTGGCTTAGGCCTTGCGATTATCAAACGTATTGTTGATATGCACGGCGGGCGAGTACAACTGCTTAATCGCCCAGAAGGTGGCCTGAGCGCACAGATTTATTTGCCACTGTAGATACTAACTTAGAGAAAAACGCGGCATCTACATGCCGCGTTTTTTAGGTTTTTTAAACTCGTCGCCTTACAGTGCTTTAAATCGAATCGCTGTGCCGCCGCTGGTGGCAAGCTTTAACGTTAGCGTATCATCGGCGCTAACAATGCGTTTTTCTACTTTTAAGTCGTAAGGGTTATTTATCCACTGTGCTTTGTCACCGTCGCGGTAGATTTGCGCCTCAAACTTTTTACCTTTATCTAAGAAGTCTAACTTCACTTCTAAAGTGCGGGCTTGTTCGTCTGTAACAGCACCTAGATACCAGTCGTTACCTGAGTATTGATCACGCTTGCGCTCTTTACGTGCAAATACAACGTAATCGCCAACTTCGCCTTGTAGTGCAATACTTTGTTGCCAATCAGTTGGTACATCTTGAATAAATTGGAATGCATCTGGTTTCGCTAAGTAGTTACGTGGCAAATCTGCGGCCATTTGAATAGGGCTGTACATTACAACATATAGCGCTAATTGCTTCGCTAGGGTTGTTTGTGGGCGGTTGGTATCGGCACCTAAACCGTTAAAGCCCATATCAAAAATACCTGGTGTGAAGTCCATTGGACCTGCCAGCATGCGAGTAAAAGCAAGCATAGGAATGTGCTCTGGTGGGTTTGGAGGCGTTCCCCATGCATTAAACTCTTGTCCGCGTGCACCTTCTCGGGTTATCCAGTTTGGGTATGTACGGCGCAGGCCGGTATCTTTGATTGGCTCATGCGTATTAATGCTAATCTTATGTTTTGCAGCCAATTTTACGTTATATAGGTATTCGTTTACCATAAACTGACTATCGTGCCATTCTTTACGCACAATACCGTTTTCATCAATACGCTTTATGTTGCCGCCGTCAGCAACGTAACCTGTTTTTACTTGGCTCACATTTGATTTTTCGTACAGTGCAAATGCATCTTCCATTTGATTGCGGTAGTTAGTAACGTTACCTGATGTTTCGTGGTGCCCGATTAATTGCACGCCTTTTTCTTTGCCATAGCGAGTTAATTCTTCAATGTCGAAGTCATCATAAGGCTGTGTGAAGCTAAATACATCACCGTTATAGAACCAGTCGCCATCCCAGCCAATATTCCAGCCTTCGACGAGTACGCCATCGAAGCCATACTTAGCTGCAAAGTCCATATAGTATTTAGTGTTTGCGGTTGTAGCACCATGAATCTTACCGCTACCCCACGTATTTTCATTGATATGCATACCCCACCAAATACCGACGTATTTGCCAGGTTTAACCCACGATACATCACCAAGTTTATTTGGTTCGTTTAGATTTAAGATTATATCTGAGTTAATTAAATCAACAGCTTCATCACCAATTTGAATTGTACGCCAAGGAGTATTGAATGCGCCGTGTTTCTTAACTGCTACGCCATCAGACCAAGGTGTTAAATCGGCTTGAAAAGTACCGTCACGGCGTTGATTTAGAACCATGCCAGCATAGTCAACAAGGGCTGCTTCGTGAATACTAATATGGATGCCATCTTTGTTTTTTAAGGTAAATGGTGTGTGTACCAGTGCCGCTTTATGTAATGGTGTGGTGTTATAAACATATTCATAGCGATTCCAACCGCGTGCAGGTATCCACCAAGCCGTTGCATCTGATGAATCTGTAATAGCAAACTCAGTGAGTTCTTTTGTGATCTCTATATCTTCAAAGCCTGCTTGCTTTGGTAATTCGTATCGAAAGCCAACCCCGTCGTTAAAAGCACGAAAGCGCACTGTAAATGTGCCGCCTTGAGGTTGTGGCTTTTTAAATGTAACAGCCACTTCATTGTGGTTATCAACAACAATTTGGCGTTCACCCCAAGGTTGTTCCCAGCTGCTTTTTACAGAATCATTTGTCTGGCTGCTAATTTTGTAGCCTTCGCTCATTGCTGGTTGTTGCTTGAACACCAAGCCCAGCGCAGAGTTTGCAATAATTTGTTTACCTGCAAAGCTAACTTCGTAGCTAGGTGCGTGTTGTTCATCGGAAATCGTGACTTTTATTTGCCCATCAGGAGAGCTGACAGTCGTGGTTTGTGCTAGGCAAGTACCTGAAAAGGCTGCTAACATTAAAGCTGTAAATCGCATTGTTGTTCCTTGGCGGCTTATGATTGTGAATTGTTGTCACAATAAGCATAAATTGACTTGCGTGTTAATACGAGGTATCTGCATACGTATTCAGCAAAGTACGCACTGATTTTAAAAAGCCAAGCATATGAAAAGGTTCATCAAAAATGATAAGAATAATCCTGTTATTACTTACCTTTAGTCCAACACTTATGGCACAGAAAATTCAAGTTGTTGACCAAAACAGTCAGCCTGTTGCTAATGCTGTTGTTTGGTTGAAAGACCATTCTCAAAGTCCATCAACGGAAGCTAGTTACACCATGAGCCAAGAAAATAGAGCTTTTTCTCCTCATGTATTAGTGGTGCCTAAAGGGGCGAATGTTGAGTTTCCGAACTTAGATTCTATCATGCACCATGTGTATTCATTTTCTAAAGCAAAACACTTCGAATTAAAACTTTACCGAGATAAACCTGAAAAGCCGGTTCGTTTTGAGCAGACAGGGGTTGTTGAACTCGGATGTAATATTCATGACTGGATGCTGGGTTATATTGTTGTGGTTGATAGTCCATCATTTGCGCAAACTGATGAACAAGGTTTTGTTGATTTAGATCTCCCTGAAGGGACGTTTGAGTTAGCGATATGGCATGATCGGTTGTCTGACATTAGCGAACCAGAAATTACTTCGTTTAATAGCAAAAACAGTGTGTTACGTTATCAATTAAAGCAGGCGCTTTTACCAGCACTTGAATTAAGCAGTGACGAGTTCGATGACTATGAATAAGTGGCAAGTAGTACTGTGCTCTGTGCTTGTTGGTTTACCTAGCTCTGTACTTGCAGAGCATGAAGGATTAATCGCAATATCCGCACTAAAAGGCGATCAATTAGCCAGCTACCAGCGTACCGGTATTGGTTTATATCGCTACGATAATGACCATGATGGTATTCGTCTTTCTCAAGCGATGCTCAGCAGTCGCTTAGAGTTAGATAGAGATTGGTCTGTGCACTCCACTGTTAATGTTCATGCTGACCCTTCTATGACAATCGGTTTTAGCCAAGCTTATCTGCAATACCAGCCGTTGACAGAAAGTCGTTATAAGTTAGCTGTTAAAGCGGGAGGTTTTTATCCGAAAATGTCGCTTGAGAACCCACAAAGTGGCTGGATGTCGCCTTATAACTACACCAACTCAGCCATTAATAGTTGGTTAGGTGAAGAAGTACGTACTTTTGGTGTGGAAACAAGTATAAAGCGCCCTGGTCGACAGTTTCGTAGTGACCATAGTTTTGAGGGTGTTGGAGCGGTTTTTAAAGGTAACGATCCTGCAGGAACGCTGTTGTCTTGGCGTGGTTTTGCACTTCATGATAGGCAAACAACATTTAATGAGCGTATCGACTTTTCTGCGCCAGCATCTTTTTCTAATTCACAGCTCACCAAGCAAGCCGACTATGTGCAGCCTTTCGAAGAAGTCGATGGTCGGTTTGGTTACTATGTTGGCGCACATTGGGATTATCAAAAGCGCTCACAATTTCGTATCTACTACTATGATAACAATGGTGATCCAAGTGCAATAAATACGCGTACCGGTCAGTATGCTTGGGATACGCGCTTTTTGAGTGCTGCGTGGTTGTACAAGTTTACCAAGCAGACACGCATTATTATGCAGCTCCTAGATGGTAAGACCGCAATGGGTAAAAACCGAGGCGTAAACAATAGTTTTTACAGTCATTTTATTATGTTAAGCCACAAGTTAGACCAGCATCGTCTCACAATTAGGTATGATTACTTTAAGGTTAGTGATCATGATGATTGGGTGTTTGATCCTAACCAAAGCCGAGGAGAAGCTTTAACCGCTAGTTGGCGATATCAGTTGTCAACACAGTGGCAAGTGGGTGCTGAATATTCAGCACTGAGCAGTGACGCTCAAAATAGACCAAGTATGGGATTTAATGAGCGCAATTCACAACAACAATTTATGCTTTCTGCACATTGGCGCTTTTAACTTCATACACTTTTAATGTATTTCAGCTAAGCTCTTACAAATATGCTGATTAAGAATTTGATTAGGAAAATGTATGAAATTACATAGCATACGTGTCAAAAGTTCACTGCCTATCGTTTTACTCGCAATTGCTATTGTGATCTTGATAGCAGGCTACACCTACTTAATAAACTTACAAAGAGTAGCAATAGACGCACAGTCAGAGCGATTTGTTAATGCTGTATCCGTAGTCGTAAATGCAGACAGAGACTTATACCAAGCAAAAGTGGCTGAACTTCACTTAGTGACCACAGATAAAGGTGATAAAGCTTATTTAGATGATCATCAAGAAAATGCAAATCAAGTGGCTGATCGTTTCAAACAGTATCTATCTTATATGTCTGCCTATCCTGAGGTAACAAGACAATTTGGTGGTTTTAATAAAGCCTTTGATTCATGGTTTTCAGCATCCACTTCTTACATAAATGATTCATTGAGTAGCGAGAAAAAACAAAACGCTGAGCGCGCATTTTCAGCGCTTCGAGATATCCTTGATAAAGCGGGGGAAGCGGCAGATAAAACCTCACAAGCTGAAACCGAGAAGCTGATGAGCAAAGTGATTAGTTTTAAAGTGATGTTAATGATCATGATCGCCGTTGTATTAGCCATTGCAGGTTGGTTTAGTTATTTTGTACCGCGTCAATTAACTACACAAATTAATTATGTCACCGAGCGCATTAATGAAATCGCTTCTGGAGATGGTGATTTAACGGGGCGAATTAATGTAAAAACACAAGACGAATTTGCTGAGCTTGCGACTGCTTTCAACCGCTTTTTAGATAATTTGCAGCAGTTGATTAAAGACATTTTAGAACAAGCTAAAGAGTTAAATGACTTAGGTAACGACTTAGGCAGTTTTGCTAATCAAAACCATCAAGTTAATCAAAAGCTCAGCCAAGCATCTGAGTCGATTGTCAGCGCAGTACATGAAATGAGTGTCGCTAGCCGTGAAGTGGCAAATGTAGCGCAAAACTCATCCCATGAGGCTGATAACTCACAACAGCTTGCCAAGCAGGGGTTGTCGGCAGTTGATAATTCAAGCAGAAAAATTACCGCATTATCCGAAAATATGGAGCATGCAAGCCAACGCTCTACAGAGTTACAACAAAGCTCAGATAATATTGCCAAAGTACTTGAAGTAATACGTGCCATTGCTGAGCAAACAAATTTACTCGCTTTGAATGCGGCCATTGAGGCTGCTCGAGCAGGCGAACAAGGCCGTGGGTTTGCTGTTGTAGCAGATGAAGTACGTACCCTTGCAACGCGAACGCAAGACAGTACGAATGACATACAAACGATGGTTGAGCAGTTTGCGGCAAGTGTGGAGCAATCACTACAGGCTATCAATAGTGGTAAGCGTTATGCCGATGAAGCGGTTGAATCATTCACGCAAACAAATGATGTATTAAACCTGATGCAAGAATCATCAGTGAAAGTAAACGACATGGCAATGCAGACGGCGCAAGCAACTGAAGAGCAAACCGCAGTGGCTGATGAAATAAGTCAAAACTTGTCAGACTTAAACGATCAAACTCAGCAAGGCGGAGGCTTAGCAAGCTCGACTCAAGAGGTGGCTAATCGTATGAGCCAATTAACTAATGAGCTTAATCATTTAGTTAATCGATTTAAGGTTTAAAACCAATTGGTAACAAAAAAGGGCTCAATGAGCCCTTTTCAATTTAGGTAAAACTACTTTTTCTCAAAAGCACGTTTCATATAATTTGGTGTGGCTAATGCACCGTGGTGAATGCCTGCGTTATAGTATTCTGTGCTTTGTGAAAGAGTATTAGCATCGTTTTCACGAAAACCATTGAAAGCTTCTGATTTACGCGCAAGCGTCACTGACCATAAACCACTTGGGTAGATTGGTTGTGGGAAAGGCAGTGTTTGCAGGTCATTAAAACCAACTTCAGTCATCGCGTCGCGCATTTCTACTAACAGTGGCATGTGCATAAGCGGTGATTCACTTTGTTGAATTAAGATACCACCAGGGCGCAAGGCCGTTAAACAGCTAGTATAAAAAGCATGGTTAAATAAACCTTCACCCGGACCAACAGGGTCTGTACCGTCTACAATCACAACATCGATTGACTCAGGTGCAGCTTCACGCATGTATTTGATACCGTCGTCAAACATCACAGTGGCGCGTGGATCTTGGTTTGATTCACATAATTCTGGGAAATATTTTAGTGACATTTGTGTCACGACTTCATCAATATCAATTTGCGTCACGCTTTCAACACTAGGGTGTTTTAATACTTCGCGCAATGTTCCGCAGTCGCCACCACCAATGATAACTACATTTTTAGGAGCGGAGTGTGCAAGCAATGCTGGATGGCTGATCATTTCGTGATAGAAAAAGTTTTCACGGCTACTTACCATAGTGCAGCCATCAATAATCATAAGATTACCAAAGTCAGTCGTTTCATACATTTCTACTTTTTGAAATGGTGACTGCTGTTCATCAAGCTTTTTGTTTATGCGAAGTGAAAAGGCACTACCATCACGGTCACTAATTTCAGTGAACCAGTTGTTTTGATCTAAATTAGCCATCTTGCTTATACACTTTTGGTTAATGGTAAAAAAGG
>VAOY01013994.1_pt1 | contig 18506 bp, 20 predicted proteins | sample 3393881 | NCBI WGS metagenome assembly VAOY01 (sample SAMN08290430, study PRJNA428436) | hydrothermal vent metagenome | isolation source: Deep-sea hydrothermal vent chimney | place: Indian Ocean: Southwest Indian Ridge
ATACAACCGGTATTTATATGCTCTTAACATATCTCTCCACTTTTCCCTATATTATGATTGTTTTTACCACTATATAAACTTTATGCTTATTTTTATCATTAGATTAAAATTTAATATTCATTATACAGTAACGCATTCATCCAACGACTAAAGTCGTTGGTCTTCTGCTATGTTTGTCATAATAACTATAAAATTTTTATTTCTGACTGGATTAAAAAATGATACTTTCTATTAAGCTGGTGGCATGTTGTATACTACTATGAAATTTCGGATAGTAAGAAGATACAAACATATTATTATAGTTAACCCTTTCTATTCATAATATATAAACAGCTCTTGCTTTTAGTCTTGAAAAGATTTATTAACTCAGAGCTTAAATTTCTTATGAGGTTATTGGATGTCAGATAAATACAGTGCAACAGACATAGAGGTTCTTGAAGACCTTGAGGCAGTGAGAAAGCGTCCAAGTATGTACATAGGTACTACTGGGCCAAGAGGTCTTCATCATCTCGTTTATGAAGTTGTAGATAATAGTATAGATGAAGCAATAGGTGGCTACTGCAATAAAATTGAGGTTGTCATTCATAAAGATGGAAGTGTCAGTATTCTTGATAATGGAAGAGGCATACCGACTGATATTCATCCAGTTTATAAGAAATCAGGTGTGGAGATTGCTCTCACCAAACTTCACGCAGGAGGAAAATTTTCAAAGAAGGTCTATACTATTTCTGGGGGTTTACACGGCGTAGGTGTGAGCGTTGTTAATGCCCTGTCAGAGTGGCTTGAAGTCGAGGTTTACAGGGAAGGGAATATATATCATCAGCGTTTTGAAAGAGGTAATGCAAAGACAGAAATTGAGATTAAAGGTAAAACTAGGAAGAAAGGTACATATATCAGATTCAAACCAGACCCTATCATTTTCCCATCAGCAGAATTCAGCTATGATACACTGAAATCGAGGTTGAGAGAATTAGCCTTTCTTAATAAAGGCCTGGAAATAATACTCAAAGATAATCGCACAGGTGAGAACCTGAAATTCAATTACTCAGGTGGTGTTGTTTCTTTTGTTAGCTGGTTGAATTCAGAGAAGAAAACCCTTCATGATGTTGTAATATATATCAATAAAGAGAAAAATGGTGTATATGTGGAAATTGCCCTTCAGTATACTGACAGTTATACAGAGCATATCTTTGCCTTTGCAAATAATATTCATACTACGGAGGGAGGAACCCATCTGAGCGGTTTTAGAGCAGCTCTGACAAGAAGTATAAATGACTATGGAAAGAAGAACAAATTACTTAAAGACATGAGTTTTAGTGGCGAAGACGTAAGGGAAGGGCTTACTGCAGTTATAAGTGTTAAGCTTCCAGAACCTCAGTTTGAAGGGCAGACAAAAACAAAGCTTGGCAATACAGAGGTAAAGGGAATTGTTGAAAGTGTTGTGAATGAAGAACTCAGTAGATATTTTGAAGAGAACCCTGGTGCTATTAAAAGAATAATCTCCAGAGCTACAGATGCTGCCAGAGCAAGAGAGGCTGCAAGAAAAGCAAGGGAGCTTGCAAGGAGAAAGAGTGCTCTTGATGTGACATCTCTTCCTGGAAAGTTGGCTGACTGTCAGGAGAGAGACCCTTCAAAAAGCGAGGTATATCTGGTGGAGGGTGATAGCGCAGGTGGAAGTGCAAAGCAGGGAAGAGATAGGCGATTTCAGGCAATTTTACCTCTGAGAGGTAAGATTCTGAATGTTGAGAAGGCAAGACTGGATAAAATGCTCAAGAATGAGGAGATTAGAACAATGATAACTGCAATTGGTGCAGGTATAGGCGAGGACTTCAAGGTTGAAAAGGCAAGGTATCACAGGATTATAATTATGACAGATGCTGATGTAGATGGAGCACATATAAGGACACTTCTATTAACTTTCTTCTACAGATATATGGGGCCTTTAATTGAGAAGGGTTATATATATGTTGCTCAGCCTCCTCTGTACAGAGTTAAGAAGGGTAGAAAGGAAGTTTATGTCTATTCAGATGATGAACTTGAAAACGTTTTAAAAGATATGGGGAAAAATAGTACAAACCTCCAGAGATATAAGGGTCTTGGAGAGATGAATCCTGAGCAGTTATGGGAAACAACAATGAATCCAGAGACAAGAACTCTCCTGAGGGTGACACTCGAAGATGCTATTGAGGCTGACAAAGTATTCACAGTTCTTATGGGTGGTGATGTCCAGCCCAGAAGGGAGTTCATACAGGAGCATGCAAAGGAAGTAAGGGTGCTGGATATCTAAATTCCAAGTATCCTCTTATTTCTGATGTGATATGCAGGAATTCCTTATATATTTGCAGGCCTGAAGATAACTCTCATTTTGAATGGCTAAGATTAAGATTTTTCCTATTGGGACAGAAAAAAAAGAGTTCTGTCTGAATATAATAAATATATATCAAAATAAAGGGAAGAAGGCGGTTTATATTACAATTTGATGGGCAGAAAGCCCACAGTCTTTAGCCGTGGGAGTATGTCAGATACTTCAATATACTGGTAACAGTATATGCATCTGGAGTAATCCATCTCAGGCTTATTGCCCTTGACAATAATACAACCTCTGGGACAGGCATAGAAGCATGCATTGCAGCCATCACAGTTGTTAAGGGTTATTTCCATCATAAAAATACAGCTTGCCAAACGAGGGCAAGATTATAACAGACACCACAAAAAGATATATACCAGCTTTTACTATTATTCTGTGGTGTTTGTTATGTCTCTTCAGGCTGTTAATAAAATATGGATGAATGGCTCCCTGGTAAATTGGGAAGACGCTAAGATTCATGTGCTCACTCATGCTCTGCATTATGGTACTGGAGTGTTTGAAGGAATAAGGTGCTACAGCACTCCTTCTGGTTCTGCTGTTTTCAGGCATAGGGAGCATATCTCGAGGCTCTTCGATTCAGCAAAACTTTACTATATGGACATTCCCTACTCACAGGAGCAGATTATGCAGGCTGTTAAAGACACAATTAAAACAAATAGGCTGGATAAATGTTATATAAGGCCAATAGTTTTCCGTGGCTATGGCGAGATGGGTTTAAATCCCCTCAATGCCCCAGTTGATGTTTCAATAGCTGTGTGGCCATGGGGTGCCTATCTTGGTGAGGAGGGTTTGGAGAAAGGCATAAGAGTTAAAACGTCAAGCTATCAGAGAATTCCATCTAATACTTTACCTTCAATGGCCAAGGCAACCGGGCAGTATATAAACTCGATTCTCGCAAAAATCGAGACTATGAAAGCTGGCTATGATGAAGCTCTCCTTCTGGATTCACGTGGATTTGTGAGCGAAGGTCCTGGAGAGAATATCTTTATAGTCAGGGATAATGTCATATACACACCGCCTGAGCATGCAAGTATTTTGAAGGGTATCACAAGAGATTCTGTTATACAGATTGGGAGATACCTCGGTTATAAAGTTGTGGAACAGGATATAACAAGGGCTTCTCTTTATCTTGCTGATGAAGCTTTATTCACCGGTACTGCGGCAGAGATAACTCCCATAAGGGAGATAGACGGCTATGAGATAGGAGAGCCTGGTAAAATCACCAAGGAGATACAGAAGGTATTCTTTGATATAATAAATGGCAGATTTGATGAGTTCAGTGGATGGCTCGATATTATCTAAAGCTCTTCTCTCTCTGCAAGAATAAGTAAGGCATTGGTTATAGCGACAGCAACAGAACTTCCACCTCTGTTTCCCCTAACTGCAATAGAAGGAATTTTTCTCTTAAGTATTTCCTCCTTGGATTCGGCAGCTCCGACAAAGCCAACAGGCGAGGCAACAACAAAGCCGGGTTTTATACCCTTATCAATAAGATTGCAGAGTTCAAATAAAGCGGTAGGAGAGTTACCTATAACAACAAAACTCCCTTCTATCTCCTCAGCCTTATTCCTGAAGGATGCCCTCGCTCTTGTGATACCCTGCTTCTCTGCAGATTCAATAACCTCGCTGTTGTTTATGAAGCAAACTGTGGATTCAATAAGAGATGAACTTTTTATTCCGGCTCTCACCATATTAACATCAGTTATGACTTTAACCCTGTTCCTTATAAGCTTTAAAGCCTGCCTGATAGCATTCTCATGAAATACAAGAAGGTCGGAAAAGGTATAATCGGCAGTGGAATGAATAACCCTCTTCACAACCTCTCTCTCCGGATATGGAATTTTCCCGAGTTTTCTTTCTATAATTGAAAAGCTTTTTTTTTCAATTTCTTCTGCTTCTTTCACGAGTATACCTCATAGTAGCTTTAGATGAGAGGTTATTTTGTCAATTTTCTCCTCTGAAGCAGGGCCTATGGCCAGGGCTGTGATAGTTCCGGGCTTTAGCTGGGTTAGACCTGCATCCCTCACAAGGTAGCAGGGGAGATTTAATGTTCTGGCATCTTCAAATAGCCTGCCAAGCTGCTCCTGGCTCTCACCTGAAAGCACAATTTTCTTTTCACCGGTTTGCTTCCACTCCATATAATCATGCCTGTAGTCTTCCATGGCAATTTCTGCAGCAGCAAGGCTGGCATGAGCCACCTGGGCGCAGCTTTTCCCTGTACCCATTCTAATATCCTTTCTGACAACAATAACCTGTTTAATCGCCATTTATTTTGAACTCCCTGTCCAGATGTATTTTTGAGGATGTGGCACCTCTCTGCATCTGATACTTGCTCTCCCTTGTAGGATGTCCGTAGGGACGTTCGCAGGGTGACGAGAGCTTTTCAAGAGCAAGCTGACATATTCTCATATTCGGGTGCAAGGCTATGGGCATCTTACCGACATTGCTCAGCTCAAGGGTAATATTGCCTTTGAAGCCAGGGTCTATAAAGCCTGCTGTTGCATGTATGAGAAGGGCCATCCTTCCAAGACTGCTTCTCCCTTCTATTCTGGCAACAAGGTCATCTGGTATTTCAATCCATTCTTTTATTGTGCTCAGAACAAATTCGCCAGGGTGAAGAATGAATTTATCTTCATTCTCTATTAAAATATCTTCAGTATATTGTTCAATATTGTTAACCATAGGGTCTATGTAGCCCTTGCTTATATGCCTGAAAACCTTGAATTGATTTCCCAGGCGGAGGTCTATACTTGATGGCTGAATCTGCACCTCAGGTTCAATAGGCTTAACCACGAGCTTTCCTGCTTTGATGTATTCCTTTATATCTCTATCCGATAGAATCATGATAATCTACCTGCCCTGATTACATATAGCTTTTCAAAGAAAAAGTTTTTCTGTAAAATTATTTCTGGCTTAAATCCCAGCTCTTTAAACTTTTTCATAGTACTATCCAGACCATTGAGAGAGCTCTGGATAAGCAGTACCCTTCCTTCTCTATTAAGGTGGCTTTCAAATTGCTCGAGAAATCTGTCAACTACATCTCTTCCATCCTTTCCTCCATCCCAGGCTAATGTGAGTTCATCCTCTGGATCCATTTCATCTTCGGGAAGATAAGGGGGATTGAAGACTATGAGGTCAAAACTGTAATTTATTTCAGAAAACATGTTGCTTTTAATTATTCTAATCTCAAGTTTATTGAGTTCCGCATTGTAACGCAGGCACTCAATTGCTTTATTATTTATATCGACTGCAGTAACCTCACCTCCCTTTGAGGCTGCAATCATAGCCTGAATGCCTGCACCTGTGCCCATATCAAGAACTTTCTCTCCTTTTCTAACTTCTGCTGCAATAGCTTCGCCGAGGATAAAGGAATCGTCACATGGCTTATAAACCTTTGAGCATGGCTTCAGCTTTACACCCATAAATTCCATTCAACCACCAAGCATACCAGTCAATTCTGCAATTTCTTCAGGAGTAAGCTGAAAAACCCTCTTCTCAGAGGATGCCTCTGGAATATTCTCAAGATTGATTTCAATACCTTCTCTCTCTGCACCCAGCTTAAGAGCTTTTTTCAATCTCTTTCTTCTGTAGGGGAAGATTAAATTCAAAATTCTCAGATAGTTCTCTTTATTCAGAGGTTTTTCCTTCGGGTAAATCTCAACCACAGCCGAGTAAACTCTGGGGGGTGGGTAGAAGGCACTTGGAGAGACTTTTGAGATTATTCTTCCATTAGCCAGAAAGCTGAAGGCTGCACTTATTCTTGAGTAGTCACCTGTACCTGGTTTGGCAAAGAGACGCCTGGCAAATTCGTACTGTAATATAATCACAGCCTTCTCAAAGTCCAGACTTAAAATCTTGAATATGAAGCTTGAGGAAATGCTGTAGGGGATATTTGAAATAACCTTGTCAAAGTGGGGAAGTTCAACCTTTGTAAAGTCTCCGTGTATGAGATGGAGCTTTTCTTCATCACCGAACCTGTCCCTCAGAATATCCACCATGGCACCGCTCTTCTCAACTGCTACAACCCTGCCAGCTTTTTTGAGAAGTTCCTGAGTTAAAGTTCCTATTCCAGGTCCTACTTCAAGCACAACATCTCGAGAATTTAGCTGAGCTTCTCTTGCCTCCATCTCTATAATTCTTTCGTTCACAAGAAAATTCTGTCCCAGCTTTTTCTCTGGTCTGAGACTATATCTTCTTAAAATTTCACGGGTTTCTGAAAGGAAACTCACCTTCGCCTTCCTCTTTCTTCATCTTTAGGTCCAGAAGGTACAAAAATTCTGTACTTTCTCTTGCCCATCTTTGAATCTTCCTCTTCAAGTTCAGCAACTATTCTACTGGCAATCAGTTTTGCAGGGTCAGAAATAGCTTTGATTCTATTCGATATGTCTTCAAAGCTTTCAAACTGTCCTTTCTTTCTCTCTTCGAGAATCTCCCACATAAGCTTCTTTCCAATCCCTGGTAGTAGTTCCAGAGCATGAAGCCTTGTGGTTATAGGGGTCGCCCTGTTGAAGAAGTCCACAAATTTCTTTTCTCTGCTCTTAACAATCTTCTCAACAACATATGGAAGTTCTGCCTTTGCTGCTGCTGTGAGCTCGTCATAGTTTATCCTTCTTTTAATATAGTCTATTTTATCCCTTTCTTTTTTTCCTATATACACTCTCTCACTAATGCTGAAATCAACATCTTTCTTTTGTACAAGCTCCAGAATTGAAAAATACTTATCCCCCAGTCCGATAACAAGGGGTTCTCTCTTGTATATGGGCCTCTCATCTTCCAGCCTGCCCTCCGGTAAATAGTCTAACACATAGACATACTCTTCCATCCCCATAATCTCCACCTCTCATTTAAGATATGGAGCACAGATTTCAACAATCTTATTTATCTCTTCTCTGTCCAGTACAACTCTTTCCTTTGCGAAGATTATCCTGACATCCTCTTCATCAACTGGTAGAAGGTCGGCTATTTTAACTGCCATTTCAGGTCTGATTTTATCACTTACCTCAAGTGCCTTCTCAACAACCTCTTTGCCTTCTTCGGGGCTCAACTTTGCAAATTTATTGAGATAATCAAGACAAATCTTCTGTTCGTAAAGAGGCTCCTCTATGTCTTTTATTGCTTCACTAAGAATTTTCTTGGCCTCATACATCGTTATAGGCCTTACCTCAACAATGGCCTTTTCACTCATATTAAGACCTCTGGAGTTTCAAATGAACAGGATGTGTTATAATCGTTTTCTCTGCCTTACCATCCTTGACACTTACTACGTAAGCTTTACCCCTCTTACCTGTTACCATACCTGTCCTGCCATGAAATCTGGGATGAGGCATTCCCTTGTGGAATGAGGGTTCAATCTTTATATGAACTCTGTCACCTATCTCAAATTTCTGAATAACCCTGGTAATAGGTAAGAGACCCTTCTCTCTGGGTGACTTGGCCATCTTTCTGGTATTCTTTGTCCAGAAACCTCTTGATTTCTTCATAATAGTTGGGCAATGAGACCACCCATTTCAATGGGTGGAAGAATTGCCCTTTTCACCTCTTTAAAAATTATAATTTTAATCCAATCAAAACCATCAGGTATCAGTTGTTTTTGCATATTTAAGACAGGGACTCTCAAGTCCTGTCCTCTCTTGCCAGAGAGTAGGTCCTCTTCGGAGTTGTTATTGGCCAGTACTATACAGGGCACACTGAGAGTTTCCTCTCTGTTTAATGCCCCACTTACAGAGCAGGGGACTTGAGGAGCATCCCCTGGTGTGTTCTTGAACTCTACCAATAACTGCTGCATCTTACAATGCCTCCTAATCAACCTGTTACCCTTATCCCTCACAGGACAAGCCACCGTTTTAACGGGTGGTGATTGACAGTATTACCTGCCTTAGTATATCATGTAGTAATCCAACTATCTTATATATATTATTATCCCTGAAGAGCTTAATAAAGCCCAATGTCATTTTACAATTTCAGGGGCTATTAACATAATAACAACTTTTCTATATTTCATTTTTAACCCCTTAAAACATTACTAACTTTTTTTCTGCTCTCGCAAAAATACTTTAATCACGGAGTTAAAATTAAGTCTATGTTCATAAAACATCCTCTGATAAGAGAGGAGACAATTGAAGCAAGGCTTTATCAGGAAACTATAGTAGCTGGGGCAGTACGTTCAAACACTCTTGTGGTTGCTCCGACTGCCCTGGGAAAAACAATTATTGGAGTTATGGTGGCTGCTTACAGGCTTCAGAGCTCTCCAGAATCGAAAATTCTCATGCTTGCAACCACACGACCTCTTGTAAATCAGCATGCAGAGAGCTTCAAAAACACTCTTAAGGTTGATAAGGTTGAGGTATTCACAGGAACAAAGAAGCCATCTGATAGAATTGAGCTATGGAATAATGCAGAGATAATCATTGCAACCCCTCAGGTAATTCATAACGACCTTCTGAGTGATAGATACTCTCTTGAAGATGTTTCTCTTGTTATATTTGATGAAGCTCACAGAGCCACAGGCAATTATCCTTATGCTTTTATTGCCGGCAGGTATATGAAGCAGGCTTCAAAGCCTCTTATTCTTGCTCTGACAGCTTCACCAGGTGGAGATGAAGCCAGAATTAGAGGTGTTATTGAAAATTTATTCATAGAGAATATTGAGGTAAGAACTGAAAGTGACTCTGATGTCAGGCCTTTCATAAAGGGGATTAATATAGAGTGGGTGAGAGTTTCTCTGCCAGAAGAAATGAAACCTATTAAATCTGCCTTGGAAAAAGCCCTTGAAACAAGGCTGGAGAAACTCAGGAAGCTGGGAATTTCTATTACAGGTAGTGTTACAAAGAGGGACCTTCTTATGATTAGAGGGAACCTTCAGGCAAGGCTTCTTGAAGAGAGAATTCCCGAGCTTTATGAGGGCCTCAGTTTAATAGCCGCCTGTATAAACCTCACCCATGCCATGGAACTTCTTGAAACTCAGGGATTGAATACACTTCTCAGCTACTTCAGGAGGGTGGAGTCTGAGGCAAGTTCAAAGGCTGTTAAGGGCCTTTTGGAGGATACATATTTTCTCAGAGCTATCAGATTGACAGAAAATCTTGTGGATGAGATAAAAAACCCGAAAATAGAAAAAATCAAGCAATTTCTGGTAGAAAATATAGCAGATGAAAAGAAGGCAATAATATTTACCCAGTACAGAGACACTGCTGCAAAACTTGTTGAGGAACTCAATTTATTGGCTGGAATAAGGGTAATGCGCTTTGTAGGTCAATCAAAGAGGAGTAACTCTGATAAAGGTATGACTCAGAAAAATCAGCTTGAAGTTCTTGAAAGTTTCAGAAAGGACGAGGTGAATGTTCTTGTGGCAACATCAGTAGCTGAAGAAGGGCTTGATATACCGGGGGTTGACCTTGTTATATTCTACGAGCCTGTGCCCAGTGAAATAAGAACTATCCAGAGGCGAGGAAGAACAGGAAGAAGCAGGGCAGGGAAAACAATAGTGCTGATTGCAAGAAACACAAGGGATGAAGCTTTCTACTGGGGAAGCACAAGAAAGGAAAAGAAGATGTATGAAATACTCCAGAATTTCAAGAATATAAAACTTAAAAATAAGCATGAAAACCAGAAAACTCTTGAGAATTCTATTGAAAAAAGGAGAATGTCTATTGTTGTTGATACGAGAGAACTTTTTTCCAGTATTACAAGAGAGCTTTTGAATTATAACATTATATCAAAGCCTGAAAGGCTTGAGGTTGGAGACTATGTTATAAGCAGAAGGCTTTGTATTGAAAGAAAGACAACAGAGGATTTTATTAACAGCCTGATAGATGGAAGGCTTATGAGTCAGGCTATTAACTTAAGGCAGAGTTACTCCAGGGCTTTGATGATAGTCGAGGGAGAGAGTCTGTATACTATCAGAAATATAAGGGTTGAGGCTGTGATGGGTGCTCTTATAAGCCTTACAGTGGATTTTAACATACCTGTTCTATTCACAAAGAATGAGAAGGAGACAGCAGTTTTAATATCTCGTATAACAGAAAGGGAACAGAATATAGAGAAGAATGAAATTCAGATAAGGGCTGAGAAAAAGCCTGTGTCTCTCAGTGAAATGCAGGAGTTTGTTGTTGCGGGCCTCCCGAATATTAACACAACTCTCGCAAGAAGACTTCTTGAACACTTTGGAAGTGTAGAAAGAGTTTTCAGCGCTGATGAGAAAGAGCTGGATAAGGTACAGGGCATTGGCAAAAAAATAGCAAAAGAGATGAGAGAGGTTATCTCATCACTATATAAAAAAGGCTAGCTGCTTTTTGTCTCTTCTTCGGCCACCTTGTCAATAAGTTTTTTTTCAAGCAGTTGCTGTTTTTCGGTACCTTTCCTCTCTCTTCCTCTCTTGTTTATCCTTGTCATAAACCAGCCTCCTTGTCTTATAGTATATTCTTAACCTCGTAATTATTAATCTTACTACTATTCAACAAGCTTCATTTCAGGATAATCAATTTCAGGGGAATACTCAAGTACGCCGGTAAAGGAGGCATTTCTAAATTTAATCCTGACTCTTGCATATATCATCTTACCTTCAAGAGAAACATAGCCAAAGGGATTTTTTAATGAATTTCTTAACATTTCTTCATCTATTTTCACTTCAGCTTCTATAACATAGGGTTGATTTTTCATGGCTTCTCCCATAGCCTTTTCAAGAGAAGATTTTGTTTTGATACTGACCGGAGTTCCTGTAAACTGATGAAAAAGTGCACCAAGTTTTATTCCCACTTCAAAGGCTGCAATTTCACCATCTGTAGCCATAGAACCACGCAAACCACGAGGGAATATTCTTGAAATCATTCCTCATAAGGCTTATACCACTTATCTCCTTTCCCTGCTCCCAGTCATATGTATACTCTATCTGCTTCAGGTTATATACGCGCCAGACAGGTTTTGTATAATTGCTTTTCTCTGGCGGCTGGGAGAATTCGCCAAAATTTTCAGAGTTGTAGGAAGGTTCGAAAGCATATGCAAGGGAGTTTTTAACAGGAAACCATTCGTCCCAGTCAGGAGTATTATTATAGTTCCTCTCATATTCCTTTCTGTAGCTCTTAATGTAGTAGAAATTCGAGGTGCTGACTTTATTTGAATCTCCAAGTGGAGGAGGTGAAGCCGTTGTGAGGGTGGCGCCCTTCACAACCCAGGGTGCTGTTATTATCCCGCTGGAAGAAACATCTAAAATAAACTCCTGATTCCACTTTCTCACAAGGATATCAGGGTCTTCTTCCTGAATTTTCATCGGATCAACTTCTCCGGATGCGGGAAGGGTAAGCTTTACATTTATTATTATACCTTCATTGGGCATAAGCCACCACCCCTCCCTATTATTTATCTCTGTGCTCTGCACCATTTGAAGGTAATTGAATATATTGTAAACATGGCCATTTCTGAGAAGGTCATTACTTCTTACGGGAGAGGAATATATTCTCCAGATTGCCGTCCTGACAGCATAGGCTTTAGCTGAGCTGTCAATAAGATTTATCTTCCACCCCTGAGGTAGAGCAACAAAAACCCTGTCGTATCCTATATTTTCAATTTTTGCATTGAGATAACTTGTGACCTTGGAAACAGAGCCCTGAGATACACTGACAAGCGAGGGACCCACTTCTGAATAAACTGGTGCTGCTGTTAGTAATAAGATTAGGAAGATATAAAGATACTTCAACCTGAAACCTCCTATCTACTCATCCAGGAAGAAGGTTTTGAAAGGGCAAGCTGGATATTCTGTCTATCAACGCTCGAGGATGTCTTTGATATCAAATTTGTGGCTTCATCTCCGTTCATCTCAAGCAGGACAATATATTGCTGGTTAAAGTTGCCTATCTGTGATTCAATCTCAATTTTAGTGAGCTTTATGCCATAGTTAGAAAGCACATTCTCCATATAGCCCTGATTAAGTTTTCCTGCTGCCGCTGCTTTTTCCACCTCTTCCAGATTGACACTATATCTCATGCTGGAACTGCTCTGCTTCATACCTATACTTATGGGCCCTTTTAGAGAGGCGACACCACCTGTAGATATGGTACCTTCACCCTTTGCTCCTCCACCCTGACCAGAGACTATTCTGTTCTCATTTTCAGATAGACTTATTGATGCAGTTGCCATCATATATGCGATAACCCTGGCATTTTTAACTATGGCAGTTGTATTTCCCTTATAAGTATAGTAAATATTTACAGAATCTCCTGGCATCAAAAAGCCGCCTGCGGCCTGCTCTCTGGACAGGAGAACAGGCACATATACATTACCTATCTCCTCAATATATGCTGTTTTCAGTGCTGTATAACTCAGTGTAGAAAGAGCGGCCAGAGCTTCTCTGTAGCCATTGATAGAATGAGTTCCTACCTTGAGCACAACCGTGGCTCCAATAGTCTGGGCCTCTTTATACTTTTCGCTAAGTTTGGACGTGAGATACTCTCTCCAGGCAATATCAGCAGCAGTTTTATAATCTATAGCCTTGAGTTCATCAATACTTCTGGCTTTATCTACCTGCTCAAAAAGTGTTTTTTCTCCTGTCTGATATGCGGGAGGTAAACCTGAAAAGGTAGCTATTATTCTCCCCCTTACAATTTTCTGCCCCTGAAGGATAAGCTGGGTGGCCTGTTCCTGCTTGATATTAACCACAACTTCCTTCTGTTTCATGGGCTTTATAACTTTTGTATAACCTACAAAAAACAGTCCAAGCAAAACAATGGCAATTACCCCGAGTCCAACAATCCTGTACATCCTTTTTCTTTTTCTATCATCCGGTGGTCTTACAGGTTTTACTTTTTCAGGTTTTCCCCCTTCTTTACCACCAGGAGGTGCCCTCCTTCGCAGTGCTTCTAACCTGCCAACTATGTCGTCTTCACTGCCTGTAGCCTTAGCGTAATACATGAATATACCTCTTGAAAAGGCTTGAATATTATTATTCTACTATCTTCTTGCCTCATATATATAGGTTATTGTATTGTATTAATATTTCTCTGCCCTTTTAAGTTCTCCGAAGGTTGTACTGCATTCAGCCATCGCATTGTGCTGATGTATACTTTCAAGACTTTCGCTACTGGCAAAAACATGGGAGATATCCGGAAGCTCCGAGAATTTATTCAGGGCATTCATGAGAATTTTTCTGACTGTATCCTCAACGAAATTCGGGTTGAGATGAGCTTTATATACAACATCCACTTCATCCTCCCTTTTAAGCACTTCATAAAGCCTTGAACTCATAGATATTTCAAGAACTTCAATAATATCTTCAACATCTATATTCTCACCTCTGGGCACTTCAATCATAAGTATTGATATATTCCTCTGGTTATGGCTTGCTATAGCTACCGAGTTGAGAATAGTTGAAATATCACTATCACCAAATTTCTTTTCCTTCAGGTTCTGTCTGGACTTTTCTACTATACCTTCATGGGCACAGGGGCAGGCGGTAATTCCTGTGACCTCTGCACCAATCATATTTACTATTCTATCTCCTTTCTTCTCAGCCCTGGCAAGGATTTTGAACATCTCCTGAGTCTCATGCTGTGTTACAGGGGTCTTTCTGAACACTACATATTCAGCTTCCATCCTCACCTCTATATGTTCAATATCTGGAATAGCATCAAGTATACTCTCTACAGTTTTAAGGCAGATGTCATCCGGAGAATCTATACCCTTCTTTATAACTTCATCCAGCGTGGAGTTGATAAGTCTCATATGATTGTTGCCGTTTGTGGGTGAAATTTCAATGTCTATTCTTGGCAGAAGAATAATAACACTGCTATCTCTCTTAATCTCTATCAGCCTCTCAAGATTGTGAAGTGCAAAAATTTCGTTCATATACTCACCAGAACTGGATTTATATTGCCATTTCTTATTGCGAAATCTGCAAGAGTTATAGCCACCATAGCTTCGCACACAGGCAGCACTCTGGGAACAATACAGGGGTCATGTCTGCCCTTAATCACAATAGTTTCTTCTTTATATGTTTTGAGATTTACAGTTTTCTGAGGTTTTGATATTGAGGGTGTGGGCTTTATTGCTGCTTTTATAATAATTGGCATGCCATTGCTTATTCCTCCGAGAATGCCTCCTGAGTTATTGGTGTAGGTTTTTATCTCGCCATTATAATAAAATTCATCATTATTTTCAGAACCTTTTCTTTCAGCCACGTTAAAACCTGCTCCTATCTCCACACCTTTTACAGAACCTATGGACATCAAACCCTTAGCAAGTTCAGCATCCAGCTTGTCAAAGACCGGTTCTCCCAGCCCTGCAGGAACGTTTATAGCAACTACTTCAATCACACCACCTATGGAATCTCCTTCTTCCTTTACCCTTTCAATTTCTTTAATCATAGTCTCAGCAGCTTTTCTGTCTGCACACCTTACAGCATTGTTTTCTGCCTCTTCAAGCCTGTCAAAAGCTACTTTTTCAGCTTCAACTTTACCTATTTTAATGGTGTGGCCAATAATTTTGATATTCAACATTGACAGAAGCTTCTTTGCGATAGCACCTGCTGCAACTCTTGCAAGAGTTTCCCTGCCCGAGCTTCTTCCCCCTCCCCTGTAATCCCTGAAACCATATTTAAGATGGTATGTAAGGTCAGCATGGTTGGGTCTTGGAAGGTCTTTTATTGCTGTATAGGTGTCAGACTCCACATCTCTATTCCAGACCATCAGAGCTATACTTGTGCCAAGAGTTTTACCTTCAAAAACTCCAGATAGGATTTTTACCTCATCCTTTTCCTTTCTTGTGGTTGTTATACTGCTCTGCCCCGGCCTCCGTCTGTCAAGTTCCTTCTGGATATCATCCTCTGAAATTTCTAAACCTGCGGGACAGCCATCAATAACTGCTCCAACTGCAGAGCCATGACTTTCTCCAAAAGTTGTTACTCTAAAAACCTTGCCAAAGATGTTACCTGCCATATTTCAGCGTAAAAAGGCAACCTTAAAAAAAAGTATTGTAAAGACTTCTTTCTGAAACTTCTCCGGCTATGTTTCTCTCCATAAAGCTTCTTACCTCATCATACTCTTTAAATCTGCCGAGAGCCACCATGAGCTTGACAAGAGCTACTTCAGGCAGCATATCTCTACCAGAGATGACTCCTGCCTTCAGAAGTTTTCTTCCGGTGGAATAAACTTTCATATTCACCCTGCCGAAAATAGTTTGAGATGTCATTACAACTGGCATATCCTTCTTTCTGGCTTCTTCCAGCTTTGAAATCAGATTTTCCGGCACATGACCAAGACCTGTGCCCTCTATAACAATACCTTTGAAGTTTTCAATATAATAATCAAAAATCTGCTCAGGAAACCCTGGATAAATCTTCAGAAGGGCAACATCTTCTTCAAGCCTATCATCAAGCTTTACCTTTCCTTCCTCCGACCTCCTCCTGTATTCCTGAAAGGTTGCTATTTTGTCCCCTCTCACCTCACCAATGGGTAGAGAGTCGATGCTCTTGAAAGCGTCCCTTCTGGAGGAATGCATCTTTCTAACCTTTGTTGCCCTGTGAATTGCACATCCTTCGTCGCTGCTTCCGGCATGCATAACAGCAACAACCTCAGCTATATCGCTCAGAGCAACTCTAACTGCAGAGATTAAGTTTAGAGAAGCATCGCTGCTGGGTCTGTCACTGGAACGCTGACTTCCCACAAAAACGACTGGCTTCGGAATATCGGAAAGCATAAAGGCAATGGCACTGGCAGTATAGGCAAGGGTATCTGTGCCATGGGCAACTACAACACCGCTGCTTTTATTCATAGCCTTTACAACCTCCTTTGCAATAGTGCGCCAGTGTTCCGGAGTCATATTCTCGCTCAGTATATTAAAGACAATCTCTGTCTTCAGGGAGGCAATATCCTCAAGTTCGGGTACAGCATTCACAATCTCGGAGGTTGAGAAAGCAGGGTGCACAGCCCCGGACATATAATCAATTTTCGAGGCGATTGTACCTCCTGTACCAAGAATTGAAACACAGGGCTTATTCCCTGGTGAAGACTCTTCTTCAACCTTCTTTTCCTTATCTTCCTTCTCCCTCATGGAAATAAGTTCAATTTTAATATTGTCAATATTGAAGCCTATGTTATAACCATTCTCAAGTTTTATAACAACATGCCTCGAATCACCAAGCTCGCTTCTTGGCATGAGTATGCCATTATAAACTTTCCCTCCCTTAATCACCTTTACTCTATCCCCTTCTGCAATATCACCGAGTATGTGCTTTGCTTTGCCTCTGTACATTCAATCACCCAGAAGTTCGTTAAACACTTTTTTGGCAGTCTTTTCCCTTTCGGCAAAGTAGTCTTCAATAACTTTAAGCTTTTCCTCTCCAATGTAAATGGATTTTTCTGTCTGCTCAGGCGAGGGAGAACCATAAATCTTTCTGCTCAGTATAGCCTTCATTGGGTCAAGCACAGTTTCAAATTCATCTTCATCAATTTCAAGCTTTCTTCCGAGAATTTCCTGAGAAGCCTCCTCAAGAAGCTTTAAGTTTATTCTCCCTTCTTTTTCTGCTTTCATAACAGCTCTACCTACAATCTGATGAGCCTCCCTGAAGCTGAGCTCCTTTTTCTTTACAAGAAAATCAGCCAGCTCGGTGGCAGTGGAAAAACTCTTATCGAGATTTCGTTTTAGAGCCTCCCTGTTGAACTTCAAGCCTGAAAAAAGTTTTGATAGAAGTGAGAATGAATTTCTGACCAGCCGGAGAGAATTAAAGACTATAGGTGAAAGCTCCTGCAGGTCTCTGTTGTAGGCAAGGGGTAGAGCCTTTGTAAGCATTAATGCAGAACTGAAGCTTCCTGCTGCAACCGAAACCTTTGCCCTTATTATTTCAAAAGCATCGGGATTTTTCTTCTGGGGCATTATACTTGAAGTTGAAGAAAGTGCTTCAGGAAGCTCCACAAATCCAAATTCCCTTGTGCTCCACAGAATTATCTCTTCACATATTTTTGTTATATTGATTGAAGATATACTTGCAGTGGAGAGAGCTTCGAGAAGAAAATCTCTGGAGGCTACTGCATCCTGCGAGTTCTCAAAACTTGCCTCGAAACCCAATAGCTCGGCAGTATAATCCTTGTTTATGGGGAAGGATGTTGTAGCCAGAGCGCAGGCTCCGAGAGGTGAGACATTTATTCTTGGAAAAGCATCTCTCAGCCTTTCAAGGTCTCTGAGAAGTATGTTGAAGTGGGCAAGAAGGTGGTGTGCAAGAGTTACGGGCTGGGCTATCTGGAGATGTGTATAACCTGCCATTAAAGTTTCAGTGTGGTCGGAAGCTATATTCAGAATAACTTTCTCGAAGGCAATCATATTCTCTGCCAGAGATATAACTTCATCTCTTAAGAACATTCTGAGGTCGAGAGCTATCTGATCATTTCTCGACCTTGCTGTGTGAAGCTTCAGAGCAGATAAACCAGCAAATTCTTTGAGTCTTGCCTCGACAGCAATATGAATATCCTCATACTCTGTATTTAAATCAAGAGCACTGTAACCAAGAGAGAATATCTTTCTCAGTCCCTTTACTATAGATTCAGCATCTTCTTCAGATATAATACCCTGCTTTGAAAGCATCTCTGCATGAGCAATACTTCCAGCAATATCATATTTAAATAGATTTCTATCAAATTCTAATGAAGAAGTGAATTCAGCAAATTCGGTATCAGCATGATTTCCAAGCCTGCCTTCTCTAAGCATAATATCACCAGAAAAAAATAGGAGTTTCTGATATAAAAGAGCTTCCTGTTCAGATATACATCAATAAGTATAGGGAGGGGGAGGTGTTGGGGAGGGGGGCCCTTGGAGATTTGGTGAAAAGTAGTCACAATTCTCCAACGGCAACTAAAATTTACTCATACTCCTATATAAGCCTTTTGGTCAGTTATGTTACACAATGCAAAACCACTCAGTATACAAACCACCATTCTCCAGCACCAGATAAATATATGTGTTGCCAACCCAATTCAACACCTTAACACTTATAATATAATTGCTTGCTTATAGTATTTATGCTTATTCATGGTAGTATCTCAACATAAAATATTATTAGTATAAATGGAAGATATAAATTATGAGAAAAATAATAAGTTATAGCGATGGTGCCTCAAGGGGAAATCCAGGGAAAGCTGCAATAGGTGTTGTCCTTGTG
>VAOY01020186.1_pt1 | contig 18373 bp, 19 predicted proteins | sample 3393881 | NCBI WGS metagenome assembly VAOY01 (sample SAMN08290430, study PRJNA428436) | hydrothermal vent metagenome | isolation source: Deep-sea hydrothermal vent chimney | place: Indian Ocean: Southwest Indian Ridge
AATAGTTGTTACCGAGGAGGACACTAAATGCAAGTTGCATTAGTAGGGTTAGGCGTTATGGGTAAAAATCTTGCCCTCAACCTGATTGAAAAAGGGCTGACATTAGTAGCTTATGATAAAAACCCTGATGCGGGTGCTGAGTTACTAAGCTGTGCGAAAACGCTTGGTTTGGCAGACCGTTTACACATAGTGTCTGATTTAAATGATATGGTTAGACGCTTAGAACCGCCTCGTTCAATCTTACTATTAGTTCCTGCTGGTGAATTGGTTGATAAAGTATGTACAGAGCTTGCAGAAGCAGGTGTTGACTGTGATGACATTATCGTAGATTGCGGCAACAGTAACTACAAAGACGGCATTAGCCGTAAACTTAAATATCAAAACAAATTTGAATTTGCCACTATGGGTATTTCTGGCGGCGCAGAAGGTGCGCGTCATGGTCCTGCTATGATGGCGAGTGGTTCAGAAGGCGGCTGGGAGCGTGTAGAGCCGTGGTTTGAAAAAGTAGCGGCAAGCTACAAAGGTGAGTCATGTTTTGCGCGTGTAGGCCAATCTGCAAGTGGTCACTTTGTAAAAATGGTTCACAACGGTATCGAATATGCGTTAATGCAGTTAATTGCAGAAATGTACCAACTACTGCGTTTAGGCACCAATCGTTCGCCAAAAGAAGTGGCTGATATTTTCAATGACTGGTCAGAAGGCACTTTAAATAGCTACTTATTGTCAATTTCAAGCCATATCTTAAGTCTTGAAACGACAGAAGGTGAGCCACTAGTCGATTTAATCGATAATAAGGTTGGCGCTAAGGGCACGGGTTTATGGACTGCACAAAATGCCTTAGAGCTTGGCATTGCAGTGCCATCATTAGTGGCAGCTGTACAAGCTCGTCACTTAACAAATACCTGTGATACACATGCTGCGAAAGAAATGACTTACGCTGCCAAAGCAACCGATACCGTTGATTTAGACTTAGCAGAGTTAAAAGATGCATTCACATTGGCGAGCTTACTTGCTTATCGTCAAGGTTTAGCGCTTATCAAAGGTGCGTCTCGTGCCCATCAGTGGAAAGTTGACCTTTCGAAAACGCTACAAACATGGCGCGCTGGTTGTATCATCCGTGCAGATTACTTAGATAATGTAGCTGAAGGTGTTGAGTTTATCGATTCTATGCAGCGTGAATCAGCAGCATTACGTAAAGTGACAGGTGCAGCAGTTGCATCTGGTCTTGCGTTCCCTGTGTTAACAGCAACACAAACTTACATTGCGACGTTAACAACGCCAAGTAATGGTCACCTTGTTCAAGCACAACGTGACTACTTCGGTGAGCATGGTATTAAAACTCACAGTGGTGAGATTTGCCATTTAACAGACTTAGTTGAGATTGACGAAAAAGTTCGTTAATTATCAAAAGTATAAAAAAAGGCACCAGTTGGTGCCTTTTTTGTATTCAATTGTATTGATTATCGGCTTAATTCACCACGCAGGTTGTCTTGCATCAAGTGACGAATTGTTTCTACTTCAAGCTTTTGACTAAATAAGTAGTGTAACTTGGTTAAACACGCTTCTAATGTCATATCGTAGCCACTGATCACACCACAATTTAATAAGGCATTACCTGTTGCATAACCCCCCATATTCACTTGACCTTTTAAGCACTGTGTTAGGTTAACAATCACCATACCGCGTTTACTAGCGTCATTTAGAATATCTAAAAACGCTGGATCTTGTGGGGCATTACCCACACCAAAGCTAAGTAAAACAAGTGCTTTGATGTCATCATTAACTAAGCTTTTTACCACTTTAGGGCTTATACCAGGGTATAGATAAAGCACACCAATTGGTTGTGGTGTAATATTCGATACCTGTAATTCGTTATCAACGTAATGGCTAAGTTGCCCTTTGATAAGTTGAATATTAATTCCAGATAATGCTAAAGGTTCAAGGTTAGGTGAAGCAAACGCATCAAAACCATCGGCATGGGCTTTTGTTGCACGGTTACCACGGAACAGTTGGTTATTAAAAAACAGGCTTACTTCAGCAATTGGGTAATTAGCGGCTAAATACATTGCATTAAGTAAATTTACTTGGCCATCAGAACGAAGTTGCGAAAGTGGAATTTGCGAGCCCGTCACAATCACAGGTTTTGTTAGATTTTCGAACATGAAAGACAAGGCAGAAGCTGTGTAGGCCATGGTATCGGTACCATGCAAAACTACAAAGCCATCATAATCTTGGTATTTACTTTTAATATCGTCAGCAATGAGTTGCCAGTGGGCAGGGGACATATCTGAAGAATCAATGAGCGGGCAATATTCGTGAATATCAAACAAAGGCATTTCATCGCGATTAAACTCTGCATTATTAACCACTGTTTCGGTTAAAAAACCTTCTGCCGGAACATAACCGCGACTTGATTTTTTCATTCCGATTGTGCCGCCCGTGTAGGCGATATATATACGTTTACGTTTCATAAAAAAGCCCAGTAAAATAACTGGGCTAAGTATACCTAAAATTGCTTAGCGAAGTAAGTTATTGAATTACGTTACATACTAAACAACGAGCGTAAACACCTTGTGGATCGTTGTAATCTTTTAGGTTATCAATTTCACTACTTAACTGATTAATAAGGCTTTGTAAGTTAGCTTGCGTTGCCAGTACTGATTGTGATGAGCCAGACTTAGCAAAGAAGCTTTTAACAGCTGCTGTACCAAAGATATCTTGCAGCATTTGCTCTTGAGGAGTTAAAGACTGTTTAATAGTTTTAACATCGTAATGAGCCAGCTTAGCAAGTTCAGCCGCTGCTTTTATAGCATCTTGCTTATCACCTAGTTTATCGACTAAACCAAGTTCTTTTGCTTGGGTCGCAATCCATACACGGCCTTGTGCTATTTCATTCACTTGTTCTGGTGTCATGTTACGTGCTTCAGCTACTACATTTAAGAAGCGTTGATAAGCATCCTCTACACTCAATTGAATGATATCGGCCATTTTCTCATCAAGTGGGCGAGCAATCGAAAACCCAGCAAGATCGGTCGTTGCCACACCATCTGAATAAATACCTAACTCAGCCATGGTATTTTCAAACGTCATGAAAGTACCGAACACACCGATTGACCCCGTAATTGTGCTAGGGGCAGCCCAAATCTCGTTAGCGGCAGATGCAATCCAGTAACCACCTGATGCTGCCACTGAGCTCATTGAAGCGATAACTGGTTTGCCAGCAGCTTTAAGCGCTAAGACTTCGGCGCGAATAACTTCAGATGCGAACATACTTCCGCCACCTGAATCAATACGAAGCACAACGGCTTTTACTTTGTCATCAAGGCGCGCTTCACGAAGTAGGGCGGCGGTAGAGTCGCCTCCAATCTCACCTGCTTTGCGTTCACCGTCTACGATGGTTCCTTTAGCTACGACAACAGCTACTTTTTCAGTGATTGGGTTATCAAATTCAATAGGTGGCTTCACAAGCGATAAATACTCACGGAAGCTAACCTGTTTAAAGGTTTTGCCTGTTTCTTCAGTACCAACTACATCAATTAATTGTTGACGAATTTGTTGTGACGTTTTCAGAGAGTCAACCCATTGGTTGTTTAGTGCATATTGACCTGAGTTACCATTAACGGCTTGCATTTTAGCAAGGTATACATCCATATCTTCATCGAAATTGCTTTCATCGAATGGACGACTTGCAGCGACGTCTGTTTTATACTCGTTCCAAAGTGCGGTTAGCCACACATTGTTTGCCTCTTTTGCAGCCTCAGACATGTCGTTACGAATGAATGGTTCAACGGCTGACTTATAAGTGCCTACACGGAAAATATGCTGTGTTACTTTAAGCTTCTCAAGTGCATCTTTGAAATAAAGCGGGAACATGCCATAGCCTTCAATACTTACACTGCCGTAAGGGTGCATTGACACCTCGTTAGCATGAGCAGCGATATAATATTGTGCTTGTGTGTAGTAATAGCCCGTTGCAACAACTTGCTTACCCGCTTCTTTAAATGCATCAATAGCGTTTGTTATTTGCTTTAACTTATTGATATGTGCACTTGGCATTTTTTGTAGGTCAAGCAGCATAACTGAGATACGATCATCTTTGGTTGCTTGATTAATAACTTCAATGACATCATCAAGTAGAATTTCTGATGGTGCTTCTTGCCCCATAGTTGCATCGTTGATAGCTGCTTCAACAGGGTCAACATAGGTTTTCTCTTCAACAATTGGTCCATTTAGGTTTAGACGTAATACAGTACCATCGGCCACTTTTACTTTGTCTTCTTCACTAGATATAGCAACAATAAATAGTATTACTAGTAGTAAAAAAATAATGTTGAGAACCAATCGGCGTGAGAAGTTAATCCCTGCCCAAATGCCTTTAAATATCTTTGCTAGCAAAATAAATCCTTAATTCAGTACAACTTAGTAGTTAACTCATCTTAGCTCAGAATAATCTTAAAATTAACTGTTAAATAGTAACAGAGTGTTTAAATCAACAAATTGCTACAGATTATTAGATGCTAAAAGTTGATTATTTACAGTTATTGCAGCAGAATCTAATTATTATAGAGGTTAGACCAGTTAACGGGGCACACATGTTAGAACAAAAATTACAATTACCGCATACTGAACTTCGTAATCGTTTGGTTATGGGATCAATGCATACAGGACTTGAAGAAGGCTGGCATAACCGTAAACGCTTACGTGCATTTTATGAAGCAAGGGCGAAAGGGGGCACAGGTTTAATTATTACCGGCGGGTATAGCCCAAATATACGTGGTAAATTAACCCCATTTGCTTCAACGTTTAGCTCTTATTATGATGTGATTAAACACCGTGCTTATACAGAGGCTGTGCATGAGCAAGGTGGAAAAATCTGCTTGCAGTTATTGCATGCTGGACGGTATGCCTATCATCCATTTAACCAAGCGCCAAGTGCAATTAAAGCACCTATCAATCCTTATAAACCTAAAGCAATGTCACTAGGTTCAATTAAAAAGACCATCAAAGATTTTGCGAACTCAGCAAAGCTTGCTGAAAAAGCTGGCTATGATGGTGTTGAAATCATGGGCTCAGAAGGGTATCTGATCAATGAGTTTATGGCTAACCACACAAATAAACGTACCGATAGCTATGGCGGTAGTTTAGAAAATCGCATGCGTTTAGCTGTTGAGATTGTTAAAGCTGTTAGAGCAAAAGTAACTAAGAAATTTATTATTGTTTTTCGTCTATCAGTCATGGATCTGATCCCTAATGGTTCAACGCCTGATGAAGTCAAACAACAAGCTATTGCACTTGAACAGGCGGGAGTAGACATATTCAATACTGGAATTGGTTGGCATGAAGCGCGTGTTCCAACTATTGCCAGTATGGTTCCGCCTGGTGCATTTAAAGAAGCTTCGAAAAGGTTAAAAGACACTGTGTCAGTACCTGTTGTGGCTGTAAACCGTATTAATACTCCTGAAATTGCCAATAGCATTTTAGAGGCAGGTGAGTCAGATCTTATTTCTATGGCTCGCCCGCTTTTGGCTGATCCTGAATTATTTAATAAATACATTAATAATAAGTCTGAACAAATTAATGTTTGCATTGGTTGTAACCAAGGCTGTTTAGATCATGTATTTAAAAATAAACGGGCGACATGTTTGGTCAATCCACAAGCGGCGTTTGAATTAGACTATAGCCTTGAAAAAGCATCGTCTTCACGTTTAGTGCTGGTTGTGGGAGCAGGGCCTGCTGGTCTTGCTGCGAGTTGTTATCTTGCACAAAAAGGCCATAAAGTTACACTCATTGAGCGCAAAGAGAAAATGGGTGGTCAATTCAATCTGGCTATGCAAATACCGGGTAAAGAAGATTTTAATCATACCCTTAACTACTTCACTAACGAATTAACGCGTCTTAATGTTGATCTAAAACTTGGTACTGAATTTACAGATAATATGCTTAATCAATACGATGACGTTGTGTTTGCAACGGGCGTACGTCCACGTGAAGCGAAAATCGAATGCAGTGATGGTAAACGCGTATTCGCTTATGATGAAGTGATCCGAGGTGAAGTAGAGCTCGGCGAAAAAATTGCTATATTGGGTGCTGGTGGCATTGGTTTTGATATGGTGGCATTTTTAAGTGAACACAAAGGTCAAACTATTGAGCAGTTTAAAACCCAGTGGGGAATAGAGTGTGAAGCCAAGCCAGACAAAGATACACGTAAGCTTTATATGCTTAAGCGAAGTGAAGGACGCTTTGGTAGCGACTTAGGTAAAACGACAGGCTGGATACATCGCCAAGTTGCTAAACAACATGGTGTAACACAAATAGCAGAATGTCAGTACTTAAGCTTTGATAAGCAGGGTTTGAAGATCACAGTCAAAGGCGAAGAGAAAGTGTTAGATGTTGATACAGTCATAGCATGTATCGGTCAAGTGTCTAACAATGAAACGTTTGCAAATGATAAAGAAAATGCGAAAGTTCACGTTATTGGTGGGGCAAAGTTAGCGGCAGCCATTGATGCTAAGCGTGCAATTTTTGAAGCGTTACAGGTAGCTAGAAAAATCTAATTGAAATAAACGCCAGCTATATGTGGTCTTAGTCTATACTAATTATTAGTCTTATAACTGAGGCCACAATGTTGAATACTTTACTAAAATCATATGATCAATCCTTAAATAAACTCCGTATTTTTGACGGTGTACCTTCGCTTCTTATCAGATTTATCTTAGCTCCGGTTATGATAATTGCCGGCTTCAATAAGCTTGCACTGAGTGGTGATGTTTCTCATTTTTATCAATACTTTTTGGCGTCCGAAGATATCATCGCATGGTTTGGAAATGAAGAGTGGGGCCTTGGTTTACCTTTTCCTGCACTGTTAGCTTTTCTAGCCGCATGGACAGAGTTTTTGGGCGGAATACTATTGTTTTTTGGGTTTTTAACTCGACTTGTGACTATACCACTTATGATTACCATGTTAGTAGCCGCAACGACAGTTCATAGTGAACATGGCTGGTTTGCTGTTACTCCTACAGATGCGAGTACAAGCCCCGCGCGTGTTTTAAGCTGGATAAATATCCCAGGTGCACAAGAAAGCTTAGACAATTCAGCGCAAGCCTTAGAAAGATTAACTAAAATGCGCGATTTATTAGAAACACATGGTCATACCGGTTATCTATACGAAACAGGTCGACCAGTGATTTTAAATAATGGTATAGAATTTTCAGCAATTTATTTTGTTATGCTTTTGAGCCTATTCTTTATGGGGGGCGGAAGGCATTTGAGTATTGATTACTGGTTAGCTACAAAGCGAACTAATGACTTTATTGATAACTAGAATAAGTGTTAAGCTTAAATTTTATAGCCCCTATTAATTAGGGGCTTCGTATTATGTATTTACGGATTTAAAATGGACGCTTTAACGCTATTACAAACTCGACAGTCTGATCCAAGGCTTGTTGCACCAGGCCCTTCACAAGAGCAATTATCAATTATTAAGCGCGCAGCACTGAAAGTGCCTGATCATGGTTGCATAGCACCGTGGCGATTTATTGTTGCACAAGGTGAGGCCTTACATAAGTTAGGTGAAATTTATCACCAAGCAGCAGTTGCTGAGCAGCAAGATGCAAGAACCATTGAACGAGCAAAATCTCTACCATTACGTGCACCCATGGTAATAATTGCCATTGCTAATGTTGTTGAGAATCCAAAAGTACCGCGTATTGAGCAAGTACAAAGTGCAGGATGCAGCGTACTAACAATGCAACAAGCTGCTTTTGCGCAAGGACTAGGTGGGATTTGGAGAACGGGTTATTTTGCGCAAAGTCCTTTCGTGAAATCTGCTTTAGGATGCAAAGAGGAGGATGAAATCGTCGGATTCTTATATCTAGGAACACCAGAAGTGGACTGCAAAAAGCCGGTAAGACACGAGCCATCACGATTTTTTGAAAATTTATAATTATTTTTGAACTTTCTTGTACTTTAATAGTCAGATCTAATTAAGCTTGCTTATGTTACTTTTTTCAAGTTTATCTTTGCTGTAAGAAGCGCTTGGACGCAAAACTAAAAAATCTTCTTCGGTATGTTTTTTAATCGGTTGTTTTTTGATAATGTAATGGAAGTCTCAGAAAAATAACGATAAAGAAGACGAGAAAAATGGGAAACTTATTTTTACGTGAAAAAGAAAATTGGTTCGCTTGGTCATTATGGGGATTAATTGGCGCTATTATTACGTTTTTTGTTGCAATGTCGACTAAAGCCCCCCAATTCTTAGGGTTGTCGGCCGTAGGGGTGTTATTTCTACTCACATGGTGGATGCAAAGTACAAAACGGTTTGATTTTGGGCGTGCATTTAAAATATGTTGCTACGTTCTGACATTTACAAGCTTACCTGCTTTTTTACTTGTTATCGTTCCAAGCGACAACTTTAATCGCATCGATGTTGTTGTTCAAGCAGCTGCCTTTGCACTTATAAGCGTTTTAATTTGCTTGATCTGCTCATGGATAGCAAGACGGCCCAAGCAATATTATTAACTTTATTGAATATTTTAAAAATAAACCTTTACAAAAAACTCAGTAAACACTATTATGCGCGCCGTACGGAGAGATGGCAGAGTGGTCGAATGCACCGGTCTTGAAAACCGGCAGGGGTTTGTAGCCCCTCTAGGGTTCAAATCCCTATCTCTCCACCATTATTTAAAAAACCGCCTAACTGGCGGTTTTTTGCTTTCTGGAGATAAATAATGCCGACAAGCGAACCTTCAAAACTACAACGTATTATCAAACATGTGTTGCTGTGGTCAGTTTTTTCCTATTTTTATCATAGTGGTGTAACTGTTCTTGTTGCAATGGCGCATGATGCTAAGCCAGAACACAGTCTATTAACTGCTATTGCATATGGTATAGGTTTCAATACGCTTGTAGCTCATTTGATTGGTAAATATGATAAACATTGGCCAATTATTGCCGCGTCATATATCGCACTCGGCGGGTTACTTGTTGTGCCTTTGGTTCTTACAGGCACAGCAGGGTTGATGAATGTGTACTTTATTCCAGTAATGGTTATAAGCTTACCAATCGCTACCTTTATCGTTGAGAAAATAAAGCAACGAATTAGTTTAAACACTGACCAAACGCAGTAAAACTAGGCGATATTCAGTGTTTTTTTATGTTAGTATGGCTTTGTCTTTTAACTAATAAACGTGAATTTAAACATGTCAGATATTTTTACAACAGATGCTGAAAAAGCAAGTTATGGTATTGGTTTACAAATGGGTGAACAATTAAAAGCGAATCCATTTGAAGGTTTAAACCTTAACTCTGTATTTGAAGGTATGAAAGACGCGTATGCCGGTAGTGATTTCCAAGTTGAAATTCCTGCAATTCAAGCTGCTTTTGAAAAAATCAATGCTGAAATTCAAGCGCGTCGTGAAGAAGAAGCTAAAGTACTTGCTGCTGAAGGTGTTGCTTTCTTAGAAGAAAATGCAAAGCGCCCAGAGATCACTGTAACTGAATCAGGTCTACAGTACGAAGTTCTTACAGCAGGTGAGGGTGAAAAACCAACAGCTGATTCTACTATTCGTGCTCATTACCACGGTACACTCATTAATGGTACAGTATTCGACAGCTCATATGAGCGTGGTCAACCTGCTGAGTTCCCAGTAAGTGGTGTTATCAAAGGCTGGACAGAAGCTGTGCAAATGATGGGTACAGGTTCAAAGTGGCGCCTATATGTACCACATGAACTTGCTTACGGTGAGCGCGGTGCGGGTGCTGCAATCGCACCTTTCTCAACGTTAATCTTCGACGTTGAGTTATTAGAAATTATCTAATTGATTTCTAATAGACATAAAAAAACCTGCTAACTGCAGGTTTTTTTATGTCTGATAAATATTAACTATTTGATTCAGCGTATTCTTTACACTTTTCAGTGTCAACGCATTCACCGTATAAGTATAGTGAGTGGTTAGTTAGCTTAATGCCATTTTCTTCAGCAATTTCAACTTGACGACGTTCAATAAGATCATCCTCAAATTCTACAACCTTACCACACTTCAAGCATACAAGGTGGTCATGATGTGTACTTCCTGATAGTTCGAATACCGACTTACCACCTTCAAAGTGGTGGCGAGATACGATACCAGCATCATCAAATTGGTTAAGAACACGATAGACAGTTGCAAGACCAATCTCTTCGCCTTTGTCTAATAAAATTTTATAGACATCTTCAGCGCTGATGTGTTGATTGTCTGGAGATTGCAGAATCTCTAAAATTTTAATACGTGGCAGCGTTACTTTTAACCCTGCTTTTTTTAATTCCAAGTTGTGATCAGTCATTCAATCTGTCTCAATTTATTTAGTTATACTAGGCATCATTAAGATGCACACGACACATTAGCAACTAGTAGAATAACGTGCCTAGTTACTAAGTGCAAAGAACAATTCGTTTAATTGCCGATTTTTCAAACAAAAGTGAATTGGTTGTGCATCTTTACAGCAGCTAGTAAATGCGAGTAATACTTGTTATTAATCAGCAAGTTCCGCTAAACACATTTCGTCATGAATCTGAGCACACCAGTCTTTAACACGCTTTTCTGTAAGCTCTGGTTGACGGTCTTCATCAATACCTAAGCCGACAAAATGGTTGTCATCTACAAGTGCTTTTGATGCTTCGAAGTCATAACCTTCAGTTGACCAATTACCAACAACGATTGCACCGCGCTCTGTTACGATATCATTTACCATACCCATAGCATCTAAGAAGTACTCTGCATAATCTTCTTGGTCACCACAACCAAATATCGCGACTAATTTTCCTTCGAAGTCGATTTCTTCTAATTCAGGGAAAAAATCATCCCAATCGCACTGCGCTTCACCGTAGTACCATGTAGGGATACCAAATAATAGCAAATCGAATTCAGCAATCTCTTCTTTAGAGCTTTTCGCAATGTCATGAACAGCGACAAGTTTCTTACCTAGCTCTTTTTGGATCATTTTAGCTACGTGTTCAGTATTGCCTGTATCGCTTCCGAAAAAAATACCTACGCTTGACATGGATTTAAAACCTTCTATCTATCAATAGCCAATCTTTCTTGTAAAATTGTTTCAATCAACGCGCTACGGCTAATATTCTGCGCATCTGCCATATCGCTTAATGCTTGATATAACTGTGATGAAACCTTAAATTCTACACGCTTTAAACCACGTGCTTTATCTCGTTTTATTTGATTACGTTTATTCACTTTTAATTGCATATCGCGAGGTAGGGGGTTTGTTTTAGGCCTACCAGGGCGTTTTTCGTATTCAAATAAATCGGGTGTTGTTCTATCTAGTTCTGACTTTGCCATGTCTAGCCTACACCTGCGCCTTGCCAAAACACTTGTATAAGTCCTTTAGCTATAAACCCAGAGCAACCTAAAAACAGCACTAACCAAACGATGTATCGGCCAAATTTTGGTACATCACCTTTTTTAAGGACGTCTTGAATTGCCATTCCAATAAAAAAGAAAATGCCGGCTAAGCCAAAATACAACCCTAAGGTATCAAATTCGTTAATTAACTGACTGACCATCAACGTATAAACCTTCAAATTAAACGGCGCGTACTATAGCACACAAAATCATAATAATTTAGTGGGCTAGATCAAAAACGTGAATTTTCTCTTGCCTTTTATTGCTGTAAAAAATCGCTGATTGCTTTATTTACAGCAAGTGGTTTTTGCGCATGTAACCAATGACCCGCACCATGAATTACTTTTGCCTTCGCATTTGGAAATAAATGCATAATCATTGGACGATGCTCAGCCAAAATATAGTCTGAATCATTACCTTTCACGAATAAAGTATCACATAAACAAGAATCATTTTCATCAAGTTGCGACAAAATATTTTCGTATTGCTGATTTAAAGCGTCTAAATTAAACCGCCATTGATACTGTCCTTGATCGTTTTTCGCAAAACTTTTTAACAAAAATTGTCGAACACCCATCTCGTCTATATGCTTTGCTAATAGTTGATCTGCTTCTTTTCTATCTGCAACGTTAGATTCAGCCACTTCGTTTAAACCAGCAAAAATAGCACTGTGTCGCGGTTTATTTGCTACAGGGGAAATATCTAATACAACCAACTTATTGACCACATCATTGTACTTGAGCGCTAATTGCATCGCTGCTTTGCCACCCATTGAATGGCCAATAATATGTGCATTTGATATGTTTAAGTTCTTTAGTAAGTTGTAAATATCGTCTGCCATTACTTCGTAGTTCATCGTTTCACTATGAAATGACCTACCATGGTTTCGTAAATCAACATTAGTAACAGTGTAATTTTCAGCTAATGCTTTGGCTATAACATTCAAGTTTTCTAGTGAGCCAAACAAACCATGGATCAATACAACGTCAGGGCCTTGGCCCAATTGTTGGTAGTTTAATAGCATTTTAAACTCCTATTTTTAATCGCTGTATTTTGCCTAGCGAAATTACAAATTGCAAAACATAGAGAATTACTTCGAGCTTAGGTATAATCATTGAGAACTTTTAAAATGTGACCCGTAAAGACAGGAATAACATGAAAAAAATCGACATAGACGACGAGTTATATCAATACATAGCAAGTAACACTCAAAGTATTGGTGAAAGTGCATCAACTATTTTGCGTCGTTTATTAAACCTTTCTGATGGTAACACGGTAGCAGAAACAACGAATGAACATAGTGAACAAGAAACCTCAACCGTTGAACCTGTAAATGACCACGCAACTGAAAATACACAACAGCCTGAGCCAGAAGTAGAAAAAACGGCTCCTAGCAAAGCTACCAGCCAAGCCAAAGGGAATGTTTTTAATGTATTGAACAAAGAAGAGCTTGCAATGCAAAAGGGTGTTGTAGGGCGTTTCTTATTCATTTTAGCTGCCTTATACCGTTCTCACAAAAATGAATTTGTGAATGTATTAGATATAAAAGGCCGTGATCGCGTTTATTTTGCTACCAGTAAAGAAGCATTACTCGAAAGTGGTAGTAGCATGAACCCGAAAAACATTACCGATACAGAATATTGGGTGATGACGAACTCAAATACAACACGTAAGAAAATGATGCTTCACGAAGTCGCGCTGTGTTTAGGTTACAGCAGTGATGACGCTGAAAAAATCCGTGACTATTTATAACCGATAAGGAAATATTATGGCGATTCACCCGGATGCAGGAAAAACCGCACCACAAGAAAGCTTAGTTAATGTACCTAAACTGGTTTCTGCCTACTATTTAAATGAGCCTGATCTTGAACAAAACCCAGAGCATTGTGTGGCTTTTGGTACGTCAGGACATCGCGGCTGCTCGTACGATGTTAAGTTTAATGAATCGCATATATTAGCTATTACTCAAGCTATTTGTGATTACCGCAAAGAAAATGATATTTTTGGCCCTCTTTTTCTAGGTAAAGATACACATGCTTTGAGTGAGGCAGCATTTAATTCAGCCATTGAAGTACTGGTTGCTAACGAAGTACAAGTTATTACACAAGAAAACGACGAATACACCCCTACACCTGTGATCAGTCATGCGGTTGTGTCACATAATAAACAAAATCCAAATGAATTAGCGGATGGTATTGTCGTTACACCATCTCACAATCCACCAGAAGACGGTGGTTTTAAATATAATCCGCCAAACGGTGGACCTGCTGATACTGATGTAACTAAATGGATTGAAGATAGAGCAAATCAGTTACTACTTGAAGATCTCGTTGAAGTAGAGCTATTTCCATTTGCTAAAGCATCTCGCTCAGGTTTTATAAAATATCAAGACCTTATTAATCCATATGTTGACGATTTAGAAAATATAATTAATCTAAAAGCCATTAGTGAAGCAAACATAAAAGTAGGTATTGACCCGCTTGGTGGTTCAGGCATTAATTTTTGGCCTGTAATCGCGGAGAAATACAATTTAGACCTAACAGTCGTAAATAAAGATGTTGATCCACGCTTTGCTTTTATGCCACTTGATAAAGATGGCAAAATTCGTATGGATTGTTCATCGCCTTATGCCATGACCAATTTAATCGCACTCAAAGATGATTATGATATTGGTATTGGTAATGACCCTGATTATGACCGCCATGGTATTGTGACGCCTGATGGTTTAATGAATCCAAATCACTTCTTAGCGGTGGCGATCGATTACTTGTTAAATAATCGTGATTGGTCAAAAGATGTGGCGATTGGTAAAACGCTTGTATCAAGCGGCATGATTGATAAAGTTGTAGAGCGTAACAATCGTAAAGTAAAAGAAGTACCTGTTGGTTTTAAATGGTTTGTTGAAGGCCTAGGTAAAGGGGCTCTTGCTTTCGGTGGTGAAGAAAGTGCAGGGGCGTCGTTCTTACGCTTCGATGGTACAGTTTGGAACACAGACAAAGATGGCTTTATTTTAGGTCTACTTGCTGCTGAAATCTTGGCAGTGACGGGTAAAACACCGTCGCAGCTTTACAAAGAGCTAGAACAAGAGTTTGGTGCGCCTATCTATAAGCGTATCGATGCGCCAGCAACCTCACAGCAAAAAGAACGTTTAAAAGCACTTTCTGCTAATGATGTTACTGCAAGTACATTAGCGGGTGATGCCATTACGCAAAAGCTAACCCATGCACCAGGTAACAATGCTGCAATTGGTGGCTTAAAAGTGGTCACAGAAAACGGCTGGTTTGCTGCGCGTCCATCAGGCACTGAAGATATTTATAAAATTTACCTTGAATCATTCAAAGGTGAAGAACATTTAGCATTACTTGAAAAAGAAGCGAAAAAACTAGTTGATTCAGTAATTAGCTAATCTCTTTTTTATCTTTTAAAACGGCTGATATTCTCAGCCGTTTTTGTATTCTACTCTCACGCATTATTAGGATAGAACAATGAGCTATTCAACCTCTGCATACCTAGATGAATTAAAACGTACAGGCGACTTTTTAACACTTACTCGCAGTAATGAATTTCAACTTGAACCATCATCATTCACCCTTAAAAATGGCACGGATGTAACAGTTCATGATACGGGTATCATAGAGTTTCAACCAAAAGAACAAACAAATAAAGATATTGTGCTTTCAAGTGCGATACATGGTAACGAAACAGCGCCAATTGAAATCTGCGATCAATTAATCAAAGCAATCATTGCAGAAGAACTGACACTGAAACAGCGCGTATTGTTTATTTTTGGTAACCCTAAATCAATTAATATTGGTAAGCGTTTTGTTGATGAAAACTTAAACCGTTTATTTAACGGCCACCATACTGTTGAAGGGATTGCCTCAAACCCTGAGCGCGTGCGCGCAAAGCTACTTGAAGATGTGGTTTCTGATTTCTTCGAACGAGGCAACCAGGGCAGTGAACGTTTTCATTATGACCTACATACGGCAATACGTGGCTCTAAAAATGAAAAATTTGCAGTGTATCCATTTTTACATGGCAAGCCTTGGAAAAAGTCGCAGTTACAATTTTTACTTAGCTGTGGCGTAAACACAGTATTAATGATGAAATCTGCGGCAACAACGTTTAGCTACTACTCGTCATATGTCCATGGCGCTGACTCATTTACGGTTGAGCTTGGTCAAGTAAAGCCATTTGGCGAAAATGACATGTCTCGCTTTGAGAAAACCAAACAAACGTTAACTGCATTAATTAGTCAAGAAACTGTTGAATACAAAGAATTCAATGCAGAAGATTTTGAGTTGTTTTCAGTTTATAGAACAATAAACCGTACTTGCGAAGACTTTAGTTTCCCATTTGCTGATGATGTGGAAAATTTCACCGGTTTTGCCAAAGGTGAATTATTAGCGATTGATGGTCAGACCAGGTATGAAGCGGACGTTGACGGTGAAGCGATTATCTTCCCAAATGCAGATGTAGCCTTAGGTCAGCGTGCTTTGCTTACCGTTATCCCTATGAAAGTTGATAGCAACTTTATTTAAATTTTTTGCATTAACACCCATTTCAATGTAGTTAACTGTATGACTTTAATAGTTTTATTTTGTTGTATAGTTAACTTTCCATGCGTATTTAGCCATTTATCGACTATTCGTCTATGATTAGTTGAATAACAACTTACGTTAACGTAAAGTGACGGCAGTTTAATTTAATTTGATTGAATATTGCGCAAACTTTATCCTTGCAGCTCAAGCTGATAAAAACACAAATAAGGGCAGTGGCGTAGGTTTCTGACAACGAAAGAAGGTAGGTTATGAGTAATCCAAATAACGTATCGCTAAATATTAATCATGAACTGTCATTTATTGATGGTCACGCATTAACAATTTCTACATTAAGTATTCTTAATGAGGAAGGCGACATCTACGAGGGTGCAACCGCACCTGATATCGACAAAGCAACAGCAATCCATCTATACGAGACAATGCGTTTTATTCGTGCTCTTGATGAGCGTATGCAAGCTGCCCAGCGACAAGGTCGCGTTAGCTTTTATATGCAATGTTTAGGTGAAGAAGCAGCTGTAACAGCATCAGCTGCAGCGCTTGATCAAAACGACATGATCATGGCCCAATACCGCGAACAAGCCGCTTTACGTTATCGTGGCTTTAGCCTTGACCAATTCATGAACCAAATGTTCTCAAATGAAAAAGATTTGGGTAAAGGTCGCCAGATGCCAATCCACTATGGCTCACGCGAACTTAACTACATGACCATTTCATCACCGCTTGGTACACAAATTCCGCAAGCAACAGGTTATGCGTACGGTCAGAAAGTGCGTCATGTTGATGCCCAAACCGGCGAGTTAAATAGCACGATTGATAACATTACTATTTGTTACTTTGGTGAAGGTGCTGCCTCTGAAGGTGATTTCCATGCTGGTTTAAACATGGCTGCTGTTCATGAAGCGCCGGTGATTTTCTTTGCTCGTAATAATGGTTATGCGATTTCTACACCTGCTGATGAACAATTTAAAGGTGATGGAATTGCATCACGTGGTGTTGGTTACGGCATTAAAACAATCCGCGTTGACGGTGCTGACGCACTTGCAGTTTATGCTGCAACGAAAAAAGCCCGTGAAATAGTAACGACTAAAGGCGAACCCGTTTTAATCGAGTCAATTGCATATCGTTTAGGTGCTCACTCGACTAGTGACGACCCAAGCGGCTACCGTACAAAAGACGAAGAAGCAAAACATAAAGGCTGTCCAATTGAGCGTTTCCGTAAGTGGTTATTAAAACAAGGTTGGTTAGACGAAGCGCAAGACGCTAAAGACAAAGAAACAATTCGAGAAGAAATTTTAGCGGCTCTTAAGCGTGCTGAAAAAGTGGCAAAACCTGCATTAGAAGAGCTTATTTCAGATGTTTACGATACGCCAATTCCATCACTGCAAAAACAATACGAACAACTAAAAGAGCATATTTTGCAGCATCCTGATGCTTATCCAACTACTGCAGGGAGATTAAAGTAATGGCTAAAATGAACATGCTTCATGCAATTAACTCTGCCCTGGATATCACCATGGCTGAGCATCCAAATGCCTGTATTTTTGGTGAAGACGTTGGTTATTTTGGTGGTGTATTCCGTGCTACATCTGGCTTGCAAGAAAAATATGGTAAGCATCGTGTGTTCAATACACCGTTAACTGAGCAAGGTATTTTAGGTTTTGCCAATGGTTTAGCGGCATTTGGTGCACCTGCTTTAGCTGAAATTCAATTTGCAGATTATATTTTCCCTGCATTTGACCAAATCGTGAATGAATCAGCTAAATTCCGTTACCGTAGTGGTAATGAATTCAATGTAGGCAACTTAACAATTCGTACTCCATACGGCGGTGGTATTGCCGGTGGTTTATATCACTCACAATCACCAGAAGCCTATTTTGCTCATACACCGGGTTTAAAGTTAGTTGTGCCACGTAATCCTTATCAAGCAAAAGGCTTACTTCGTGCATCCATTAAAGATGACAACCCTGTTATTTTCTTTGAGCCGAAACGTTTGTATCGCGCATCAACAGGTGAAGTACCAGAAGAAGATTACAGCATCGAGCTCGGTAAAGCTGAAATCGTGCAAGAGGGCACTGATGTCACTTTACTTGCTTGGGGTGCACAGATGGAAATCATCGAAGATGCCGCTAAAAAAGCAGCTGAGCAAGGCATTAGCTGTGAAGTTATCGACTTACGCACTATTTTACCGTGGGATGTAGAGACTATTGCGAAATCAGTAATCAAAACGGGCCGTTTAGTGGTTAGCCACGAAGCACCAATCACCAATGGTTTTGGTGCAGAGATCGTTGCAACAATTCAACAAGAGTGTTTCTTACATCTTGAATCGCCAATTGCTCGCGTGTGTGGTTTAGATACGCCATACCCATTAGCACTTGAAAAAGAATATGTGCCGGATGCACTTAAAGTGCTTGCTGCGAT
>VAOY01027346.1_pt1 | contig 18245 bp, 14 predicted proteins | sample 3393881 | NCBI WGS metagenome assembly VAOY01 (sample SAMN08290430, study PRJNA428436) | hydrothermal vent metagenome | isolation source: Deep-sea hydrothermal vent chimney | place: Indian Ocean: Southwest Indian Ridge
CTAACCCAAAAGCTAAATCTTTCAATCTGGCTCCACCTACAAAATAAATACTTGTGGCTATCGCTGCCATCACTAAAACACCTCCTAAATCTGGCTGCAACAGAATAGGCAAAAGTATCGCCCCAGTAATCACACTAAATGGAAGAAATCCATTTTGAAAGGACTGTATTTGTTCTTTCTTATTTGCCATCCAGCTCGCCAAATAAAAAATCAAAGCCAATTTAGCAAATTCCGTCGGTTGAATAGAAGTATTAAATAAAATCAGCCAACTCTTGGCAAAAGTTGTATATTTTGATCCTAAAAAAAGCACAAGAATCAGAACAATCACCATTGATACAAACCAAAACCCTGCGGTTTTTTTCCAAAAACGATAAGGGATTTTAGCTGCCACAATCATTAATACAACACCTATCAACAGCCTAACTATATGATTTTTAAACAGCAAATAACAGTCTACTCCTTTATCCCCACAATTTGGATAAAGCACATTTGGTGCCGATAATTGAATAGATTTTGGAACACCAATTGAAGCAATCATTATCAATCCGAAAATTAATAAACCGATTACTGTCCAAAGCAACACTTTATCTGCTTTTTTAATATTACGCTGAACCTTCCTTCGACGATTTTTCCACAAGGCTAATTTTGCCATTAACAGCTTATTATAAGCCAAACGATACTAACAAAGCAGCGCTTGAAATGCAAGCTGGTACTTTGTTATTCTAAGGTCATGAAAACATATAAAAACAAAACTTTCCTTAAAAACAAAACTTCCCTTAAAAACAAAACTTCCCTAATTTTTTTATCATTATTATTTACTATTTTTTTTAGTATTGATCTATTTAGCAAATATTTGATTGTAAATTCATCTAAATTACCTTTTAAAATCACCTCTTTTTTTCAATTAGTATTTGAGAAAAACACTGGAATAGCGTTTAGTATTCAGCTTCCAGTTAATTCTTTATTATTAGTAAATTTCATTCTGATACTCGTAATTGTTGTATTCATATTACTAAAAATTAATTTTAAAAAACCTTTAAGCTTATTGATTATTTCTCTTTTATTGGCTGGGGCATGTGGAAATTTTTATGATCGTTTATTTTATGGATATGTTATAGATTTTATTTCTATAGGCAATTTTCCTATATTTAATTTTGCTGATGCCTTTATTAGTGTAAGCATCTTTATTCTTATAATTTTTTATGATAGAATAAAAAAGGACATTTGAACCAATAATGCAACAACAAGAAAACCAAAATTACCAAAATCAAAATCTACCCATTCAGCAATATCAGGAACAAGTAGCTGAATATCAAGGACCACGACGTCTTAGTTTGTTTATTTTAATTGCAAAAACTTTTTTAGGTTTTGTTGGTGGTACAATCGGATCTTTAGTTTTATTAATAATTCTATTATTATCCGCTTCTGTGCTTCAACCTGTTTTAAGTCCGGCTCAAGCCACAACCGGACAAGTTGGACCAATTTTTATTGTGATAATAATGGCGATGGTTTTTGTAACTTCATTACTCTCCAGTATTATCACTCCCATGCTGCTCTCATACACTGAAAAAGAGCGTTATCCAAAGTTAATTTCCACTCTATATCAGATTTTTATTTTTAATCTTGTTATTTTTGCTTTTACAGCTCCGATATATCTTACAACCAATACTGCAAATCTTACTGTTACTGCATACGCAGCAGGTCTTCAGATTGTTTTTGTAGCCACTGCATCTAGCCTCATCATGGAAATTATGAATGATGCTAATTATCCACTCCTTGGCGTTTATACCACTTTAATTGGGATTTTGGTTGGAACTGCGATTAATCTAATGATTTATCAATTAATGAGTTCAGCAGTAGTGTTGCTTTTTGCCGCTCTTCCAGTAATTTGGGCATCAATCGGATTTTTTCAGGCGGCATTAGCTATGATTTACAGCTGGTTTTATACTAATTGGGGTATTGATTTTCTTTCTTCTGGCACCAGTTTTGGAGCTGATTATGCGGGACAGGCTGAAGAAGAAGAAGAGGAAGAAGTGAAAGAAGATAAAGAAGGTGGTGATTTCCTCAAAGGTTAATCTTCCTTAATTAATTTATTATAGAAATCTTAATCTTCCTTTTAGTAATTTTATTTTAGATAAACATATAGCGCCCCATATCCTCCATCACTGGGTTTAGCAATTTTAAAATCCCTTACTAAATGATTGTTTTTCAAATTATTTAAAATCCGCATTGCTTCTGGTCGTAATTTAGATTTACCATCTTTTGAATGTTGCCCCTGCCCAACTACAATTAAAACAAAAGATAAATTTCTTTGTCGACATTCTTTAATATATTGAATTATTTCATCCTCAATTTCATTAACAAATCTCCCATGTAAATCTAATTTATCCTGCAATTTTCCAACATAAAGAGTTTTTTCCTTTTTATCCAAAGATTTATCTGGATTTCCAAAATCTTTTTCTCCTTTATCATATTTTGGTCCTTTGTTCGCTTCAAATAACTCTGCAAAACTCACTTTATCTTCCCAATTTTCTGGTTTTGAATTTGTCATATTATTTTAATTCATCTTCCCCGCCTTTAGAAAAAGGATTACATCTTAATATTCTCCAGATCGCTAAAACACTACCAATAAAAACACCATATTTTTCAATAGCAGAAAAACCATATACCGAACAGGTAGGATGAAATTTGCAATAACCATACGGAAAAAGACTTTTAAACCAGCCATGATCCGGTGAAAATATTTTTTGATAAACAACTATTAAAACAAGCAAAGGTAGACGTGGTAAATAAAATAATTTCCATAACCAATTCTTTTTTTGCCAATTAGAAATAATTACCTGGATTAACTTTAACTCCATTTTTATGTACTTCAAAATGCAAATGAATTCCTGTTGGACCTCTAACATTTCCTGTTCTTCCCATTTTACCAATAACTTGTCCTTGTTTCACATGTTCACCAACTTTAACTGAAACATATTTCATATGAGCATAAAGAGTTTGCAAACCATGTCCATGGTCAATAACCACATGATTTCCATATCCTCCACCCCATGTTCCTGTTGACACTTTAACAACTGTTCCATCCATTGCCGCCCAAATTGGTGGTCTGGAACGATTACCAATATCATAAGCATAATGTCCACGATGGAAGCCTTGAGTTATAATACCGTGAGTAGGTTTAATCATAATTTTACCTACTGCAGGAATACTACTACTATTTGCTCCAACTTTAATTCCTGGCACAACTGCTGTACTATAAATGACTGCTCCACGTGCTCTTAATCTTGTGGTAGAAGCAATCCTTGAAGGATTAATACGAGCTGCGATTCCAGAAGAAGGCTTAATATGATTTATAATTCCCGGAAGAGGTTTGCCATCTGGAATAAAAATTGTTTGTCCAGCTTTTACACTACCGTCATTATTTAATTTATTTAATTGAATAATTTTCTCTTCATTTACTCCATAAAGCGAGGCAATTTTTTTAATGGTCTGACCTTTGGTTACCGTGTGACTAACTCCATTAACAGCTGGAATCACAAGGTTTCGCCCAATTTTTAAAGTGGAATTGGCGCTTAATCCATTTGCCCATAATACAGTATTAGTCTTCAGTCCATAACTATTGGCAATAGTAGAAACAGTGTCTCCTAATTCAACTTGATGAATCAATGTTCCATTTATTTTAGCCCGATCAGAAGATTGAGTTTGAGGATTTATTTTAGTGATATAACCTTCTTGATCTGCCAGCATTGCTACATTATTATTATAATATACAGCACCGCCATTTCCACCTTCACTGCTATCATAAAAAGTATTTTTAGCATAACTCGGTGAAATCATTCCAATTAAAAAAACTACTCCTATCGCAATTATATATGAACGGAATAATTTATTAGTCGGTGAAAGATAATTTTCTTTTTTAATATTTTTAGAACCAAATTTCAGAGTTAAACCAGCAAAAGGATTGCGTAAAACCGCGACACCTGCACTTAAAACCTGTTTACTCAAAACCCCAGCTTCTGTAAAAACCTTTTTATGTCTTTCTTTTCTGGCTTGAATATTAGCTTCGAGTTGATGCTCGAAATTTTCATCGTTTTGTGGAATGTATTCGTAGTTGATAGCTGTGTTCTTAAGTATTAATTACCATTTGGTCTTCTTAACTTCCATTTACCTCCTAACATATTTATATAAGGAGTAACTTTATGGTTTAAAACTGATTTAGTTTTATTTTTAACACATCACTTTCGTATTTTATCAAATTTCTTAAAAATATCAATAGAATTAAGCTTAATTTGATGTTTATAACTCTACAAAATTTTTAACGTACAAATCTTAAAAGCCCCATATGACGAGCTCTTTTTATCGCATTGGCAAGCATTTTCTGGTGTCTCAAGCTTACACCAGTATAATAGCGGGGAACAATTTTTCCATATTTTGAAACATATTTTTTTAACAATTCAACATCCTTATAATCAATATATTTGATTTCCGTTTTAGTAAAAGGACAACGTTTATGATATTTATTCTTAGCCATAATTTTAACTTTAATTTAAAGAATATTAAGATTTTTTTACTACTCTTTTCTTTTCCATTTCTTCTTCTTTTTCTGCATCAACCTTTGCTTTTATTTCTTGATAATACATAAAAGATTTTGGTTCATATTTAAGAGGCAATTTCACAATTAAATGCCGTATTACTTCATTATCTAATTGCAAATCATTTTCCAGCTCTTTAACTTCCGCAGGTGCAAAATAAAAATCAAAAACAGCATAATAACCTTTGGTTTTCCCATTCATTGAATATCCTAAATCACGCTCTCCCCAAAAATCTTCAAAGAAAATTTCACCATGTTCTTCTAATCGTTTTTTTATATCTGAAAGTTGTTTTTTAATAGCATCTTGTCCGATTTCTGAATTGATAATTATCATCAATTCATATTGAGTTAGTCCTTCTTTCATTCTTTGTATGGTTAAAAATTAATACTTCAGCTTTTTAGAATTTTCTAAAAAGCACAAAGAAAGTGTTAATAGGTTAGCAAATGCAATTGTTTAGGACAAGTGATTTTGCAAATAATTTATTTAAATATTGCATAACACTCATAGAAAAAGTCAAGACGAGTGTGGTGAATCCCCACCTTCTATATTCAAGAAAAGCCATTTCTATGCTAGAATAATAAGATTTGTTAAAAGCCCCAATACGTCAAAATCATGATTAAAAAAATCACTTCAAAAATAAAACACAAACTACAGAGCCGCCATGCTAATTCTCGTAATTATACTTTAGAGAGCAAACACCCTGATAATCCTTCAAAAATAATTCCAGAACATCTTTTGCACTCTTCTGTTTTTGAGCCTAATCATCCACATGATGCGCCCCCTCAATATTCTTTTAAAAAAGCGGTTTTTTCATGGATTGCTCCTGAATTTTACCAACATCCCAAAAATACTCGTTGGTGGACAATCTTTGGTATTATAGCTATTTTATCAATGATTATAGAAGGATTTACAGGTAATTGGACAATGTTAATCGCTACAGTCGCTTTCGCTGTAGTTTATTGGATATTATATGAGTTTTATCCACCTAAACATTTAAAAATTGTAATTTCTGAATATGGTCTAAAAATTGGATATCGTAAAATCCCTTACAGTCAAATTGAAAGATTTTGTATTTTTTATCATCCTCCTCATTTGCAGCAAATCGTTTTTAGAGTAAAGGGAGCTATATTTAGCGATTTAATTATTGAACTGGAAGAAGAAGATCCCATTGCCATTCGCAACTTTTTAAAAAAATATCTTAAGGAAGTTGAGGATCCACATGAAAAAATTACCGATTCTATTCTTAGATTACTAAAATTATAATTATGAATCCTAAACCTACCCACAGACCAGATCAGAAGCATGTAACAAAACAACCAATTCTTCGTAAAGCTACTCCTGCGGAGAAGAAAGCGGCTGAAATTCATGCCAAAAATTATGCTGTGGAATTAAAAAAGAAAAAAGATAAATATCAAGAAAAAGTTCGCAAAGCATTCAATGTTATTGAATCTAAAGGTTCAATAGGAGAAGCAGAAGCACAAAATTTAGCCGCAGTACAAACTCAACGTATTGAACAGGTTGCCCAAAATAAACTGGCTGAATATAATAAATTACTTTGGAATCAGCGTCAAGCACGCCGCGATATCTTAATTGGAAATGCCCAAAAAGAATTTGAACAAATCTATCATCCAGTAGAATTAATCATCGAACATGTTCGCGGCGTATCTTATATTAATGATAAAGAGCTGATTCATTTAAAAGCTTTTTTGGAAGCCGAATCTAAAATGGAAGTGAATCCGAATAGTGAAAAACTATTTTTAAGAATTCTCTCCAATAAAAAAATCAATACTACCGATTTTGATTATATTTTTGCTCATTGTCAGACTTTATCATCTCAAGATATAGAAAAACAACCTCAAAAAGTTTTTGAATCTTCTCAAGTTGGTGCCTTGATTGGAGCTATGAGTGATGCCCAAAAAATGGCATTTTCTCGTTATTTGATTAAATCTAAATATGCTTCAAAACCCAATAAAACAAAGGGATTAATAGAAAGTTTTTATATACATGATATATTGTCAACCGCCCAAATTGAAAATCTCTATTCCGATATGCCAGTTAATTTAAGTACTTATTTTAAAGCCATGATTTCCAATCCAAAATTTTTCAAACAAAAACATGAATATGAACAATTTCTCGAACGTAAAAACATTGTTTCACAGGGGCGAGGGGCTGAAAATCCGCTCAACAAACTTTTTGGAATGCCAGGACTTTATTTGTTGGCTACTCTATGGGGATCTGCCACTGCACTTGTAAATTTGGGTGCCAATTTTAATTATAAAGACATTCCTGGAAGTTTAGAACATTTTTTTAGTGGTTGGGGAGGTGTTGGATTGCTCACCGCTCTTGGTGGTGGGCTGGGTGTTGCCAATATTCTTTCACCAAAGAATAAAATCGGTAGCACCCTACATAGATGGTTACATCCTTCTTCTTTTGACATTGCTAAAGGGGATGAAAGAAAAGAAAAATTAGACCAGCTCAAACAGTCTATTTATAAACAATTTGGACAAAATCCAGAATTACCGCATTGGTTACAAAAGAAAACTTCTAGGAAGAAAACTATTTTTGAAACTTTACTTCTCTCATATAACAAACAGCTCAAAAACGATCCTAAATCAGAAAGAATAAATCTTAAACCTACTGTCATTAAAATTAAAAATTCTCTATCTCCCGAATTACAGACAAGTACAAATAAAACTCTTTCTTATGGGAACAAACAAGGAAGCTTTTTCCTGATTTTAAAGGGTATATTTGATAAATTTAGAATTCTCAAAGTAGGAAATGACACAGCTTTTGAAACTTTTTACACTGAATATAAAAAATCACAAGGATTAACTTAAACAAATGCAAGAACAAGCTAATACAATTGTATTATTAAATACTCAAAAACTAATTAAATCGGTTTTACAAAACTGTGAGCGAGTTTATAGCTCTCAATTTAATTCTTCCATTCAGGTTTCTGCCTTAGATAAAGCAATACTTAACCGTAATTTATCTGGTGGAATTGAAAGTGCACCGAATTATCGACCAGTCTGGTTAGCCGAATATTTTGGACAGAATTTAGAAAAACTTTCCGAACGAGTACCTTTTGTTGGATTAAATCGTCGTGACGATCAATTATTTTTTCTAAACCAGATCCGCAATATAATTCGTTCATCCAGCTATAATTACAAACATCTGGAATTAATTCTTCCGATAAATAAATCTGAAGAAATTGAAGGCAAACAAAAAAATAATTTTGAATTTACTCAATCTCAGAATTTACATATTTATCTTGGAATGGTTCGACCTGCGTTATCAGCTATGGAACAACGTGAAATAGAAAAGACAAAAAGTGCTCAGTCAGGAGAAGTTCCCACCGCACAAAGTAATGTTCAAAATTCTTATCATAATGCGGGGGAAAACATGTTGGTCAAAGGCATTGATGGAAAATTTGATCAAGTTTTAACATATTCTGAAATTAAAGAGTTATCTGAACAGATTAGAACCCTTCGTGCTCAAGGGCAAAGTCCCGCGCAAATCAATGCTTTTATAAAACAATCATTTGCTGGGGTAAATATTTTTGTAAATGAACAAGGACAATTAGAAATATTTTTAGCCAGCAATCTCCATCCCGGTGAAAAGGTTAGAACCCTTTTTTCTATTGGTGAATTAAACCGACTTTTTAATATCAGATTGGGGCATGATTTGCGCGGGAGAATTCTCCAGAATGGAGTCGGGAATTTATCTTATAGTGCTGAACCAGTTGGCATGCAAACTTCAGCAACAGAAACAGCAAATTTCAATAATGGAGAAGTATATTTAGATGAATCTGGTGGTGGAAATAATATTTTCTTCTTTACTACCGATCATGAGCACTCCACAGGTTTAGTTTCTGCTTCAGTATCTGATTTACGCAGTAATCCTGCTGCAAATACCAATTTTCAAATTTCTCCAACTCATAATCAAATCCCTTTTAAAACCAGTCCGGTCAGAATCCCTGTCGATACTTTCCCTTCAATTATACCCAAGAAAACTTTAATGCAAATTCTAATTACTGCCAGAAAAGCCGGCAAATTTCGCCCTCTTGCTGAGACAAAACTAAATCAGTCTCGAACTCTTGGTTCTGCTCATCCACCAGATTCATCAGTTATGTCGCAACATAAAATACCGAGACCAATGTCACAATTACCAGATAATGTGAAAATCAAGCTACCGACACCAGCAGCCCCTGTAATCAATACATTAATTAAACAAAAACAGGCCGTCACTCAACAAACTAAATCTCAAATAAACTCACAATCTAGAATTCCACAACCCCTTTCACACCCACCTATTCACGCAACCCACGAATCCGTCCAAGATGAAAAAAACACTGAAGACACTTTAGATACTGCCTCCCAAACTAATCATCGAACAAATCATCATACTGCAATTGCGACTACCATTACTGTTTTAGCAACAGGAAGTGCAGTTAGTGGAAGTCTAATTTTAAATTGGTTGACCAGCAGATAAATTATGAAAATAAAAAAACAAAATATCATAAAACAAATAAAAAGGTTTTTACCTTATATATTTGTAGCATTGATTTTATTGACACTTCCAACTATTGTGTTAGCAGCGACTACTGCCCCAGCAGCTGGAGCAGCGACTGGAGCCGCCGGAGCAGCCTCAACAACCCCTAACGTGTCAGCCTCAATAGCCAGTTTTGGGACAACTTTAGCCAAACAATTACCTAGACTTTTCAATTTACTGGGTATTGTATTATTGGTAATACAATCTGTTCTTTGGCCAATTTTACTTTTAATTGGAGGTTTACTCACCAATGATTTTCTTTTTGCTGGTGGCATGCAGACCATGCTACTTAATGTTTGGTCTGCAGTTCGAGATTTTGTGAACGTATTTTTTGTTTTAGTAATTTTAGCAGTTGCGATAGCTAATATCGTTGGAGTCGACGCACATGATTTCCAAATAAAAACTGTCCTTCCTAAAATTATTATAGGTTTAATCTTAGTTAATTTTTCTTTCTTCGGTGCCAAAGTAATCATTGATTTTTCCAATGTATTAGCTACTTCAATTATAACTATACCTTCCAATTCTAATTTAGTGGGAAATGATTATAAAAATTTAGGTGTAAACCCTGAGTTTGTTAATAAACTATGTAATACAGTATTTTCAAAAGTTCCTTACTCAACCGTTCTCGCATTGAACAAGACTGTTAATCAAGTTTGTGCTAAGAATGCCAAACTGGAAGGTGCAGGGAAAAGCAAATCTTATCAACAAACTCTAACCAATTATGGAAAGAAAATGTTTTCTAATTTAAATGCTCGAAATGTTAGTTTAGTGATGGCTACTGAAATGATGCAAATAACACAGATTGATAAAGTTGATGGTATTGCTGTCACAGATTTAAAAACTTTAACAATCAATAGTTTATTTTCTATTATTTTCTTTCTTATTTATGCAGTTGCTTTTATTGCTTTATTTGTAGCTCTATTAGTTCGTACTGTGGTTTTATGGATCACAACCGCTTTATTGCCAGTCGCTGTTTTAGGAGAAACTTTTGCTCCAATCGGCAAGCATGTGAAAGAAGGTAAAAACTCTATTATGGGGAATTTCTTAAAAGCTGCATTTTTACCAGTTCCAATTTCAGTGGTTCTTGCAATCGGTATTATTATGATTACTCAATTAAAACAAATTGGACCTAATGTTATTAATTCAACTAATATTGCTTCTTTAGGATTAGTAGTTGCAGGTCCCTCTTCTTTACAAGATTTGTTAGCAGGGCTGGCTACCGCTGCATTCATTTGGATTGCAGTCTTTCAGGCAATTGGTGAAGGTCCTTGGAGCAAATTTACAAATTCTATTCGTACCCATGTGGGCGGATTTGCTACAAGTCTTGCAAAAGCACCTTTTTATGCGCCAATTATTCCTGTTGGTGGACATATGATCGGATTGGCCAATCTTGCAAGTGTTATAAATTTAAGGGGACCAGCCGCATATATTCGTCACTCAAGAAGTGAAATAATAGGGGAATTTAGTCAAGCAGCTGATCCTCAACGCGCACTAACACAGTTAAGCACTGCCAAAGGACAAATAGCAAATCTTAAAGCAATGCAGGATCTACCCTACGCTCCTACTTTATCACCTCCAATAATAAGCAAAATGGCTGATGCCACGATGAAAAAAGCAAAAGCTAATAACATAAAATTTCGCCCTACTGCTGGGATTAGCACATGGAAAGAGCTAAGCGATAAAATGAAGCATGGCTTGTCATCAAAAATCTTTCATAAGGTCATGGCCAATCAACGTCCAACAAATGTCGCAGGTACCGCAGCGGGCACTAGTGGTACACCTAGTAGTGGTGCAACTAACCACGACACAGCGAAAGCTACTAATAAAAGCAAAATGTTTAATTTGAGAAAAAAGATTGATCAGCAAACAGGCAAACCGGATAAAATGAACGAAGTGATTAGTCAGATCAAGGAGCTCGCCCAGAAGCTTAAAAAAGGCGTTTCAGCATCAGGTGTCCCTAATAATACAGACATACCCAAGGGAATACAAAGTGCTTATCAAACACTTAAAGGATTAGGATTAGACAGCCGGCAGGCTCTTTCTGATTTAAAAAGTGCATTAGAAAAAGATGGCACTAAAGTGAACCAAGAACTTTGGGACAAAATTACGAAATCCGTTGCTACTCATAACGGCAGTGGTGATTACATTGCTGAGGACATAAAAAAATCTAACTCTAAATAAATGACTACCACTAACAATAACAATCAGAAATCTTCAGATCAATATGGATATGGAAATAATCCAGAATTTTCAGATCAATATAATGGGCAAGCACCCACCAATAATAAACTGAAAATTAATCTTAAAGAATATATTACTGATGAAATCAATAATCGGGTTAATGCCGTTATGCAAGGGCAAATATATCTCGGAGAATTGTTTGGCAATATCAATCTTACGGATTTTGATCAGAACAATTTTAAGGAAAAATTAGAAAATATTTTTAATGATATTTCAGTGAATTATCATCAACTAGATCAGACATTCAGCACTTTAAATGCTTTTGAAACAAAATTAGTTCAAGATGGGGTTATCAAATCTTATGAATTAAAATTAATAAAAGATCAACCACTTGATGAAGAATTACACGCTTTAATTAAAAAACACACTACTAAGCAGAACAATCAATCTGCTTTATTCACAGAAAATGAAGGAGATCAACTACTCCAATCAAATGATCCAGAAGAATTTAAAAAATTAGTAAATAAACTACCCCTATCATCAAGACAAAAAACTAATTTACTATGCCTTGGTCCTAAAACTCCAGAAGAATTACAATTAGAAAAAGAAAGAATCAAAAATAAATTTTCAAAAGAATCTAAAAAATATCGTCAATTTACACAACTATATGGTTCTATAAATCAATCAAAAATATATTTATATAAAATAATAGAGGTTTATAATCAAGAATTAAAAACAATTAATGAATCAATTACTGATATTTATCAGTCTGTTCAATTAAAAATTGAGAGAGATGATAAACAAAAACAGATGTACAAAAAACTTGGCATTTCCTTATGTGCCGGCAAAATTCTTTATGCTGATGATTGGAGCTGGGATCCTGAAAATCCCAATCAAACAGAGCCACGCAAACAAGCTATTGAAATAATAATTGAAAAAATCGATTTTGAGAATGCTGATATTCCATTTTTAAACAATTATCCTTCAATAGAGCCAGTAGTTCATTTCAAATATAAAGATCCTCTCACTAACGAAGAAGTAACTGAACATCTTAGTAGTAGCGCTTTTATCAGATATGCTACTTCAATAAATTTATCAGAAAAAATCGATCGACTCGATCAATTGGAAGAATCTTTACAAATACCTAATAAAATTCACACAGGTCAAATTTTTGAAACTATTGCCATTGAAAAAGACGATCAAGGAATTTCTAAAGAAATTCCTATCAAAGTTAAAATTATCAACATTGATGAAGATCAAGGAACCATTACTCTTGATCAAGAAGTTGATATAGAACCAGCTCGTCCGTATGCCGGTGAATATAAACCCAATAGTAATAATAAAATGACTTTTAGTCAATTTGCCAAATGGATTCGTAGTACTGAAACTATTCCAGAAATAAAAAATATTAATGAAATTAATGAGGAACTTCAGAAATTTCAAAAACAAGTTTGTGAGGAAAACAATATAGATCAAGATCAATTCCCCGTAATTAATCTTAATGATCCTCTGCCAATAGTCATTCAATCCAATAATACTGATAATCCTGAATTATATATAATCACCTCGGTGACACCACAGCAAATCACATTTAATGATGGAAGCATATCCACCCCTAGCATTTTTCTTCGCGATGTTAAAAAAAATTATTTATGTGGGGTACCAGAATCTGAACGGGCGGAAGCTATTGAAAAAATTAAAAAAACCAGTGGAAAAGAACCCGTTTCTGAAGCAATAATTCAAGATGAAATTATAGAGACTGCTTATAAGAAAGAAAAAGAAAGATTAGAAAAATCTCATATTACTCCCGATCAAAAAGCCAGCATAGATTATCTTGGTCCCGCTCGCTTTCTTTATAATAGGTTTTTTAAAGATATTCATTTCATTAATTTAATACAACTCTGGAAGATATTTTCCAGCGGTACCAAACATATTGTTGAGAGAATTAAAGAAAGAGGTGAGACTACCATGAATAAAGTTGGAGCTAATTTTTATCATGGAAAGCCTTTTATGGGACGTCTTGCTGATGAATATTTAGCAAAAGTTACCTCTAAAACTTTGGAAAGAATCAAAAATCGTGTTGAATGGATGAAAGATAATATGAAAGAAAGAGAAGTTTTCCAACAACTTTATGAGAATTGTGATGATATGATCGAAATGAGGGCATGTTTAGAATATTTAGCAGCAAAAGGCTTATTACGTGAAGATGATGAAAAATTACACAAAGTATTAAATCGTTTAATTAAACCGACAAATTATCCTGAAACCGCTCAAATCCCTAAAGAATTATGGGGTCAACGTATTCAAATTGATAAAAATTTAGAAAGCAAAATTCCAGTAGTCGAACAAATTAAATTATTGATGAATCAAGGTATGTTTGAAACCGCATTTAATACTTATTTCGGTACCAGTGAAAGTCAATATCGTGAAATTGAAAACCGCACTAACAGTAATCTTCATTCTTATGAATTTTTGGGGGAGGGAATAGGAAAAGAAATTCAAAAGCGTTTAATTGCTTTTGAAAATGGAGACCCGGTTGATTCTGCTGAATTTGATGGTCTTTTACATGGTGCTATTGATCAAGATGAAGTCTCAGAGGAACAGGGTTTATTAATGTTTTTAGCAGCATGGGGTGCTCGTAGCAAAAATGACCCATACACCTCACTTTTACCTTATTCTAAAATGTACCCATATATTGGGATGCTTCGGGAAAACGCCCCTTATCTATTTTTTGCACTTAAACATCCTTTGCACGATGTTAATGGAAATCTAATTTTAGAACCTGATGGTAGCCCCAAAAAAGGTCATCTTACTATTCATGATTTTGCTTATTTATATAAAAAATTTGCTATGCCAGATATTACAGCAAATCGGAGAGAAATCGCCAGTACAGGCGGTGACCCCTTTGATCCAAAAATTTTTACCGCTGGCGCTTCAATGATTCATTGGTTACAAAAAGATGTGCTTACAAATTCTGATGTAATTCAAAAAGTTCAGGATAAATCTGGTGTTCAGCCAGCGATGATCTTTCATCATCTTGGACCATTACTTACCGATCCAAATGATATTGATACTATATTAAGGCGTGGAGTAGGTGGACGCGATCAGGCTAATATCGTTAAAACATGGTATGAAGGTTATAGTACTCATATGATGGCACGTACACAGAAAATGCGCGATGCTCTTAATTATCCTGATACTAATGAAGGGAAACTGGAAAAAGAGAGAGTTATCAAACTTTTTTCTGATACTCTTAAATCATTCTCATATTTTGACTCAATTTTAAATAGTCGTATTAAACTTAATGAACATTATACTAGGTTTCAACCAAGTGATCTTGATATTAAATTACGTGCCGATAAGAAAAGAAAAGTAAGTGAATTTGCTGATGAAGCAAGAAATTACACACATCAATTTGCTTGTCAATTAGCAGCCCGTAGTGGTGACTTGCGCTTAGCACAACTTGCTAATTTAATTTTTGGACATAAAGTAAGCCGTGATTTGGTTAATGAGGAAAATGAATTTAGAAATCTATTAGTAAAAAACATTAAAGATTTCGGTCAAAAAAATTTACTTGGTTTAATTGAAATATCCGAGCAGGTAATTCACAGCACTGGAGTACAAGGTCTTAGCGGTGTTCAAGCCTCTAAAGAAGAAGCGAAACAATTAGATTACAGTGCCGAATCTTATACATAGCCTCACAAAAGTAAATTCATCATTGACGTATTTCAAATAAGTGTGTATTATATCTTTCGTATTCTGTCTTTTGACAAGAAAGGAGCGAGTTTTGAGTATAAGTACCACCGCAAGAAGGGTAGAAAACAGGGGGATCAGATCGCAAGGAATTGCGATTGCCGCTCATGTTTTGAGCGTAAGTGTAGGGGGGGAAGAGATCAAGGAGATCATTCGTGATCTACTTCATCTTCGACACCAAACTCCGCGCGAATTGACACTCGCGCAAATCGTGGAAGAGCAGCCGTGGCTGCTCTTCCACGTAGGGCTGAAATCCCCCTCCAATCTCATCCTTGCAGTATGGGGTTGGGAGCTTACTTCTTTCTTTCTCACACCACCCCAAACAGAAGGGGAAGACCATCATCGACGTATGGTGGTGATGTGTTACTTCCATCTTCTCGTTCATCGGGGGATAGATCAGAGATCTATCAACAAGGTGAGGAGATTAAACGGACATGTTCTTTCCGCCTCCCCCTCATCCCGATTGGCAGATAGCGATCTGCCCGCCGTATGGCTTAACCATAGCACAGGGAATATCACCCCAGCCGTGGTTGTGTCATGAACCGCAACTGAGCTGGTTCATGACCAAAAATCTCGTCTGACACGATAACCGCGAGGTTATCGTGTCAGACGTAAACATTTTTTAATGTAATATTATAATTTCCTAGTTTTAATCTCTTCAATCAATTCCTTAATAAAATCCTTTTTAGAAATTTCTTTTTGTTCCTTGGTTTTATAACTTCTTACTGCTAGATTTCCCCCTTCAATTTCTTTATCACCGATCACAAGCATATAAGGTATTTTCATCATTTCCGCATTACGGATTTTTTTACCTAGGCTTTCATTTGATTGATCTGCTTTCACCCTAATATCTGCTTCCATTAGTTCATTTTTCAATTTTTCTACATAATCAAAATGAGGCTCTGCCACGGGCAAAAGAATCACTTGAGTAGGCGCAATCCATGTCGGGAATGCCCCGGCAAAATGTTCAATTATAATTCCCATAAATCGTTCTAAAGAACCAGAAATAGCTCTATGAATTACCACTGGTCTTTCTTTCTCACTTTTTTCATTGGTATATTCCAATTCAAAACGCATTGGTAAGTTAAAATCACATTGAATTGTAGCCAATTGCCATTGTCTGCCCAAACAATCCTTAAATATAAAATCTAATTTTGGACCATAAAAAGCCGCTTCACCTTCCACCCGTTTATAAGGAAGATTATTTGCTTTTGCAGCATCTTCCAAAGCGCTTTCCGCACTATTCCAGATTTCATCAGAACCAAGAAACTTTTCTTTATCTTCACCCCGTACTGACAAACTCACCCAATAATCTTTATCTAATCCCATTGTTTGATAAAATTCTCTGATAATTCCACAAATTGTAGTCACTTCTGTTGTAATTTGTGAAACTCTACAAAATAAATGTCCATCATCCTGAGTAATTGCACGCACACGAGTTAATCCACCTAATTGACCAGATTTTTCATCACGATAAACGGTCGCTGGCTCAAAAAACCTAATCGGCAAATCCCGATATGAATATTGATTATCAGCAAAAATTTGCATGTGATGAGGGCAATTCATCGGTTTCATAATAAATTCATCTTCTTTACCTTTTACTCTAAAAAGTTCATCACCAAATTTAGCAGCGTGACCTGATTGTATATATAATTCTTCTTTTGCAATATGCGGAGTCCAAACTCTCATATACCCTTTATTTTTATGTAAAGACCATAAGTATTCTTCCAGTTCTCGACGAATAATTGCACCATTGGGTTGCAATAACGGCAGACCTGCTCCAACCAAAGGGGAAGTTGTAAATATTTTTAATTTGGGACCTAAGACTTTATGATCTCGTTTTTTAGCTTCCTCTTGTAATCTTAAGTATTCTTTTAATTCTTCCTTATTATCAAAACAGACCCCATAAATTCTCTGTAACATCGGTCTTTTTTCATCACCACGCCAATAAGCACCAGCAATTTTAGTTAACTTAAATGGTCCGATTTGATTGGTTTTCTCGACATGTGGACCTTCGCACAAATCCCAAAATTTTAAATTACCGTTTTTATCTTTATTCTCATAGAAAGATACTACCGTTAATCCTTTATTTTTCATTAAATCCGCAATTAATTCAGCTTTAAAAGGCTGATTTTTTGAAAGTAAAAATTCTTTAGATTTCTCAGCCGGTTCTTTAATGTAATCAAAAGTTTGTTTTTCCTTAATAATATTTTTCATTTTCTTCTCCAGAATTCCTAGATCTTCTGGAATTAAAGTTCGTGGTAAATCAAAATCATAATAAAAACCATTTTCAATTGTCGGACCAATTCCCAATTTTGCTTCAGGGAACATTTCCTTAACTGCTTGCGCCAGCACATGAGAGCAGGAATGTCGCATTCTATCCAACTTTTCCGTTTTGGAAAGCTTATCAAATTCAACAGCAGAAGACATAACTATAAATTTAAATTCTAAACTAGCCAAATATATACAATCTTCAAATAAAAAACCAGAAAATCAATTTGCCAAAGTGAAAAAATCCCGCCCCTCATTTTAGAAAAACACTATTACATATAAATCCCGCCCTTCATTTTAAAATTCTCATTAAATATGAAAAACCCTTCCATTGTGAACTTCCCAAAAGTCACCTGGAATCAATTTTTCCTGATTGATTGTTGCTGAATCTTTAGTGGTCGTAATAATTGTCTGAAAATCTTTTACCCTTTGAAGTAACATCAATTGCCTTTGATGATCTAATTCTGAAAGGACATCATCCAAAAGAAGCAGAGGAGTCTCATCAGAACCAGCCTTTTGCAAATCCATTTCCAAAAACTTTAAAGCTAACATCATTGTTCTTATTTCTCCTCTTGAAGCATGTAAATTCACATTTACACCTTTTATTTCAATAGAAAAATCATCACGCTGTGGACCAATCAAGCTATATTCAACAATAATTTCTGTTTCTTTTCTTTCTTCCAATCTCATACGAAAGAAATCTGTCAAATTCTTATTTTCCATAATTTCTTCTAAATCCAAACCTAAATTACTGTGATAATTAAAACTTATTTTTTGTTTTTCCTTAGCTATTGAATTATATAAATCTTCAATTTTTTGATTAATTCCATTAAGTAATTGTGCCCGTATTTTAGTTATTTTAGAACCTTCTACAGCGATTAACTCATTCCATAC
>VAOY01017166.1_pt1 | contig 18242 bp, 15 predicted proteins | sample 3393881 | NCBI WGS metagenome assembly VAOY01 (sample SAMN08290430, study PRJNA428436) | hydrothermal vent metagenome | isolation source: Deep-sea hydrothermal vent chimney | place: Indian Ocean: Southwest Indian Ridge
AAGGAATGACCTGAAAAAGAAGATAGATTGGAAGTTCACCAGAGAGAAGGCTGATAGTAAACTATCAAAGTATTATGTCCCATAATTAAATTTTCATGACAGTAGGTTGAAACAACAGAGAACCTTCCCCTTTCTGCCATATCTTTTCTAAATACATAAAGGCTTCTAAAAAGCCGTCGTTTGTTGTCTCAATTATTTTTCATATCAAAATGCCTCTCTTATTAATAGCATTGACATTCCTGCAATCATGTTCCAATCTTCAATCTTGAAGAAATCCTCCTCAGAGTTGCAACTGCAGACAGTGCGGCCAGATAAGAAGTCCTGGGATTCTGGGGTGATGGAAGATTTTCAACTTTGAAGTAAAGACTTCCAAAGGCACCTCTGGCATAAATCTCATGCATATTCAGCTCAGCATCAGGGTCCGCAAATACCTTAACTTTTGTTTTCTCCACTCCTATACCTGAAAGGCTAATCGCAATGGCGACATTGACATTCTGAGGAAAGACTTTAATAGCTTCTCCGGCATTGCCTTCGAACAGAAGAGTTTTCTCTTCTATCTCCTCCAGCTTCACATCTATAAGCGCCCCCCTCAGTGCCTGCACAGGTTTTGTCGTTATTAGAGTTACCTCCTCAAGGCCAGCTTCTCTGGCAGATTTTAAAGCATCAAGTGCGCCCACCGCTCCAGAAGGCAGGTATATCCTTGAATTTCCCTTCTCTGCAAGAAGAAAAGCTTCCTCCAGAAAACTCATATCTGCAAGAGCACCTGTACTCATAAGAAGAACACTTTTACCTGTGGGCAGCGTCCTCTTCAAAATATCCTGTGCAGCCTTTATACTGGCAGCTTCAATAACAATATCAACATCTGAATTTAAAATCTCGTCAAAACTTGAAGCTATTCTGCTTTTAACCTTTGCTGCAAGTGCATCAGCTCTCTGCCTATCAACATCATAAATATATGAAATTTCAGCCTCAATTCCTCTATTTGCTATAGCTTCAGCTATAAAGCTGCCTATAGCACCGCATCCTATTACAGCAACCTTCATGCGAAAATATTAAACTTTCCTACCTTTAAACTATTCCGGTGATTCTGATGTTTCATACCGCCACTGAAGAAGAAATAAAGAGAGGAGATACCACAGACATATACTTCAGAAGGACAAAAGAAGTGGTAAAAAGAAAAAATCTTGACAGGAAGGTTATAGCCGAAGTTTCTGTTAGCTCCCTCCCCAAGGGCTATACATGGGGTATTCTGGCAGGAATTGAAGAAGTTGCAAAACTTCTCGAGGGTTATAATATAGATGTTTACTCTCTGCAGGAAGGGAGTATATTTTACGAGAGAGAGCCTGTTCTGAGAATAGAAGGTTACTACTCCGAATTCTGCGAACTTGAAACTCCTGTTCTCGGGCTGATATGCCAGGCCTCAGGAATAGCCACAAAAGCAGCCAGATTCAAAAAACTTGCAGGAGAAAAACCATTACTGAGTTTTGGAATAAGAAGAATGCACCCTGCAATATCACCAATGATAGACAGAAGCGCCTATATAGGCGGATGCGATGGTTTCTCTGGCATTGCTGCAGAAAAGCTGCTCAAAGAAAAGGCAAGTGGAACCATGCCACATGCTTTTATAATAATAGTCGGGGACCAGAAACTCGCCTGGACATACTATGACAAAGCTCTTCCAGAGAATATTCCGAGAATAGCCCTTGTTGACACCTACTGCGATGAAAAAATGGAGGCTGTATGGGCTGCGGAAACAATAAAAGACCTCAATGGTGTGCGTATAGATACACCCGGGTCGAGAAGAGGAGACATAAGAAAGATTGTGGAAGAGGTAAGGTGGGAGCTGGACATACGAGGTTACAAAAATGTGAAAATTTTTGTATCTGGAGGAATAAAGGAAGAGGATATTGTTAACCTTAAACTTGTTGACGGGTTTGGAGTTGGAACAAGCATAAGTGCAGCATCAACAATAGACTTTGCTCTTGACATTGTTGAAATTGACGGCATGCCTGTGGCCAAGCGAGGAAAGCTGGGAGGAAAAAAGCTTGTATACAGATGTTCGGCATGCCTTACCGGGCAGGTAATCCATGACAAGGAAAAGGAAAAACCAGTCTGCAATAAATGCTCAAATACCATGGAGGAGATACTTCTACCCCTAATCAAAAATGGAAAACTTATTGCAGAACTACCGGGAGCAGAGAAAATAAGGGAAAAGGTTCTGGAACAACTGAAAATTTAAAACGTTCCAAGCATTCCGGGCATGAAAGTCTTAATCATATAAAATATCAAATAGGCAGTTAGAGCCATAGGAGGAGCAAACTTAAGCCCTTTGCGCATATCTCCGTACATAACAACACCTATCATCAGAGCTGAAGCCACTGCCTGAGCCACAACATAAAAGCTCAGTGCCTGGACAATCTCTGCCAGCTGTTTAAGAGGATACTGGGCTGCCTGTGCAGAGCTTCCCACAGCTTCTTTCATGATAGTCGGAAGCGAAGCAGTAACTCCCATAACAAAAGGACCTGCCATGAGTGAGGCTATAACAACAAAAGATATCTGCTGCATGGTCAGGGACCTCCTCTCCCTCTGGATAACTCTCACAGCCCTTATATCCTCTGCCACCTCCTCCAGAACATCACTTATAGGTCCTCCCACCTCAATACCCTCAACAAGAAGTCTTATTGCTCTCTCAATCTGCTTGCTCCCTGTACGCTTTGAAAATGCAATAAGAGCTTCCTTCAAAGGTCTCCCTCTTCTCATCTCAAGCACAATCTTCGAAAACTCATCACTCAGTGCACCATAGTCCGAGTCAGAAATCTCCTGAATAACAGCATCTAGCACCAGCCCTGTCTTTATTGAAACAGACATGTGATGAAGAGCATCAGGCAGAAAATCCTCAACCTGAGCCATTCTCTTATTTGCCTGCATCACAGGGTACATATACATTATAGCCATTATCATACCAAATGCGCCCAGTCCAGCCAGAATATTTACAAGAAGGCTGAGAATGATAAAGACAGGAATTCCAAGAGCTGTGAAAATTCCAATCCATTCGGTAGCTGAAAAAGTTATATAGGCTTTAACAAGAAGAAGCTCCATTTTTGCCAGAAACTTCTTTGGAATGAGCCTTCTCGGTACTCTTACCCTCTTCGCAAGCCTCTGGAATAATTTTTCCTTTTCTTCTGCCATAACTACACCTTCGGTTCAAATTTCTTTATCATTACTGACATATAAACCGCTGCTCCAAAGAATACAAAATAAACCACCCACATCATCATAGGCGGGATAAGAACACCTCTTATTGCAAAACTCATTGCTATAACAAGTATTGTTATGAGCACTGGAGCTATCACTGTAAGAAACATATACATAAGAGAAAGAGTGTTTAGCACCTGAATGAAGTCCTTCAGCTTCATCCTCATCTCAGTAGCGGTTTCCTCTGCAATAACCTTGAGAGTATTGGCAAGATTACCCCCTGTTTTAAGAGTGGAAATTATCTGCCTGGTTGCTTTCTTAAAGCCAGCAGAATCAACTCTCAGATTAATTCTGTCATAAGCCTCTTCTATAGTTGCACCCCTCTCAATCTCCATCATAGCTCTCTCAAATTCCACACTGAGCACTCCATATTCGCTATTTGATATACTCCGCATAGTTTCAAGAAGGCCTGAACCAGAGCTGAGCATGGTTGCCATGTGTCGCAGAGCAAAGGGTAACTCTCTGCTGAATTCATCGCTTCTCGCCTTCACCTTCTTTCTTGGATATATCCTTGAATACATAAAAGCAAACATTCCAAGTATAGGGCCTATTACAAAACCCAGCAGAGTACCTATACTACCGAGCATTAAACCGCCAACCACACTCACTAAAATACCGGAAATTATAGCCAGAATAACGCTGATGCCTATAGCCAGACCAACATACTTTGAGGCTGGCATAATTATATTTGCCCTGTAGAGGTCTTCCTGTATATTCTTAAAAAAAGAGCCAGGCATAGAGGAGTATTTTGAGAAGAAATCGGAAATTATAGTGGCAAGTCTAACCGAAAAAGGAATTTTTAACTCTTCCCTTTCAGAAATAAGATTCAGTCCATCCTCCTCCGGGAGGTCTTCATAGGTCACCTCCTCCTTCAGCTTCATCAGCTTATCTTCAATAAGTTTCTTTCTCTCCTCCTTTTCCCTGACTCTCCTCTCCATGATGGACCTTGCTGCATCATCCTGTTCCTGGAGAGCCATAGACACCTCCTTTGCCCTCTTCAGAGTAACCTCGGCACCTGTAACCGTCTTTTCTCCTATCTTTTCAATCAGCCTTATCAATATGTTTGACATCTTCTCTACCTGTTAAGAGTGTGGATCTCAACCTCTTCGAGTAAGGTTTTGGAGTCAGCATAATATCTGTTGATAATCTCTGACACATCTTCAATCTTTACAATATTATTTTCAGTCATCCATCTTAAAATCTTTTCCCTGCCTTTTAAATCCTCTTCCAGCTCTTTTACTGTTATCCCTCTGAGTTTTGAAAGCTTCTGTTTTAATATTGAAGGCTGCCCTGTCAATACAAGGCGGTCATCCTTTGGTTCATATATGTAAACATAATTTAGACTTATACTGCCTTCCTCATCCTCTGTAACAACCTCAGCAACCTCAGTAATTCTTCTAAGGATTTTATTATCTTCACTGTAAATTTTATTCTGCATGAGAATTAGATTAAGGGCAGGTAGCATAATTTTAGGTACATTCATAGGTGGATTTGTAAGCCTGATTATAGTTTCCTTGGCAGAGTTGCTGTGCAGTGTACCCATACAGCCGTCATGCCCTGTATTCATAGCTGTGAATAGTGTCCTTGCCTCCGCACCTCTGACCTCACCAACAATTATTCTGTCCGGGCGCATTCTCAGAGTGTTTTTGACCAGATCATCCATTGTAATCTCACCCACTCCCTCGACATTGGGTGGCTTTGTTTCAAATCTAACAACATGCTCAATAGGCAAAGTAAGCTCTGCAGTATCTTCAATAGTTATAACCCTCTCTGTTGTCGGTATAAAGCTGCCGAGAACATTCAGAGTTGTCGTTTTACCCGAGCCCGCACCTCCCGCTGTGAGAATATTCCCTGGCTTTATTCCAAGACCTTCCACAATCATCCAGAGATAGGCAGAAACCTCAATACTCAAGGTTCTGTAATCTATGAGATTTATAACTGTCAGAGGGTCTGCCTTGAACTTTCTTATGGTTATTGTGGGGCCATCAATAGAAATTGGCGGAACTGTGGCATTTACTCTTGAACCATCCGGAAGGCGAGCATCGAGAAGAGGTGAAGACTTGTCAATTCTCCTTCCCACTGAAGCAGCAATTTTCTCAACAATCCTTATGGCATCTTCATCAGTTTCAAACTTAAGATTGGTTCTGCAGCTTCCATAGTTACTGTGAATAACATATATGGGCTTGCCAGTGCCAATCACCATTATCTCCTCAAGCTGTTCGTCATCAAGAAGAAAATCAAGCAAGCCATAACCAACCATATTATTCACAACAATCCTTGCAATATCCTTTCGCTTTGAGAAGGGAAGTTCTGAAAATTCCCTCTCGATTATTTCAACTACTTTCCTGAACAGAATCCTCCTTACCTCTTCCTTGTCCTCAAAATTATCAGGGTCAATCTCAACCTCTTTTATGGCCAGATTTTCAAGTTCCCTCATTATTTTTATTTCTCTCTTTCTGAGAGGGGGTATTCTCACAACATATTTTGGATTCTTCAGGGTCTTAACCTTTACAATCTTCCTTTCATCATCCTTATATAGAATCTCACCTTCCTCTTCTTCCTCAGACATAAGGGTATAGGTTGCCCTCTTTAAAGCTGGTTTTACCTTCCGTTTTAATGGATAACCTTCTATCTCCATGAGAAGCTCATCAGGATCAATATAATATTCATTTATAATCCGATCAACATTTTTCAACCCCTTAACCTTGTTTTCCTTCATATAATTTATAACCTTAACTCTTCGCTCTATCTCAGCTTCCACATCTTCAAAAGAAACTCCCCTCAGCTCAGCTATCTTCCTCAGAAGCACACAGGGTGTACCGGTAGGCTTTACCTTATCATCTTTGGGGTCCCATTCGTAAATAATATTCACCTTTGGCATATTGTCTTCATTCGCAATTACCTCAGCAATCTCACTAATTCTCCTGACAGTTTTGCCCATGTAGGAGAAACGGTTCTGCATGAATATAAAATCAAGAGAAGGAATCATTATCTCAGGAACACTCATTGGCTCGGAATTAAGCCTCGTAATAGTTTCTTTGGCTGTATTTGCATGAACTGTTCCAAGGCATCCGTTCTGCCCTGTGTTCATGGCTGCAAGGAGTGTCATAGCCTCCTTACCTCTGACCTCACCGACAATTATTCTATCGGGGCGCATTCTCAGAACATTTTTTAGAAGAATCTCCATACTTATCTCGCCCCTTCCCTCAACATTTGTAGGTCTCGTCTCCAGTCTTATCCAGTGCTCAAGTGGTAGCTGAAGCTCTGCAGTATCCTCAATGGAAATCACTCTATCCACCCGTGGTATGAAGCTGCCAAGACAGTTGAGAGTTGTGGTTTTTCCAGAACTTGTACCTCCGCTTACAAGGAAATTAGCAGGCTTAACACCATAACCTTCCACAACAAACCATAGAAAGCCCAGAAGCTCTGGCGTCATGGTGCCAAAGTTCATTATATCCACTATAGTTAAGGGGTCTACCTTAAACTTTCTTATAGTCAGAGAAGGGCCATCAATGGAAACAGGAGGTATTGTGGCATTAACTCTTGAACCATCCGGAAGGCGAGCATCAAGAAGAGGCGATGTTAAATCAACCCTTCTGGCAATACTTCTTGCTATCCGGTTTATAATATTCATTATTTCCTCTTCATCTTCAAAAATCACATTGGTTCTGCACATTCCATACGTTCTATGGTAAACATATACACTTTTGCCTGTGCCTATAACCATGACCTCTTCAAGATTATCATCATTCAGCATAGGTTCAAGCAGACCATAACCCACCATATTCTGGACTATAAGTTCAGCAAAGGCATACCTCTTATTTTTTGGAATCTCTGAATAATGGAGGTCTATCAGAGCGGTTACCTCCTTCATGAAGGTATCCCATCTCTTCGTCCTGCTGGAAATATTGTCAGGGTCTATATTTATTTCAGCTATTGCACGTTGTTCAATAGCATTTATCTTTTCTCTGTCTTCATCCGAGAGGTCAGGAAGAAATATGATATAGTAGGGCAGTTTCTCCCCAGTTTTTCTTACAATTCTGTACCTTTCTGTTTCCTTGAGCACTTCACCAACAATTTCCTCGCTGAGACTTTTTATCCTGTCAAATGTCCCAAAATGGTCTGAGGTCCTGCTCATTGATTTTTCTTTATAAATAGAACCCAGAATTCCCCCCATCTGACTTCCCCCTCTTTCCTCCTCACCCTGTTTTTCTACTGCTTCTGTATTTTTCAATTCACCAAGACTGGAAGTGGGTTCACTGTCAACTTTCTTTTTCCTGGCAGAAACTTTTTTCAGATCAAATTTAATGCTCTTTTTTTTATGTCCCCCTTGTTCCCCTCTAAGTATATCAGCACTTTTTTTTGTTTTGATTTTAGATATGAGCTCATCTATGGCATCATCGCTGTCATTTGCACTTCTACTATTATTTTCCTTTTTTTTCTTATCAAAAAACTCTATGGGCATAACTACCATTTTTATATAATTTCCCAGCTTACTTATAGCTTACTGTAACACTAACCTCTCAAAAAACCACAAAAATTTTATATGTTTTGTAATGAAACTTTGACTATATGTCAGGTCTTCTCATAATCAACAAGGCAAGACTGGAGAGTAAAAAGGTCCTCATGAGGATAGATATCAACTCGCCTCTCGAACCAAATACAGGAATAATCCTCGATGACTCAAGATTCGCTGGACATATTCCTACAATTAAAGAACTCTCTTCATCCAGACTGGTTTTAATTGCACATCAGTCAAGACCGGGACTTGAAGATTTCACAACTCTTGAAATGCATGCCGAGAAGTTAAGCCAGCTCCTTGGAAGAGAGGTCACATATGTTGATGATATAATCGGCAGAGCTGCCAGAGAGGATATTGGTAAGCTTGAGAATGGTGAGATTCTTCTCCTTGAAAATGTAAGATTTCTCTCAGAGGAGGTTCATCCTGCCATAGAAAAAAAGCCTCCTGAAGAACAGGCAAAAACTATATTTATAAGAAAGCTCTCTTCCTATGTTGATTTTTATATAAATGATGCCTTTGCAGTGTCTCACAGGAACCAGCCCAGTGTTGTGGGTTTTCCACAGGTACTGCCCAGCTTTGCAGGAAGACTTCTTGAAAAAGAGGTTAAAACTCTGAGTTTAATTGCAAGGTCTGAGGCAAGACCAAGAGTTTTTTCCTTTGGCGGAGCCAAGGCTAAGGCTTCATTGAAAGGAATTGCCAACGTTCTGAAGAGGGGTATAGCAGACATAGTTTTAACCTCAGGGGTAATAGGCAACCTCTTTATAATTGCAAAGGGTGTAGATATAGGGAGGGTTAACAGAGATATTACTTTAGCCAGAGACGGGGAACTTTTAAAGGAGGCAAAAAAACTTCTGAAGAAGTATGGTGATAAAATTATAATCCCATCTGACGTGGCAGTGAAAGAAAACTCTGAAAGATTGGAGGTGGATGTGAAAAATATACCCAATCTGAAGATTATGGATATTGGCATAGAAACAATAGCAAAATATACATCAATAATTAAAGAGGCTGGCGTGGTGGCTGCAAATGGGCCCTGCGGTGTATTTGAAATTGAAGGCTTTGCACTGGGCTCTGAGGAACTTGTCAGAGCTATGGCCAAAACCAAAGCTTTCACCTGCATAGGAGGAGGCCATATCGGTGCAATCACATCAAAACTGGGTCTAAAAGATAAGATATCCTTTATTAGCACAGGAGGGAAAGCTTCTCTTCTTATGATTGGTGGAGATAAACTCCCAGGCATAGAGGCTCTCAAGGAGAAAGATTCATGACAAGAGTTATTGTTGTGGCCTCGGGAAAGGGTGGAGTAGGAAAAACCACCATAGCAGCCAATCTGGCTGTGGCCCTTTCACTTTTTGGAAAGAAGGTTGCTGTTGTAGATGCCGATATTGTTATGGCAAATCTTGAGATAATCATGGGACTTAAAAATCCACCTGTAGCTCTGATTGATGTCCTCAAGGGAAGGCTGGAAGTCGAAGATGTTATATACGAAGGGCCTGAGGGAGTGAAAATTATTCCTGCAGGTATAACCCTTGACGGCTTTAATGAGGAGAATATGGAAACTCTGAAAACTCTTCTAAAAGAAATTCCAGCTTATATTGAAATTCTCGTTATTGACGCTCCTGCTGGAAGAGATGCTGCCATGGTTATGGACAGGGGGCAGGAGGTGATTATAGTTACCGTACCTCAGGTTTCCAGTGTGAGTGACGCCCTCAAAATGAAAATTCTTGCAGAGAGAATGGGAGCAGAGGTAACCGGGGCAGTGATTAATATGGCAAGAGGCAGGAGATATGAGCTAACTGTGGAGGAAATAGAGAATACTCTTGACACCTCAGTAATAGCAGTTCTGCCTGACGACGAAGCAGTAAGAGAGGCTCTTGCCTACGAGATGTTATATGTGCTCAAATATCCAGGAGCAAGAGTTACCAGGGAAACCCTGAGCCTTGCAGCAAATCTCGTTGGAGTTACCTATAACCCTGAAGGAAGAGGATTTCTGCACAGGCTGCTTGGACTTTTTACTCATTAAGGTCTTCGTAATTCTTTATTTTTGTAAGTCTGTCCTTAAGCAGCTCAAGTTCCTCCTTGGAAAGCTCTACGCCACCCTTCAGTTCCAGTATATCCTCCTTGAGATATTTTAACCTGAGTAGAAGAAGTACATTGAGGACTATACTTAAAGAAAGCATGGCATATAATATTGTCGTAAAATCCATTATATCCCTCCAAATAGACCATTTACCAGTCTCTTCATAAATGATTCCTTCCTTGGTTTGGGTGGTATATACTTCTTACCAATCAAATCTGCAGCCAGCTTCTTTACCGCAATTGCAGCAGGCGAATTCGGCGTTCTTACAATCACCGGACTGCCAAATGCTGCACTTCTCCTTACCTCAGGGTCCTCTGGAATTGTTGCAAGAATCTTTGTCTCTAGTATAAGCTGGACCTCCTGTACTGTCAGATCAGTTTTATCATAGCCAACACGATTAAGCACTGTACCGAGTATATGACTCCCCAGCTTTGCTGCAACAATCTTTGTTTTAAGAGCATCACTCATGCTTGAAATCTCCGGGTTAGCCACAATAATAAGCTCCTGTCCTGCAGCAAGAGCAGTCACAACATTTCTTCCAAGACCTGCAGGAGCATCTATAATTAAAATATCTGTATCTTTCAGCAGTTTTCCCAGAACCTCTTCAAGTATCTCAGGGTCAGCCTTTCTCAATCCCTCCAGAGATATTCCTGCAGGAATTACCTTGATACCTTCCGGGCCATTATATACTGCCTGAGATATATCAGCTTCACCAGCCAGAACATCATGAAGTGCAACCTTCATGCCTTCCAGACCTAGATGAAGCTCAAGATTTGCCATTTCAATATCAGCATCAAGGATTGTAACATCCTTGCCAAACTGACTGAGAGCTATACCTAGATTGGATGAAAGCATAGTTTTTCCCACGCCACCTTTTCCGGAGGCTATGGTGATTGAAATTCCCATTTATACACCTCATCGAGAATTAATATCCTTAAGTAGTAATGTTTTATTGGAAATACATATAAATGTTTTTCGTATAATGGCATGTAATATTTCTAAAACATACAGAGTACATTCTGGTGTTATTACAGGATAAATCAGATTACAGCTATGAAATGTGATTCTATTGATTATTTTTTTTTTAATTTTTGATATAAATATTAATCAGCGATGCTTTTACAATTTAAAAAAAACATGCCCTTTTAATTAAAAATATCAACGAATATTCATTTTTGAAAAACATGTCTAAATTAATCTATTTTATTCATCATGCAATATAGCATCAATATGCTAACTTTTATATTGTACGGGCAGAGAAATATCTATAATGAATAACATTGGGATTTTTGTAAAACACAGCCTTGAAATAGCTCGGGAAATTTCATCTTCTTCATTTTTACTCCTCACTGAAACTGGAGAGGGTCTAAGGGCTATTGAAGCTCTCAAGCCGGAAATTGATATAATAGTTGCAACGCCTTCAAATGAGATTTACAGAAAGGTGCTGGACCAGAGATGGCGTGCTGTTAAACTCCCCTACAGAGGGAGAGATGTAATCTCAACAATTCAGGAGGCTCTTGTTCTGGCTCTTGATAAAAGTTATATCTCTGAAGGAGATGAAGTTGTTGTCCTGGGCTCAACTCCTGCCCGGGAGGCCAGCTCCCTCTTCTTCTATTCTGTGGACAGAGAAACTCTAAATCTGTCTCTCTGTGAGTTCCTGCGAAATATACACATAAAGCAGGAGATTTTTCAGACTGTTCTTGAAATTGCCATGGAGATTGGAAGAGAAGGAAGAGAAGGAAGACTTATAGGCACAGCCTTTATTATCGGCGACGAAAATGACATAATGAAGCGTTCAAAGCAGATAATCCTCAACCCCTTTAAGGGCCATAGTATTGAGGAGAGAGCAATTACCTCTCCAAAAATAAAGGAGACAGTAAAGGAATTTTCACAGCTTGATGGAGTTTTTGTTATTTCTAAAGATGGTATTATCCAGTCGGCAGGAGTTTATATAAATGTTGACACAGGGAGTGCAGAATTACCCCAGGGTCTCGGTGCAAGGCATGCTGCTGTTGCTGCTCTCACTGCAGAGGTGGATTGTATTGGAATTACTGTGAGCCAGAGTGGAGGCATAGTAAGAGTATTTAAGAATGGGAAAGTTACATTAACTATAGAGCCCCAGAAAAGAATTTTTATATCAAAATTCTGAAGAAAAATTGCTGGAGGAATTTGATTGAAGAGGAATATTATTGTCGAGGAAATTATAAAAACGCCAATAGAAGAACAGAGAGTAGAGGTTGTTGAAAGGAAGGGCATGGGGCATCCAGACAGTCTAGCCGATGGAATAGCTGACAGTGTTAGCAGAGCCCTGTGTAAAGAATATAGAGAACGTGTTGGCTGTGTTCTTCATCATAACACTGATCAGGTGGAGCTTGTTGGAGGAAGAGCAGATGTAAGTTTTGGTAGAGGAGAAGTTCTTGCCCCTATTTATATTCTTCTCTCAGGTCGAGCAGCAGATGTGGCAGACAAGAGGCACATACCTGTGCACAGTATAGCTATTCATGCGGCAAGGGAATACCTGAGGGAGACTATAAGGAACCTGGATGCTGACAGAGATGTGATTATAGATTCGAGAATTGGGCGTGGTAGTATTGACCTCGTTGATGTTTTCAGACGCTGCGAAGCTGTACCTCTCTCCAATGACACAAGTTTCGGCGTGGGGCATGCTCCTTTCAGCGATGTTGAAAAGCTATGTCTGGAAACTGAAAAGCTTCTCAACAGTGATAGCTTTAAAGATAAGTATCCTGGAAGTGGAGAGGATATAAAAGTTATGGGCCTGAGAGAAGGAGATAAAATCAGCCTGACAATCTCCATGGCCATGGTAGCAAAGTATATTCCTGATATTGACCACTATGCAGGTGTTATAGGAGATATAAAAGAAGAGGTTCAGAAACTTGTATCAGGGATAACCTCCAGGGAAGTTGAAGTTAATATAAATACCGCTGATGATTATGACAGGAAAGTGGTATACCTAACTGCAACAGGAACCTCAACAGAGATGGGCGATGACGGAAGTGTTGGAAGAGGGAACAGGGTTAATGGACTGATTACACCCTACAGATTTATGAGTATGGAGGCCGCAGCAGGTAAAAACCCTGTTAACCATGTCGGTAAAATCTACAACCTCCTGGCAAAAATGATGGCAGAGGATATAGCAAAGGAGATACCGGCAAGAGAAGTCTATGTGAGGCTTCTGTCCCAGATAGGTAAACCCATAGACCTTCCAAAGGCTGCCAGTGCACAGCTTATAATGGAAGAGGGCGAAAGCTATGCAAAGTATAAGAGCACTATTAAGAGTATTATGGACGAACACCTTGCAAATATAACAGGAATTACTGACCTCTTTATTGAGGGGAAGCTCACCACATTTTAAGTTTTTAAAAGAAGCTTTCTCTCATCCCTGTATTTATTTATAATGCTTTTAAGATTCTCCCCTTCCCTTTCCGCAATTCTCATCTTTATTTTTTCCTTTTCCTCTGATATGAGCTTTTCAAGTTTTTCCTTTTCAGCAATGGCAAAACCGCCAACAAAGCTTAGCTCTATATCACCGGGAGGAATCACAGGCAGAGTAAAGAGGATTTCCACGGCGAGATGGGACATCTTTTTCCTTTCTGCAATAATTGCTCTCGGCTCCAGCTCAAGAAATTTCTCAGCAGCATTCTTTCCTGCTCCACTGGCATCTCTGAAGTAGTATAGAGCACTGCCATCAGCCATAGCTGAAGTTGCCTTCAGCTTTAGAATCTCTTCAAGATTAAACTTATCGACCACCCATACCAGAGCAAACTCCTTTCTGCTCTTCAGAAGATTTGCTCTTCTCACCTGATTTAGCTCTTTCTGAATTCTCTCCCTCAGCTTCTTCTCCTCCATTAATTTTCTGTTCAGATAACTTATCTTTGACTCCCTCACCTTAATTTCTTTCTCCTTTCTTACCCTGTATCCGAGGTCAGAGGATAAGTACCTTAACTTAGCCTTTATGTCCGTAATTATTTTCTCTTTTTCATTAATCTCCATAACCCTCTCATCAATCATAGCTCTTAGCTGCTTTATCTCTTCCCTGAGAGTTTTAATCACTCCCGCATTCTCATCTCTGATATTATTAAATACCTGTTCTCTCTTCTCATTGTTCCCTCTCTTCTCCTTAAGAAGAGAATCGAGAGCAGCCTCAAGACTGTCGCCTCTGAGCACTTTAAAAAGAGCCTCATCGAAGAGATGCCCGAGATTTCGTTCTGCAAGCCTTCTTCTGAGTTTTGATATTGTTTTCCTATAAGCCTTATATGCCTTTACTGCTGCAGCAAGAGAATCCCTCTCATGGGGATTGGTAAAGAAGCTCTTTAGCTCACCCTCAACAAGCTTTCTCTTTTCATCAAGGGGTATTCCTGTCGGGGGAACGAAGAGCTGTGCATTGAGCTTTGAGGCCAGCCTTGACACAAACCTGGGGGCAGGTGAAACATCTGCTGCAACTATAACCACCTTTCTGAACTTCTGGGCATATAGCAGTGCACCCTCAAGTGATAATTCTTTCTGGCTTATTACCTCAACTGCCCTTCCACCAAGGTCAAGGGCAGCTATTGATGTTGTTGTCCCGGGGTCAACACCAAGAATAACAATTTCCTCCTTTGCCCGTAGAGGTTTAAAGCTGAGCTTCTGCTTTTCTACAGGTGAAACCTTAATCTGAACATCTGTACCCCTGGTGCTCTTTATACCTTTAAGTTCAGAGCGAGGTATCTTAACGTAAAAAACACCTCTGGCCATGCCAGAGTCAGCCTTTTTAATATCAAGGGAATACTCAACTCCAAGCTCCCTGAGTTCCTGCTCTATTATCTTGACATTCAGAGCAACAAGATTGTGAACTTTCCTCCTGTAGCGCTCCTTACTCTGCCCTCCCCTGTTCATACTCCTTGCCCTGCTCACTATTATTTCAGTTCTGTCTTCAAAGAGCTCCGCAAGATACCCGACACCCATGTTTGCAAGCCTGGCACAGGCCTCAGCCTCCTCCATGGAGCTTGCTCTGGAGGTAATTGGTATTCCATGCCTTCTTGCAACAACATGAAGGGGCTCCTGCCTCTCAGGTGCTCCATTCACCTGAAGCACCTTTGTCTTATCTGACAGCCTGAAAAAGAAATCTCTCACCCTTTTCTTTGTAAAGAGCTCGAATATATTGTCAACTCCAATAAAGTCCGGTCTCACCATAAAGATAAAATTCACCAGTTTTCTGTATCCCAGCTCCTCTCTCAGGACAATCTCGCCATCTTCAAATAGCACAGCAGAATATCTCGGTCTGCTTTTTGAATTTATACTTCCTGAAAGTATGTCTATACCAAGTACACGCATTCTATAGTATAAAAGAAAGATAACATCAAAGGAAAATGTCAAGAGCTATTGCGAGGAAGAGAACAAAGCTTATTGCAGCATTTATATTGAAAAAAGCAACTCCTGCCCGGGATATATTCTCAGGGGAGATAAGTCTGTGTTCATAGAAGAGAAGAAAGGCGATAACCGCAAGACCAAGGAGATATATGCCCCCAAGAGATGTGACAAAGTATAGGGCAAAGAGAAATATGAACATAAGCGAATGAAAAAAGCTGGAGATTATTAAGGACTTTTTTACTCCAAATATCGCCGGTATTGAGAACAGTCTGTGTTTCCTGTCAAATTCAATGTCCTGGAGGGCATATATAATATCAAAGCCAGCCACCCAGGCTACTACAGAAAGAGCCAGAAGAATAGCAGGAGCATCTAGACTTGCCTTCACTGCAGCCCAGGCACCGGCAGGTGCCATACCAAGAGCAAAACCCAGAGCTACATGAGAGAGCCATGTGAAGCGCTTTGTATATGGATATAACCATATTATTGCCACAGCAAGAGGGTAGAGTTCAAGGGTGAAAGTATTGAGCATGGCAGCGCAAAGCAGGAGAACAAGCAGGGAGATAGCGATTATTACCTTAACTTCACCAGAAGTAAGTGCGCCTGTTACCATAGCTCTTTCCCTTGTTCTCGGATTTAAAGCATCTATATTTCTGTCTATGAGTCTGTTGAGGCTCATAGCAGCAGACCTTGCTGAGAATAGACCGAGGGTTATCCAGAAGAGAACCCATAGCGAGGGAAACCCATCCGAGGCAAGAATCGCACCTGAATATAGAAAGGGCATGGCAAAGAGCGTGTGTTCAATCTTTACCATCTCAAGGGTTACCTTAAGTTTATGAAGCATAAGAATAGTATTTAGAAGAATAATATAACTTTTGCGTATACTTTCAGGCAAACTTTTCTCCCGAGTTTTTCTATGAATGAAGTTTATGCAGCAAGATTAGAATAAGCAGAAACAAAAATATAATCTTGTGGAAGGCTTATTGAAAGTGAAATTATAGAAAGGATTATTTTCTCCTTCATCAAATATACATCATGGACAAGCTTTTAAGTCCCTGGAGAACCTTTCCTGCTTTCTATCTGGCATTTTTACTGCTTGCACTTATATCTCTTTTTATACATCAGACCGCCAGTTATCTGACAGCCCTACCTGCCTTTGGAATTGATGCCGTAATTATGATAATTGCAGGATTGTTGGCATTTATTTTCTTCTCTCTTCTTGTCCAGAAAATTGAAAAGATTAACGAGAAGATAGTGGCAGCAGCCCTGATTGCCTCTCTTTTTTTTGCAGGTTTTATCTTTTTTAGAAATTTCTTTTTTTCTATTATAACCGCAGCGGTCATATTCCTGCTGATATACTATCTGAAGAGGCTCAGCCTGGAGAGATTCACAATAGCTGTAACAGTTCTTGCCTTTGTGGCAGGGATTATAACCTTATTTCATGGAATAGGCATTACTTCTGGATACTATAGAGGGACTCAGGTTTATAATCCAATCAGACCTTTTTTCTACAGCTTCGCCCTGATTACAGCAGGTCTCTGTGCCGTAATACTGTCAAGAAAAAAAGCTATTATGGTGGTTAGCCTTCTGGCTGGCATTGCAATCCTGGAAGGATTTAAGGTAGATTTTTTAGCTATTATCCTGACCTTTATTATTGCTTATGCAGGAAGAAAAAGCTTCAGTTTAAGAGCTCTGTGGCCGGTACTGGCAACTGCATTTATTATATTCATAGCAGCAGCTACATTTATCGCCCATACCACATATGTTCACTGGAATATTCCACCCTACCTCTACCCAATATACAGGGCAGGCTTTACCACCCGGGTATTCTCAGGCGTTGCGAGTATATCTTTCCCTTTTGGATATCTTAAAGGTCTGGGATTTTTAAACCCCATGGCAGTGGATAAAATCACAAGCATGGTTGTCCTTAATTACCACAATCCTGTGCTTATTACTTCCTCTTTTTTCGGGCCTTTTGCCCTGGATTTCGGACTTCCAGGTGTTATTATGGCAGGAGGATTTGCTGGAGCTGTCCTCGGAATACTTTATAAAAGGTCAGGAGCAGTAAGCCTTGCAATCTATGCAGCAGCCCTTGCCCACACTCTAACTCTGACAGATATTGGCTTTAACAGCCTGAGTATACCACTCTATCTGGCCTTTCTGTATCTTTCAGTCAGGGATTCTTAAGTTTACAGGCAAGCTCTGATTATCCTTTTATTTCAAATATAACAGGCATTTTTCCTGCAAATATCTATTTTTCTGCAATGATAAAACGAAAAACCGAAGTCAAAAGCCAGTTTTCTTTAACCACTCTGAATCCAGCTTCCTCTATGTTTTTAACTGTTCGTCTGTTTATCTCAGGACCAAAATTCCTCACCAGAGGATTAAGCGCATCAAGAATCACCCCGCCAGTTTCACTTTCACATCTCATGTGTTCCAGAAAATAAACTCTATCCCCCGGTTTCAGTATCCTGTGAAGTTCTCTGAGGCCCCTTACAGGACTCTCGACTGAGCAGAACACATATGTGGACACCACTGCATCGAAGACTTTGCTTTTGAATGGCAGTGCCTCGACATCACATTGAATAAGCTCCATCTTCTTTCCCAGTTTTTCTGCTTTCTTTTTTGCTTTTTCAAGCATCTTTATGCTGATATCTACCCCGATAAACCTTCCCACCCCATAATGCGGTATATTTTTCCCGGTTCCTATACCAACATCGAGAATATGGTCTCCCTCAATCCTATCAAAAAGCAGCTTCCTCCATCTGGAAAACAATATTAATTCCATGGGAAACTCAAAAATATCATAATGTGCTGCCTTCTTATCATATCTCTTCTTATCCAGCCCCTTCTTTATATATTCGCCCATGTCAATTACCTCATTTGCATTTAAACAACAGCACCAGAAATAACCACGCAAGTTATCCAAGCAGGGATGCACTTCACAACGTTCATACCCTGTTTGTCAACCCTCCTCACGATAAAGTTGGAATGCCATATTGAAATACTTTTTTCATAACA